>Ga0255353_1000422_pt1 | contig 27506 bp, 27 predicted proteins | sample HBST25metaG_FD_189941 | JGI IMG/M metagenome (GOLD analysis project Ga0255353, IMG submission 189941) | Peat soil microbial communities from Stordalen Mire, Sweden - H.B.S.T25 | ecosystem: Environmental > Terrestrial > Soil > Wetlands > Peat | place: Sweden: Norrbotten County, Stordalen Mire...
CTATTACATATTTCATATCCAATATCTTACTCTCTTTTATATTGTTGATGTTAATATGATAAACAAAAATTGGAGTATCAATGCTGTCTGGAGTTAAAATAGAAGCACCGTCTATTGACAGTTCCGGCTCCTCAAGTCTTCTCCGTTCCAGCCTTTCACTCTTCATCTCTCCAACTGTGGCCCTGGCCTGGAACGCAGCATAGCAAGCACCACCCGCCGCAGCGATAGAACCCAAGGCACCTATGGCAGTCCAAAACGAAGACCAGAAGTTTGGAGTATCCTCAAGCAACATCATCCATCTTCCCTTATCCCTGATACGGACTAAAGCTATTGACCAATAAAATCTACAATTCTAATGTATCCAGAATCAGTCTCTATTACCTTACCAAAAGTCTCCCCACGTAAGACCGCACCATAACTATTTTGGGCATCGTAATCAATACATACAGTGTAGAACTTGAGCGTAGCATTTTTAGCTAAATTATCAGTTTCTTGTTTGGTTACACTATTCAAATCTGCCACCAATACCTTAGATACTTCCTTACATGTCTTTTTGTTAAACAGTTCTTCACCTAAGCCAGCACACAGATGTTTATCATCAAATTGTTTTGTTTCAATAATAATATCGTTTTTAACTTTATCAATGTTTTTATCATTGATGGTTGGTGATCTGTTGGCAATCTTCAAAAGATCAATGTTTCTCGCCAATGACTCTATAAGAAAATTAGACTTTATATAAGTTTTCAGGTTATCGGCTTTATCTTTTGACTCATATACTTGACCGGATACTAATTTTGCCGTTGATGGGCTTTTGAGCTTTTCTCGGAACTCAGCCCATGCCTTTTCTGTGATAAGAGTCTCGTTACTCTTGAACATATCACAACCAAGGGTCAGCATCACAAGGACGCCGGACACGACAACGAACGTTGGGAACCTCATATCTTCTCCAGTGCTTTTATGCTTCTCAGGATATTCCCTAATCCTTCCTGGGTCGATATGAACTATTCGCTTGGGAGTTGGATACCTGGCAGAGTGCCCTTTTGAGACGGCATCTCAGGAGCACAGAGAGACAGTGACACCTCCAGCCTCATCCAGCATCTCCTGAACCCATCCAGAGCCCAAGAAACACCATTCAGACAAAATTAGACCCACTAATGTAACTGGTGGGTCTTCTACTATCTTCTATCATTGGACTACTACTTAAAAACTACCTGCTCAATCTTTTCAACTCTTTTGGTTAGTCTCTCTTCAGTATCTTTAATTTCTTCTCTTAACTCTTCTCTTGTCTCATTAGCAATATCAACAATCTTACTATCTACCTGCTTACTTTCGGCGTTGTATACATCTTTCTTTAGATATGTATTTTCAATGTTTGCTTGATGTAGTTGTATATCCAAAAGCATCTTGTTTATTGGTTCAACCTTACTATCCAACACCTTATAACCGGCAGTAAAGAAACCACCTACAGTTCCAATAATCATTAACGAACTTACTACATCAATCATGTCTTGTCCCAATCTACATACATTTATTTCTAAGATTTGACTATATTTCCAAGTTGGGCCAAACCACCAAGAGAAGGCTGTCCACCTCCCTGCCCTGCATCGGGATTGGCCGATTTGACGGCAGAGTGAATGAGGGAGTGCATCATCTTTGGCTTTACCTTCTCATGAATAGCTGGAGAGAGGACGGCACTTGGAATTAGAGGACCATTCACAACTCCACTTTCAGCAGATGGAATGAGTTGTGACGCATTAGGCTCTCCAAAGGCAGATTTAAAGGCTAACTGATGAGATTGTGGAACGTGCATGTAGGGTTGTAGCATTATCTCTTACTCTTTCTTATTGTTTAATTCCAAATGAACCACTAACACTTTTGTAGACACTACCAGAAGGGATAGCAGCATATTCGGACATACTCTTAGGTTCATAGACTTGAATGCCACGGCCCTTCAACATCATCTTCATAGTCTGTGCTGGTGGATAGACAGGACCATTGAGCCGTCCTACTGCCTCTGGATAGGGTGGAAGTGCTGGAGTCTGTGGAGCGAGAGCTACAGGACCACCTAAAGGAACTGGAGGCTTGTATTCGGGAAGTTGAGCAAGTCCAGGTGTTGCCAGTCCAGTTGATGAAGATGAAAGATACATGCCTAATCTCTGGACGTATGGCATTGCTCTTGGAGGTTGTGTGGGAAGTGTAGAGCTATCTGAGAGTGCCGGCATCTGATAGGGCATGGGTCTGGCCTGCTGATACTGAGACTGGAACCCAGGATCGACACTTGACGGAACTGAAGTGCTCTTGTCTGCCAGGGTTGGCACATTGAAGGGCAAAGCTGTCTGGACAGGAGCAGATGGAGAGACAGGTTGAACAGGTCTGGTATATTCTCCCAAGTTTGGAGCCATTAAACCCTTTCCTATCATGTTGTTATAGCCAATTTCACCACCAGTTTCCGCAGCAATACCCATCGCATAACCAGGCAGACCACCCAAACCAGCCCCAACACCTCCAGCAACTTGACTTCTTAAGATATTGCCGGGCTGAATAAAGCTCATAGACTTAGCCAAATTAGACTGATATCCTGCTCTTGGTATATTTCTAATAAGATTCGATAGAGCAGAAATACTATTATCATTGCCAAAAGCTGTTGCTACCTGATCCGACCTATTCTCAAGAAATCTGGCTACCGAAGGTATATTGATACCTTGAAAGTTCTTCATTCTGGTAGCAGCATCTTCAGTTCTTCCTACCATCTCAGCCCTAACAGCAGCTTGACCCTTACTGTCCAGTTGTGAGAAAATACGCGAAAATTGGTCTGGGCTACTATCCGTAAAGAGTGGAGAAACAGCCTTATCAGCATCAATACCATTCATAATCTTTGAGATACCGCTATCTGGATCCTGGAAAGGTAGAACATTCTGCTTATAGTAAGTATCTGCCTTTCCAAATGTTGCGAGTGCTCCAGGGTCATCCGCAAGGGTAGACTGGACAAAGTTAGTGACATTACCATTTAGACCATTCTTTACTTGAAATAGTGTTCTTGCTGCTGACCGATTACCACTTGCCTTCAAATCTTCAATCTCACCTTCCATCTGTGATATTGACTTCTGAACATTTGGATAGCTCATGTCAGCAGAAGGATTTGTTAGATTTGTCTCGTATCGCTTTAGCAGTTCTTCGATAGCTGGATCATACCCAGGAGACGTTCTGTTATCTGCTCTTGCCTGCTTAATGTCTTGGACGGTAGAGCTTACATCAACAAGTTCACCATCAGCAGCACCATTCAGATAGTCATTAAATGAGTTATAGGCAGCACTTGAAATCTGTCTATTCTTCCAGAATTGACCCTCAAGAGATGCCTGGATTATCTTAGGATTTGTATTGGCCTTAGCCATCTCAGTCTGGAGGTATTGTGCTCCCTTGTCTCCAGCCCCAGCAGCTTCAGACACAGTAGGAGTCATACTGTCAATATCGTCAATCTCAGGGTTGAGTGGACGATTTGGCATTGGTTGAGTATACGGGGATGGAGTGTCAAAATCATATTTAGTAGACTGAGCAACACCATCATACTTGCTCTGTTGATCCATGATTGCCTGTCTTATCTGACTTCCTTGGGTCTGCCGGGCATTTAGAACGACATTTCCTGGAGCACCTTCTAAGCCTTGCTCCCTTATCTGTAGTTTTGGATCTTGGCTTATATCACCGATTGAAAGACCAACACTATTTTCATTACCAGCAGCAACAGTTAGACGTTGAATGATAGACTTAGCATTAGAAGCATTCTCTCCAGTTCCTTGTGAGATAAGCTGAATCTCGGGGATGGTCTTCCCTTCAAATGCTGGATTACTCTGGGCATTTGCCATTACATCATTCACACTTTCACCAGTCAGAATCTCACCAGGTAGTGAAACCTTAGAAGTTCCAAGCGCAATCTTCTTAGCAGCTAAACCACCACTCTTGATTGAGTCCATACCGTTTCCAATAGCTTCAGGAGCGTCAAGAACCATTGGAATTGCTGCTCCCACAACACCACCAGTCAGAGCACCACCCTTAAGGTTCTGTGCTAAGTGGTTTGCGTATGTATCACCTGGAGCAACTGGAGTAGTAGCAGCATTCAGAGCACCATAGCCAGTTCCACCTACAACTCCACCCAAGCCAGATGAAGCAGCACGACCAAGATAGGAACTTGCTTGAGGCAGATAGCTGTTAATACCACCAATTAGAGAGTTAAGACCTGTAGCCTGACCTAAAGCAGCACCAGAAACCATAGATCCAGCAGTCTTAATAGCATCTCCAACACCACCTAAATCATAACCCTGTTGATTTGATGGAAGTCCTAATGCCTGTGGAGCACCACTGATAAGCTCATTCCCGTATGACTGGAGATTATTTACAGTCTGTCCAGCAGCTTGAGCACCAGGAAGGCCAGTGTGAGAATAGGCACCAAGAACAGCCTGAGCAGGAGCGGTAAGACCAATCAGACCAATAGAAGAGAGCCGATTTGCCATAGCTGTTGCCCTGTTCCAGGCAGAAGGTTGTTGATTTGCCTGAGACTGACCGTATGAAGTGCCCAATCTTGCAGCACCAGCATCATTGTATTGTGGATTGTTAGCACCAACAGCACCACTTGACGGAACTAAATCATCAAACAGGCCAGCTTGCTTAGATTGTTGTGGAACTAAATCATCAAATAAACCCATATCTTACAACTTTCCAGTTAAATCAAATCCATGTGCTTTGGCTCTTGCTAATACTGCTGCTCTTGGTGCTCCCTGGGCAATAGCTGTCTTAGCATCTGAGAGAACAGAGTTTAGAGCACCTGGAGCCTGCGCAGATGGTGCCTGACCTGGTGCCTGTCCACCCTGACCAGCTCCAGCAGCATCAAAGGCAGGCAGAAGACCACTGGTGGAGCCTCCATGAAGTGCTGAATAGACCTGTTGAGCCTTGCTTGTAAGGAGACTTGTTCCTGGATCAAGCTGTCCATACATTGCCTTACGTTGACTCTCTACCGCTCCAGTCTGACCCTGAAGAAGATCCGAGTAAGCTTGATAAACCCTCTGTTTACGAGCCTGAGTATCACTGTAAGATAGGGTCTTCATGTCTCTGATAACTTCGTTTTCTCCTGGAGGTCCACCCTTAAAACTACGTGCCATTTCATTTAGAGTTGCGCTATGTGCAGCATCCCAAGCATTCCGAGCATTGTTTCCTGTGACGGCATTTTCAGTAGCGTTCAGAGCGCTACCAGCCCAGTTAGGAAGCCAATTTCCAGCACCACCAGCAGCCTGATCCGCTCCCATCATTACTCCAATGTGTTCCAGAGTCTTATTAGAACCTTCAGCAATACCACCAGAAGTTCCAGCGTTAGAAGCTCCTAAATCTGCGGTTAACTTCTGAGCACCAGCAATATCAACATCTGGAAAAGCCTGATGAGCAGCAATGAGAAGTTGCGAAGTTTGGGCTCCTCTTCCTGGAAGCTTAAGAGTTCCAGTAGCAACACCTTTCAATGTATTCACTACGCTTGGATCAAGAGTAGCAACAAAGGCAGGACCGACAAGATTTGAGCCAGAGAGAGCATTAACAGCCTGAGACGCCTTAAACGCTTCAATTCTGTTCTGCTGACTCTTTAGATATTCATCCGCCTTATCATGTCTTGCAGTTTCATTATCCTTCTGTTGATTTAGTGTAGCATTTACAGCTTCAAAGTTTTCCTTATCTCTATCTGCAACAGTTTTAGCTTGTTCCGCAAAAGAAGAAACAGCAGCAACGCTATCCTTATTTGTTGGATCATAAGTAGCTGGAAGACCAAAAGCAGAAGGGTCTATACCATCCTGTTTCATCTGTGTTACATAACTTTGATACGCTCCAGGCTTGAGAGCATTTGGAAGTGCCTGAAATGCAGAGAGCATACCGGCCAACTGGGCATGTTGGTTTACCAGAGCAGTTTGTTTCGCCTTCTCACTCTGTAAGTCTGCATCTGTCCACTTACTAACTAATCCATCGGCCAAGTCTCCGCGACCATTAGCAAGCAAGTCCTGGAGAATAGAAGTTCTATCAACAGTGAAGTTGCCGACCTTACCATCTGGACCAACACCAGAATAGGTCTGAACAGCATTAAAGGTAGGATTAGAACCAACAGCCATAGATGTATCACTGGTATTGTGAGCACCAGCAATAGAGGATAGAACCGGATCAGATAGAACCTTTGGATCAGAAGGAGAAGCAGGAGTTAGAGGTGGATAGGACTGGACTGGAGTTCCCACAGGAGCCGCTGGAGTTGAGATGCCATACTTTCCAGCCCTGGCACTGTTCGGATCGACATAGGCACTTGGGCTGTTCTGAGGAGCAGCAGGGTTGGACTGACTGGATAGTGTGTTGTAGTTGACGGGTTGAGCAGGAGTAGTTGTATTAGTCTGACTGGATAGTGAGTTGTAGTTGATAGGCTGCCCTGCCTGGTCTGCTGGAGCCTGTGTGCCCTGCCCTGCTTGGTCTGGAGCCTGGACCACATTGGAACCGGCTGGAGTCCACTTGATAGCCTTCTGTGCAGCCGCTCTTACGAGTGCAGAATCAGTAGCAGCTTGAGCTTGTGCAGCCTGTGTTGCCTGGAGTCCAGCATTATTAGTGTTTGTATAGTTTGTATTTGCTATCATCTGCCCAACCTGAGCAGAAACAAGAGGATTGTAAGGAGCAACAGTAGGCACAACCTCTAATGAGTTTGAACCGAGTCCACCTAATCCGTAGTTACCATATGCCATTTCTTATATCCTCTTTTATGAGCTAAATAATCCCACGATTTGTGATAGTCCTGAACCAGAGTAGCCTGTTTGCTGTCCACCTAAAGAAGAGGTAAAACCATTGATTGCTCCCTCTTGTGCAGAAGCTTTACCTAAAGCCTCTTGTCCCATTACATTACCGATACCAATCTGAGAGTTTCCAACAGAAGTGCTATATTGACTGCCAAGTTGACCTAAACCCTGTGTAGCGGATAAACCTTGTTGGGATAATCCAGACAGTTGGCTATAATTCTGGTTTTGATTTTGTGTAAAGTAGTTACGAGCATTGTTAAACTCATTGGATGCTTGCTGTTCTCCATAGTTGCTCATTGATTTCTGAGAACCACCAGATAAAGCACCACCTCTCACACTATTTGAATTAGAGATAGCACTTAAACCTTGCTGCATATCAAATTGATAACCTGGATCTTGATGGAAATCTGTCTGTGTAAATTGACGACCAAGAGCACCATTAGTTCCAGTCTCATTTGATAACTCTTGATTAGCCTTTGCTCCAGAATTGATATATGGAGTATAATTAGCAGAGTTTGTATTATATACATTCTGAGCAGTGTTTATAGCACTATCATAGCCTCCAGCTTCAGCATTAGCAGCAGTAATAGCTGCACTGTTACCAATGAAACCATCTGCAATTGAGCCCGCAGCGGACGCAATTCCTCCCATGGTTTACTCCTTCTCTTTCAAATAGATATCTAAATCGTGCATTCTTTTATCCTTCTTCCACTTCTTTTCTATAGTTCCAATTTTAGTAAATCCAAGCTTTGCAAGAAACCGATGTGCCAACTCATTATTATCAACAACTGGAGCCATTAGCTTCCTGTATTCTGTATTCTTCCAAATCCATTCCATGCAATGCTTCCCAGTTTCAACAGCATGACCATATACACTTGGTAGATATAAAACATGTGCTTCAACTGTATCTATACTTATTTCTACTAAACCAATTAAACCGGCAAATACATCATGTCTGTAGTTGGCTATATACAGAATGCCATCCATTCTTGGTTGCCATCCTTCAGGCACTTGCCCATCTTCAAACGACCACGCTCTATTATTATCACTTGTTATAACTTTTTTTATTATCTCAATATCTGATTCTATCTCAAAAGAATACATTAGCTAAATTGGACCCCTGAAATGTTTGTATTAATAGAACCACCAGTGCCAGTATTTCCCCAAATCTGATCACCAGGAGTTAGAATATGGTTTACAAGCTCCTGGGCATTATAACTGGAGTTACCAGCTACGGAACTTCCAGAGACAACCTGAGTAGCCGTTGAAGTTACACCACCAGCAGGAACGTAATGGAGAGTAACGCTGGACGCTTGACCAAGAATGTTAGTGCATGTTGCGGCAGTTATTTTTACAAATGTATTAGCTGGACAAGTATAGAGCAACTTTGGAGCCGTTGTAAGTTGACTATTTGTTAAATGTGCTGGTGTTACAGTTGTTAATCCCATATTATACCTAAGAATTGTGTAGTAGCAATTGAGCTACAGTTGTATCATTAGTTGTTAGTGCTGTTTCCTGGTTTGCTACAACAGTATTTACAGTGCTAACTACCTGTTCATTAAAAAAGGAACGCCATGCCGGAGTCATCTGCCCATTAGAGTCAACGACCGGAACATTATGTGGTGGTATTCTGATTATATTTGTCATTTTACTTATTTCCTACAACTGCATCTATCCTTGCGCCTAATAGCGTTAACTTAACTGGATCTGAGCATGTAACACGAAACACTCTATCTCTTGACTGCCCTAAACGTCTCCAGATAGCACGTCTATATCTATCTCCAATTTTACCAATTGATACACTCTTCTCACTTGAGAAGGTATGCCCGCCATCATCTGAATAGGATAGCGAAATATGGGGGTCAGTCCCTATATTAACATAATTCGGCACATTCTCTTGATACTGGAATGATGCTTGATATTCAGTTGGTTTAGATTGTGGAGAGTTCACCGTTACTGTTGCTGAAATAGTAGCTGCTGGAATTGAAATGTATGAGACAGGTATTCCAGTTGTAGTATTTTGAGTTACAGCAGCAAATGGAGCATTGTTGAAGGAAACCGAACCAGTTTGAGGATACAGCAAGCAATAATCTATACTTGTCCCACCAGCAGTTGACAGGTATGGAGTTGGTAGATATGGAGATGCTGAAACAGTCTCAATCTGAGCACCCCAGATTCCAATCATGCTCTTTCCGTTTCCAGAGTATGAAGGAACAGAAGAAGAGGCAGAGTTCAGCAATGAAATCGTAGCAATTCCGGTGCTACTATTTCCAGTAGGAGAATAGCCAACACCTTCATAGTTATAAATTGAGCACCTATAAATGCCATTACCGATTGGTGTAATAGTTCCACCTGATCCACTTACGATTGAACCCGATGATATATTATATACAACAGTATTTGAATAGACTCCGTATTCCGCTTGATCACCCATTCCTAACTGAAGGTATCTGTTTGCATCACCAGCTAAGGCATACACAGAAAACACCTTGAATCCTGGTGAATTGAGCGGATATGTTGTTGAGATTTGATGTAGGGCAAGAGAACTATCTTCAGTCAAGAATGTTCCAGTATTTGAACCATCTGGAGCATAGATTGTGTTTATTCCAGTTGCAACACTGTAGTTCAAGCAAACAATATCATAAAGTGTTATATTTGACTGAATAAAGGTGGATGATAAAGTTAGAGTTACGGTTAATGTTGACAGAGAAGCAACAGAGATAAAGATTGACACAACAGAAGCAGAGCCTAACGGATTGCCCAAATTGGTAATCTGTTGATTCCCACCACCATCATGTGAAATTGAAAGAGTAATTGGCAGAGCACCCCAATAGGTCCCAAAAAGGCCACCGATGTTTAAGGTTCCAGTAAAAGCACCACCACTAAAACCACTATATGTAATCGAACCAGACGTTATCGTTCCAGTTCCGGTTATATTGGCAGTAGCAGCATTACCTGATGTAGCACAAGTTAGCCCAGTTGCTCCATAGGCATAGGCTGGATTTGATACGGTTAGATTGTTTGTGCTGTAAGATGACGGTCTATTTGCCGTAGTAGCAACAGTAACGATTACAGGAGCCCAGGAAGAAGGAACAGCATTGACACCTGTTAATGTCCAGATTCCAGCGTAATTAAAATCATAGGAAGACTGGCATAGATTCTCATGATACGCGGGATAAATTGCAGGGGTGAAGGTCCCCCTCCAGTCAGTCACTGAAATTGAATAGCTTGCCACACTCTCAGAGTAGAAATTAGGGATAGAAAAGGTAGTCTGTGTTCCGTTCCCAGTTCCAAAGTTTGCATAGGTCACGGGCAAAGCAGCAGAATTGATAGTTACCACTCCCGTTGCAGTATTTACCGTGTAGCTATTTGACCAGTTGCTACTATTACCTGTGACGGTTACTGTCCCTGTTGGAAGTGCTGGAAGTCCATCATTTCCAGTCAGTGTATAAGTTGGCCCATTTCCAGCAAGATAGGTATTTGTAGCGGTAGTTGTAGTTACAGCATTTGAATATCCATCTAATACTTGATATCCAGCACCACCCAAACCAACACCAGCTTCTAAGTCAACCTGGAGAGCAGAGTAGAATACCCGATTATAGGAACCGCTAACGTGTGGTGCGGTTCTCATTCTTCTAATTGGCACTCCATTATGTGTATAGTTGCCACCATCAAGCTTGTAGATATTACCAGATTGATAGTCTCCCACTAAATGAATAGAACCAATGCCACTAATAGTAGCGTTAGCATGACAAGACACTAAATCACGTGAGTATGAACCTGAGCTAAAGTAGGCTCTCTCACTCCACATTTGAGCGACAGTGTCATAGCACCAAGTTGTAGTAGATCCAGGAACGTTAAGACAGTAGAAGGAATGTCCACCCTCTTGATAGGTCCAGGCTGTAGCTCCTGAGATGTCTTCAAAGGACTGGAGCCACTGTTCTACAGCATGGTTTGAGATACGGACGCCACGATAGCCCAGAGCCACAAAGACGGCTCCATAGCCTCGATCATCATTGGTGGTCCAGATGAGTTGCCCAGCGACCTGAGCAATGCTGTAGGGAGCGTTACAACCTCCCTCTGCTTCTGCACCTGGGATCTGCTGGAAGGTATTGGAGGTTGAGCTACCACCTGTGTTCTGCCATACACTCAGGCTCCGATTTCCAAAGGCCCAGAGGATGCCATGGTCAGAGATGACCCGAGACACCTGGTCAGAACCCAGATTCACGTTAAAAACGTCCAGGTCAGAGATGTTCAGAGGGTCAGCAGCATAGAAACCAGAGATGGTCTGAGGTTGGGAGAAGAAGAAATAGCCATCCTGGAAAGTGACGAAAGCAGAACCCGCATAGCCTGAAGCAGTGTAGTAAGTAGCCGTTCCTGTTCCAGTTCCAACACCAGTAGCAACAAAGGAAGTTCCTATATTATTGTTAGCGGCTCCAATTGTAGTAAAATTGGTTGTTCCAACAGTAAGAATGGTATACTCATATCCCGACACGAAAGAACCAGCAGCAATAGTTAGACTACTTGGTCCAATTTGGTATATCTTAATAGTTCCTTCTTCAAAGCACAATCCAGCAGTAGAACCATCAACAATAACCACCTGATTGATTAGTCCAGTGTTGGCAATTCCCAAATACATATTAGGAACGCCATCGGCAATTGATACTGGACCTGTTGAAGTCTGAAGATACCCAAGCAGAGTGTGCGTATAGCTGATACCATCTGTTGTAGTTAGATTGTATAGACCATTGCCAGCTACTACATAGATGTAGCCATTAGCTGTATAGTGAATACCTCTGATTGGTGAACGTGGCAGTGAATGAAGAAGAGTTAGACCTGGAGTTGAACAGAGCATTGCTACCTCTTGCTCTTTTCCAGTTCCAATCTCATTCTTTTCGGGATAGAGGTTTATTGTCCGCTCACAATCATAATTCAGTGACTGTAAAGAGTATGTAGGCCCAACAAAGTTTTGGTATTTCAAGTTATATTCCAGTCTTATTCTTTTTATACTTCTCTTGCAAAAGCTGTTACTCCGGCAATAGTTGCTGTTCCACCAGTAATAGCCATTAATGAAATATCAAACCAATATGTAGTTCCAACAATTAGCCCTGTAATGGGATATGAGATGCTAAATCCAGACTTTTGAGCCGCTGTTACGCTGGTTGCTGTTTGTGCAATACCAACCAATGTTCCAATAACAGCAGCACCGTTGACAGGAGCGGTCCCAGTTCCATATCTGATATCTATTGTTGCGCCATCTCCAGCAGTAGCATTAGCCATCTGTCCACTAATTGTTACAATGACTCTTGTGCTCAATACTGGAGTTATAGTTCCACCAGCACCCATCATGACGGCTGTAGTTGAAGTTGTTCCAGTTGGAGAAGCTGCGGTATGGGTAGCCAAAGCTCCAGCAGAAGACAGAATTGCATACCCATTAGCAAGGACAGCCCAACTACCATCACCTCTTAAATACGTTGTATTATTTGGAGTTCCTGTCAGATTTAGAGCACCAATAGGAACAGTTCCATAGCTTATTCCGGCTCCAGATGTATTTATTGTTGGACATGTCACTGAACCAGTAAATATAGGAGAAGAGGCTAAAGAAGCATATGACGAAAATGCAGAGCCAACAGTATTTGCGGGATAGGTTAGAGCAGGGTTATAGCCAATCAGAGAAGCACCAAGGGAATTAGAGGTTGTGCTGGACAGATCGGATTCAACGGCAGCATAGGCGCTTGCAATAGCTGTTGATAGGCCAATTGCAGATGGAGATTGCAAGTTATCTCTTGGATACTCTGGATGCTGGACTCCATTTATATCAAGAACGTTAATCTTGTAGGCTGAAGCTCCAAGCCAGATCATAGCCTTACCATACTCATCAAGAATGACTGGATTGGTATTTGGAACTGTCAATGTAGCGTCTGTATAAGTTGCCAAAAGAGTATTAGTTCCTGCCTGATAAGTGAACACCTGACCACCAGCGAGAGGATTTCCGTTAGTGTCTGTCTCACTGAATAGTGGTGAAGTTATAGCTGAAGCTGCAATAGTCATCTTATTCCAATCATTTAGTAGTTAGAGGTAATCTTCATACACTGTTTGTAGACCTGAAACAACTGGGTTTCTGTGTAAAAAAGGGTTATGGTGTGGCTTACCAGGGTCGAGAAACTGGTGTTGTTGTTGAGGTTCTGGGTGTTAGGCTGGACGTATCCAGTGTTTGATTCACCCAGATTTACCAGAGAGTGCATTCCGAATATCGAGGCTACCCCGGCACCTCCAGCCGAACTGCAGGTTAGAGTGGCGTGGTATTGCAAGAAAGTAGTGCAATTGAGAGGAATAGTAACACCCACAGCACCCCAAGCTCCGATACCATCTAACCAGATCGAGATAGTGTTGGATACGGATGTGGAGTAAGCCTGGATGATGAAATCAATGTCGATGGTCTTCCCAGGCACGAAGAAGTTAGCCGGGAGGGTGAAGGTGCCAGAGTAGTCAGAACTGGTATATAGTGGATACTGAGTTCCGGTAGCAGCTGGAGTAACAGAGGCGCTGACATTTCCAGCCGGGTATATCGTCTGAACTGCGATGACACCACCATTCACTACTTTCAGTGGGTTACCAGCCGCTCCGTCCGCAGAAGTTAAACTATGTTGTGCTGAATCAAACCAAACATCTCCAACGTTTGGCGCTGCATTGGTTGACGGAGTAAAATTGAACTTGCTCTGCCCAACAAATGCTGGAACATTGTTCAAGGCATATCCAACTGTTCCAGCACTATAGGTATTTAGAGCAGAGAACCCAACCAGACCAGCACCATTTGATGCACTTGAGTTAAGAGCCAGATTAGAATAATTAGCAGCACTTGCGTTTAATGCACCACCAACCGTTCCATAAGCATAGGCATTGCTACTTGCATACCCAACCAATCCAGAACCATTGATTGGAAGGGTGTTTAGGGCAAGATTACTTGGGAAGGAGCCCAGTGAGCTTAAATTGTAGCCAACAGTCCCTAATGGATATGTCAGAGAAGGATTAAACCCGATAAGTCCAGCACCACTTGAAGCCTGAGTATTGTTCGATAGGGTTGAAAAAATGCTTGTGCTACTCGCAGGCTGGATATTATCCATGGGATAGCCTGCCTGAGTCACCCCAGCAGCATTCAAGAGGTTGAAACGATAGTTTAGAGGTCCAAGCCAGACAGTAGCCTGTCCATAGTTGTTGAGTGTGATAGGATTGGGATTCTGAGTTGTTAGAGTGTTGTCTGTATATGTTACCTGTAGAGTTGTAGTTCCAGAGGCATATGTATAAAGCTTACCACCAGCAAGAGGAAGACCAGTTATATTATCAGTAAATGTTAGAATTGGATTTGTAGCAATAGTTGCAGCGCTGTTATATGTCATGCGTTATACTCTTGTTATTATATTTATCGTCTTAATTACCCATAAATGCAGTAGCTACAGCACCAGCTCCAGATATTGCAGTTACAGTTGCTTTGTAGTATGAATAGTTAACAGTTGATACAACTAATGTTCCAACGGTTGTTCCAGTTAGCGAAATGGTTCCAAGCGAAGTCCAAGCATTAGTTGCACCTGAAATGGATCCATAGAAGGTTACTGTTGCTGCTGCTCCGGCATTATTACAGAATGCTTCAAAATGGACCACACTTGATGATGGTTTAGGCAGAGGGTCATTGCTCATATCCCCAACGCTTGATCTTGTTCCAAAATATGTTGCTGACATTTTATCTATCTCTCTCTTTCTTGGTTATTTGTTAAAGTCTGATTGGTTCATGAACTTTGCCGCCACTGGCAAGGCATTTTTCATTCTCTTTTTCAATCCAGTGATTTGTGATGTTTAGTGAGCGTGAATCAATGTGTGGTGCTGAAGGAAGACGCTGAAGCTCTACCTTGCCACATTCGGCACATTCCTTAGCTCCTACATCGTTCACTTTCTCATATAAATCTGTTTCAAGGTGCTTACAGTTCAAACAACGTCTATCGTAAATCGGCATATCTCTTATCTATCTCCACTATGGGACATTAAAACCTCTGCTCTTTAATCCAATAGAGCCAGTACCATTCCGACCAAAGCAATCAATGGTCATAATGGGAATACCACTATTGATATCATTAATGTTGCTCTTACTTCTAATAGCCATTTGGACTACTGTTTGACTTGGTTCAACACCATAATATGGAGCCAAACGAACTGCCATATTGTATTTCAGAGCTTCATTATATCCTTGTGGAACATCTATCAATGATATTAATCCTGTTACTTCTTCTAATTGGTCCCATGTATACAGAACACAGTTACAAGATGTAGCTGGAACAGGATAGAAATAGAGATTCATATAAGGATAGTTAGTATCGTTATATACGGCAGTTGGAAAGATTGATTCAATACTCTTGACTGAAATAGACTGCCAATGGTCAACATCAATGATTGAGATGGGTATCTCTACCTGCTGGCCCGCTGCACCTGGATAGAGGACTGAGCAGGACTGGATACGGGTTGGTCTGGGAATGTTCCAGTTGGTTCCGATACACAGACCGGCCTGAACCTGAGTGATTGGGTTAGGAGCTGTCCAGGACAAGCCATACTGATTGCCTGTAAGAAGGCCGGTAACTGTGGTGCTGGGTGGCACTCCACCAGCGATCAGGGTTGCACCTGGTTCCACGATGGGAGTACCAGCGGTGACTGTCATGGTCGAGCCAAGGATATTGGCCACAAAGGGATTCTGAGAACCAACCTGGTAGACCTGTTGACCAGCTACGAAGGTGAAGGTGTTGATATTGACGGCATATACCAACAGATTTTCAAGGTTCCAAGATCCAATCATGTCATTCAAGGCGATTAGGGCATTCTGATAACCTGATTCTGGCTCTGAGTTGCTATTTTCAGGGTCAATAACACCGAGCATCATTAGAGCACTTTGGATTATCTGTTTAGCCGTTAAGATCATTATATTTTTCCACTATACTTATTTCTTCTTCTTGTATCTTTTTAGCTAATGCTGCTTCTGCGTCATTTTTGAGTCTTGTAAGTAGTGTGTTGGATCGTCTGTGCTTTCTCTTAACCTTATGGGCATCTCTCCAGCGTTCAAGAGTTCTAACGTGTCTCTGGAGGTCATCAATCTCTTTTAATGCCTTTTTTAGCAGTCTTAAAGCATCAAATGTTTCATCTTTGTATTCAATACATTTACTACAATCTTCTTTGAGTTCCACCTTCTTAACTTGCTCATCTGACCATTCATTTTTATCAGGTAAACTATTAAAAAAGGCTTCACTTGGACAATAGAAACTGTCTTTTTGTGGATGGTATAACCATACTGGAAATATCATGTATATCTTTTACCTCTATACTTAAATACAGAAATGGCCACCCAAACATTAGAATGGATGGTCAAATACTGACTAATGCTATTAAAGTTCTACAGTAGTTACAGTAATACCAGAAATTGAAGCAGTTCCACCAGTTACAGCCATCAGAGAGGCATCAACCCAGTATGTAGTGCCTGGGATCAGACCATTTACCACGGCTACGACAGAGAAACCTGATTTCTGACCAGCAGTGATTGAACCTGAAGTTTGGGCAATGCCTACAAGGGTGCCAGTTACAGCAGCACCATTCACAGGAGCGGTTCCGGTTCCATACCGAATGTCAACAGTTGCACCATCGGCAACAGTGGCATTTACCATCTGACCACTAACAGCGATCAGAGCGTTATTGTATGAAGTTGGAGTGATTGAACCACCGATACCCTGCATTACAGCAGTTAGAGAAGTGGTGCCAGCAGGAGCCGCAATAGTAGCGGTTGAAGCAGCGGTAATGTTATTTGAAAGTGGAAACTCTGGTAACTTAGCAGTTACAGCATATCCATTAAAAGTAGCCATATTATATATATCCTTTTAGTCTATTATTCTTATCTTTAATTCTTAACTTACGATCCGGCAAGCAAAGCCTGGACGTGGCATAGCCCAACCATAGAGGATGTCAGCACGAATTAGCTGCTGGCCGCCCATACCGTCCCACCACTTAGAGAGACGAAGATTGATACCAGTTCTCTTATCCTTGATACGAACACTCTTACCACCTAAATCATCAATTGACTCTAAATCAGCAGTTGCAAGGGTAAATGCATCCTCATAGAAAAGAAGTGAGGTAGGAGAGACCTTACCAGTTGAGGTTAGGATAGGAGCGGTTCCGTCAGCACTCCACATGTAGACTGAAGATCCAGAAACAGGTAGAGCAGTTACATTCTGGTTAGGACCAGTTAGATACATGTTTGGGTAGACTGAAATAGTGATAGCACCAGCAGTATCAGACACCTTGTTTAGAACGGTGAACTGTTTTAGAGTTCCGGTAGCCTGTCTATTAGCAGGGTTGAAGGCATATACACCAGCGATGGTAAAGCAATCACCAGCATTTAGAGTAGATGCACCAGAGGCCCAACCAGTGGTATTGAAGGATGAACCACCATCAGTTGCACCTGTGGTAACAGCAACTACAGGGTTTGAGGTTCCCCAAGTTCCAAGAGTGAAGGTAGGAAGATTGGCAGTTGAGAAATACTTAACGCCTGAATAGGTTCCGCTAATTTCACCCTTTACGATATCCTCACCTAACTGTGACTGAGGATTAAACATACCAGGGAAAGCACCGACCATAGAGGCTTCCATGAAGGGGTTTAGAAGGCCGTTACAATCTCTGCCCTGTGGCTTAGCAGACTGGACAGCCATAGTTGCCTTACCATTTAGGAAAGGAGTCTGGTTTACGATTGCGGTTCCTGGAGTTCCAGCAAACTGATTGATACCTGAGTAGAGAGCAATACCATCTGCGTCCATACCCTCCCAAAGAGGCTCTAAGAGAGGTTCCAGAACATTCTTTCTCATCTCATCAACGTTTAAGCGCATCTGAAAATCAGAGAAATAGATTGAACTGTTATACTGCTTTAGAGTTACTGGAACTGGAACATCATTATATCCAGTAGGAACAGCAGCAGAACCAGCAACACGGCCATAGTATCCTGGAATACGGATGTTATAGGTATCACCAATTCGACCACCAGCACTTTCCCAGGCTTTACTATATTTGTGAGATACAGTCCGAGAGAAAGTTAGGTTATTCTGGAGAACGTCCATTGCTTCAGGAGCAATATCTCCAATGTTATTAAATGCATTCTGTAAAATAGTAGCCATTATATATCCTTATGTTTAGTATATTTCATACTTTGTTTTCTTCTCCAGCATAGGCTTTACGTTCTGTGCCTTAACTGGAGTAATAGGTTTTGGTGCCTTACTTACGGCAACCTTGGTTTCAGTTTTAGATACTTGTTCTGTTAACTTTGCTTCGATTTTACCAATAGCTTTAGCTTTGTTTAGCGTATTCATTCTATTGATTTCATTGTATTCATTAGCATGTGAGGCAAAGTAGTAATAGAGTTCTGAAGTTACCTCAGAATCTTTGATAAGCTGGACCATTTCTGGTGTTGGATTGTCAGTTGGATTCTTCTTTAGCAACTCATCGAGGTCAGGATGTTTAGTCTTAGCCTCTTGAATCTTTGCGGTAAACTTCTGTTGTTCAAGAGCTTGATAGATGCCAAGGTCAATTTGATACTTGATTGGATCGGTGTATCTGCTGGGATCTGGCATATTTGGGTCTGCTACAGGTTGAATCTCTGGAGCAACTTGGTTTCCCTGTCCACCCGTCAGAGCCTCTAACTGACCACGTAGGAATGCAGCCTCTTGCTTAGCTTCTTCACGTTCTTTCACAACCTTATTGATACGCTTTTCAATCCCGGTTTTCTTCTTAGTAGCTGGTTCTGATTCAGCTATATTTTCAGACTCTTCACCAGAGTCTTCAGATTCATTCTCTTCTAAGTCGCCATCGGCATTGGTTTCTGTAGTTTCTGGATCTACATTGTTTTCAGAATCATTAGATTCTTCAGATGATGTTTCTACTGCCTTAGTCTCTACTTCTGGAACTTCCCTTGCTGCTACTTTTGCTGCTAAACGTTCTGATCGGTCATACACTAAAGCTTGTTCTACTTCTGCTACATTTTCTTCTGACATGGATTTCCCAAGGTTAAGCCGGGTTTACAGTTCCCGTAAACTTACTAATCGTTATTTAATTCATCTTGTGGTTAAAATAGTCAATTAGACTGCTATAGCTGCCCTTCAGGAATAGCCTGGCTTGATGCCTGGTCTGTGCCTGGGGCTGGAGTGCTCTGTGGTGCTGGGATGGTATCCAGAGAGGCATTGTGGGTAGCCATATCCATTGCCAGCAGGTGTTTCTGAATGGCTGTCAGTGCCTCATGGGACTGTTCAGCCTTCATCTTTAGTTCTTCCATCTGAGAGGCAAAGACAATCTTGTTAGTGTCATGTTCCATCTGTGTCTTGTGCTTCAGTAGTTCAGTCTGCTGTTGAAGTTGGGCAATCTGTAGTTCGTTCTGTTGCTTATCTGCTAAGGCTGTCTCTTTCTGGAGAGTCTGGGTTAGCTGCTGAATCATGCCCTGCTGTTCCTGAACCTGCTGTTGAAGCTGGTCTAAGGTCTGCTTACCACCCTTACTCTTAGGCTGGAGTTGTGGAGGCAATAGCTTCTGTGCTCTCTCAGTCATCTGTAAGCCAATGGGACTATCAAGAGCCTGGAAAACGATATCAGCATATTGAGCCATTAGATTTGGATCTTTCCCAATCAGTTCAAAGAGAATGTTGGCATCTTCAATCCGCTTAGTCTGATATGATGGTCCAGAAGAGACAGTTACATCATATTTCCCAGCTTTAAGGTTAAAAATCCGCTCAACTCCGTCTAAATCAGCATAGCTTTCATCATATAGGGACATTACTGGAGCATTTGGGTCAATTTGAACCATCTTATGTTCTTCATCTATGCCAATGATACGGATAGTTCGTTTGGTATCGTAGATATGCGGAATCAGGTCAATCAACATTAGACCTTCCAAACGAATAGCTCTACTCAAATTGTCTGAAAAGTTATAGTTGCCAAGTGAACCTTGATTCTGAAGCGCCTTGATAGCTAAACCAGACTGGTCATTAGCCATCTTGTTACCCAGAGATGGATCATACAGACCATTGGTAGTCTTAATATCGTTCTCAGCCATATTTGTTGCTTCAATGAAGGCTTGAATGGCTGGTTCCTGATTCAATCTCTCTGGTGGAGTAAGCGGGTTTCCCTGGTCATCAGCAGAGGCATACTGAAGGTATGGATAGTTAACCCGATTGGCTGTCTCCCATGCTCGCTTATTGTCTCCATCTCCAACAAAACCCATAGGACCAACCCATGGAGCCTTTGGAGCAAGAGCAATAACTTCCAACATGTTATTTTTGACGATATTTAGCTCAAGCTGTTCAGTCTTACAGTTACGAACCATACCAGAGTAGACAGAAGAACCATCTAAATGATACTCTTCTCCAAATACTGGAATGATTGGAATATACTTACCAGCCCATTCACCTTCATCTAAGATTTCGATACCGTTACACTTATACCACTTGATACTTTCAGTGATAACGTCTCTCTTGGCTTCTACTCTCTTTTTATCTTCTTCCTTTAACTCATCTTCATATAAAGATCGTCCATCTTCCAGCTTACATAGTGTCTTCTTTTGTGTAACTTTCTTCCAGTATTCGCAGATACGGCAACCAGTTCTACCACTATTGCCATAGGTGAACCAATCTGGCTCCTCATCTCCCAAACTCATCCAAGAGTTTTGGTTGAAATTGACCAGCTTAGACTCTTGATACTGTTCCTTAAAATCTTCTACCGTAATATCTTCGCTGATAATTGCCCATGAGATATCAGAACCGTCTGCCGTCTTATAGGCTGGATCAATGTAGACTGAGAATGGATTAACAATTCTATCAATGATGATATCCTGGTCAAAGGTAGTATCATCCAAGTAGGCAGTTCTTAGACGATAGTATCCAACACCAGTTTTAACGCACCAATCAAAGGCAGTATCATAAGCCTGATCAGCACCACTAATATACTCAATATGTCTAATTAGACCTTCGTATACTTCAGCAGTATCCTTGTCAGCCTCATTGTTACAAGGATTAATCTTAACTGCTGGTCTATTACTTCTCTGGGCATTGGTGATCTGTTTAACCTGCTGATTGATACGGTCAAAGGAGAAGACTGGCTTACCCTCTGACTCTCTCTGAGCCTTGATAATCGGATCCCATTGCTTCTCAGGGTCGCAGAAGAGGTAATCATCATAACTTTTCTGTCTCTGCTCTTTTGAGGATTCAAAGGCGAGTCCAAAGCGTTCTTTTAACTCTTCTACTACATCATCTTTTGGTATTACTACTCTCTTCTTATTGGCCATTAGTGTATATCTCTTCTATAATTTAAGTGCTATAACATAAATGAATTTGGTGAAAGGTATGCTGAACTGATACGCTGTCCTCTAATTGGTCTTCCAAATGAGTCTAATTCTGGCTCTTTCTCTCTATCCTCAATCTTTTTGAACTTATGACCGAGAATTAGAGGCTGGATGGCATATCTTAGAGCATCAATCCCATGGTTATTTCTATCTTCAACGTCTGGAAGAATATGCCCTGTCAGATGGTCAGTTTTGTATGAGTATGTTTCAAACTCTTTTAAGATATTAATACATCTTGGGTGAATAATAATCTTGCTGAATGAGCGAAGACGTTCAATACCATCAAAAATAGAGCCTGACCATTTCTTAACTGGCATACATCTTGGATAACCATTCCTCTTCATGTAGGAGATGGTTTCAGGTCTGGCACAATCCATATAGATGATATATTTACGTGTTTCTGCTGGTTTTCTTGGGTTTATGAAGTCAAAAGCTGCTGGCATCCTATCTATCTCAAGACCCTTTTCAAAGAGTTCATATTCCACATATAGTTCATCTTCGTAGGCCCAACACTTGATTAGCGTAGTTGGGTCCTCAGCAAAGCCTAAATCAGAGCCAAACATTGGACTCCATAGACTCTCATTCGGAGTAAAGTCATAACTGGCAAACTTTCCAGCAAAGACCGTAGCGAGTGAATGTTCTAAGCACTCCCCAAGCCAAATCCAGTTAAATCGGTCATGTCCAGCCGGATCTTTTCTTGCTCTCTCCATCTCTTTCCGTAGGACTTCTGGAAAGAATGGATTATCCGTATAGTTCATCTTGATAATAATTGCGTTATCCAGAATATGGCCGTTAGTGATGAACATCTTGTAAACTGGATCATCTTTTAAGTGTGGATTAAAGGAAAACCATACTTCACTATCATTAGCTCTAATTGAAGGTAGTAGCAAATCAAGAGAGTATTGTGTTAGCGTCTGACTCTCTTCTAACCATGCTATATCTACGTTTGAGATGGACTTTATGCTATCAGCCGTCAGAGACGATAGACCAGTAAAGATAAACTCAGAACCATTCTTAATACATCTAATTGCTTTATCTGTAACTTCAAAGATAGAAGTTAGACCATAGTTCATGATGATGTCTTTTAATGTTGAATGAACGGACTGTCTAACCGAGTTTTGGACTTCTCTGGTGCATAGGATACGAACTTTTGTCTTGCTCTTATTCCAAATAGCTGGATTTGAGGCAATTAGGATAAGGGATCTGGCTATACTCTCAGTCTTCCCTGACCCTCTGCCTCCATACAGCACCTTATACCGCATTTGTTTAGTAATGAGTGGTGCTACAATTGGTGGTAGTTCAAACTTTATTTCTGTCATAAACTTAAATCATTTTCCTATGAGCATCTGTAGATAGGCTCTTTTGTTCTTCTATATATTTCTGCATAGCATTATAGTCTGGCTTACATTCTAATTCTTCTACTTCATCTTCGCTATCTTCATAATCACTACCAACAGCATAATCAGCATTGTCTGGTAGTGCATTTGTTACCAAATTAGCATTTATAACATTATCTTGTCTACTGGTATTATCATATACTACCTTAATATTAACAGTATTGTCTCCTGAAATCTCTTCTCTAATTTCCTTTGGAAGCAGCTTTGCAACCACATTGGCAAAGGCTTTAGGTTCATTCTCTTTAAGCTTTGTAAAAAACGCTGTAGCTCCGTCTCCTGCTTCAAGTGCTTCCATTATGTAGTTCTTAATAGCAACTGGAATCTTGTTTAGTCGCCCTTGCGGTCTTCCACCTAAGTTTACTTTCTTCTTAATACCACTATCAGCCATTACTACTCCATGACGTTATTTAATTCAACGTCTATAGAGAGGTAGCAGGGACCGAGATGGGAGAACGTGCAAGGCTTGCTCCACGTTCAAGCCTGGCCTGAACAGTCTGTGGAGCACTTGCGGGAGTTTGCCCCATGTTCGGATGATCCGGCCCTATTGATAGAACAGTCATGTGGAGCATTGCGCGATGCTGCCCGGTTAACCGGACAGTTCATGTGCAGCATTGCGTGACGTTCACTGCCCGGCCGGACAGTCTATGTAGGGCAAGCATGATACTGGATCACCTCGCAAGGTTAGGGGTGAACAGGTTGGGAACGCTTGCATGACGTTCACCAGTCGAGTGAACAGTCTTTGAAGCTCATGCGCAACCTTGCATGACGTTCCCCAGATAGACGGACAGTCTATGGGAACATTACGCAATTGAGAGATAAGACATGCAATAGTTGCCTTGTATAATCAAGTATCGTGCCAGATTTTGGCGCAGGGTTGGCTACTGCTCTAATGTCGCCATGTAAGTCTATGTAGGGCGATTGGGAGATAGCACTTTAGGCGATTCTGCCTAATAGCATCAAGTATCATGCCGGATTTTGGCGCACTTGTGGCTACTGCTCTTGTATCGCCATGTAAGTCTATGTAGGGCGATCGAGAAATAGTGCGATTTTGCCTATCAGGAACAAGTATCGTGCCAGATTTTGGCGCAATGTTGGTGACTGCTCTTGTGTCGCCATGTAGGAGGATGTAGGGGGATTGGGAGATATTACGATTCTGCCTACCAGCAACAAAAACCATACCGAGTTTTGGCGCACTTTTGGGCAAGGTTCAAGTAGCGCCATTTAATCCCTTTGAACCATCCAGCCCAGGCGATTGCTCAGGGGTTTGGAGATTCCACCTCAACCAACCAAGTCCACACAACCGGCATAGCTCGGTAGCTACGCCTATCTATAGGAGTCCTCACCATGGGACAAATTGAAGAACTTGCTACAACCTCTGAAGTTGTTGGAGGTAGCTTTGATGCCTGGAAAGAGAAGCAGGCGGAGCTTGAGAACAAGATGGCCGAACTTGTTACCAGAGATGGTAATGGTTCTGCCTCTTCCTACATCCTCAACAGCAACAAAAGCATTAAGCTTCCAGTCAAGGCTCTGAACCTGACCATTGACCGAGTTAAGGCAATGGCAAGTGAAGAGATTGAAATCGAAGACTGGAACAAGTTTCTGAAGCTGGAGTTCATCAAGAATCTCCCATTTTTCAGAATGCTTAGCACTTACGATATCGACTTTAAGACTGCCTACGATTTCATGGTCAAGGATAAGGGACCGGCACCAATGGCCAAGGAAGGTGCTGAAAAGCTGGCATCTGTCCTCATCTCTCTTGCTCCAATGCTTAATGGTGCGCAACTATTTGAAGTATTGGAACAGATGATGCTGGAGCATAAAGAGAAGGCTATCGCCATTGCTGATAACTTGGCATTCCAGAACAGCAGAGACAGCAATGGTTGGATCTATGCCAGCAAACCAAAGAAGGCCAAGTAGAACCACGGAAGATGGAGAACTGGTAGATAGGCTGTCTCATTTTGGTCTATCTAATACTGAAATCGCAATAGCTCTAAGCAAACAGGAGAAAACATGTCAACCAGCTATGAACACAAGCCACTCTTCATCAATGGCTATCCTCATTCAGTGAGAGTAGTCGTCAGAAATGAAGGTGAAGTCCAAGAGATATTTAATGTGGCTTCCAAGGTAGCCAAGTCCAGGGATGCCATCAATAAGAGGGTAAAGAGAAAATTGGAAGCAATCATGAGCCGTGACATATTCATCCTTGGGAATAGATAGGAGAGTAGATACAGTTAGGGCATCCTTTGGTTAACCCCATTGGATGCCCTTTTTTCGTGCCTGCTGCTACATCTCTACTTCTTAGCTTTCCTCAGTTTGATCTGACCATAGAACGGGTTAGGAATACGCCGGTTCGGGTCTTTGGGGTCAGCCTTGGTCTTCTGCTCATACCCAACCCATCCGTATTCCTTATCTTCCAGCTTCTCAGTCAGATACTTGATGGCATCTGTTGTGGTCTTCTCATTGCCAACCAGTTCCAGGAGACGCTGAAGCCTCTTCTCAACATCAGGCTTCCAGTCCTTCTCAGTCAGGTTGCCATTGTTCTCTGCTTCCATATCAGCAAGTCCATTCAGGATACCAGCAAGGATTGTGGAGTCCTGGGAAACACGAACGGTAGGAGTAGCATTCCCGGGTTTCTCTTCTTCTGGAAGGTGCTCATCAACCCACTCCAGGAAGTCCAGGAAGGCAATTTTGTTGTAGATGAGAACTTCAGCTAAATCCTTGAAATTGTTCACCTTGGTAATGAGGAATGAAGCGTTGCTTTCAGTGATGTTCTCTTCAAATGCCTGGGCAAACTCTTTGAGGGTAGCAAGACGGAGTGGCTTCAAGGCTTCAGTCTGTGCCCTACCTCTGGTGAACTTGTTTTCAAAGAGCGCACCATCAATAAAGAGTGCGTAATCCTCTGAAACACCCTTCTTTCCAGTCTCCTTATCAACCCTGGGATTCTGGAAGGTAGCAGTCTTGATCTCAAAGTCATGTTCCAGAGTCAGTAGCTTGGTCTGGATGGGACTGGGTTTGGTTGCCATAGGTTCTCCTTTGGTTGTGGGTTTCTTAGCTGTCTGAGAGGAGCTTGAACCACCATCTTTAGGCAGGTCAAGGGTTTTCTTTGGGAAGTGTGGCATGGTCTGAACCTCCAATCTGGTTAGCGGTAGTGTCTCCAGTTGAAAGAATAGACCAGTGTTGATAGCAGTCAACAACTCTTTTCCTGAAGGCTTGTTATTGACAGCAGTTATCTTAGTATATCACTATAGCGAGCCATGATGGGACTTGGTGAAGTGCGCTATAACGTCCCTAACGGCACTATAATTTTCTTAGTGCAAACTCCTACAGTTTCATACTGCTTCATGCGATATGTATTCGAGGGTGGAAAATGGACAAGAAACCATTGAAAAGCAATGTAAAGAACTCTTGCAAAAGAACTGTCAAGAGTAGTAATATTTGTAATAGGAGGCACCACATGGAAGAGAAAGGATTCAACAAAGGTGTAAAACTTGGACCTAAAGGAACTTACGTCTATCGAATCAAGGTTGCCGGTAAGGTAAAGACTGGTGATACTGCCATGAGGCGAGAGTTTGAAGCCATCAATGAGTTGGTCAAGATCCGTGCCAGTTTCCTTCAAGATTCCCTTGGAGTCGAGAAAAAGAAAGCTCCTACCTTCTCCAAAGGCATTGAGATTTGGACAGAGAAGAAGACTGGCATCAATGATGCTACATATATCCACAACTTCACTACGGCTCTAAAACTCCACTTTGAACCTGCTCTTGGTCATAAGAAGATTGATAAGATTTCCAAGAGTGATTTACAGAACTGCCTAATCAAATATGCTCAGAAGTCCCAAGGTGATAAAGAGGTTAAATGCTTTGGCGGATACAACAAGTTGGTCAGCATACTGCATAATTTCTTTGCACTCATGAGAGATGAGAGGTATCTATCATCCTTCGACCTTCCAGAGTTTGAGGAGAGCCAAGAGAAGCACTATGACGTTCTAAAGAAAGAAGACTTAGATAAACTGTTTAAGGAAGTGTTCAGCAGGTATGGACTTCAGAGAGCCGTTGCTGTTGCCATGGGTTGCTACCTTGGACTTAGAGCAAGTGAAATCAGCAATGCCCAGTGGTCTTTCATTGACTGGGAAGAGAAGAAGTTCTGCAATACAAAGACCAAGAATAAGAAGAACAAGCCTATTCCCATCTGTGATGATATGTTGGACTGGTTTAAGAGGCTCCAGACAGATGGAGACATGCTGAAGGTAGGATTGATTCTGGTCAATCCTGAAGGTGGAGCCTATCCCAGACGATACACAAGCTGCATCCTGGAGAAGATTGGACTTGAAGTCTTCAAGAAACACCTAACTCCACACTCGCTCAGACGTAGCTTCATCACCATCCTTCACAATGGCGGGACACCTCCAAGGACTCTCCAGGAATTGGCAAGACATGCCTCTCTTGCTCAGACCATGCACTACGTCAAGATTGGAGAAGAAGAGAAGACCAAGGCAATTGATGACGTGTTCAACCACAAGGAAGCATAGACACATTCTCAACACCTAAGCCTCTCCAGCACACAATGAGATAGACTGAACAGCCCTGAACCTCTTGGGGCTGTTCTTTTTTGCCTCCGATTCCCATCCTGGTGAAAGAAAATGACATTTCTACCTGGTGAACTGTGCTAAGTAGGCTTAAATCAAATACTTACTTGATAGTAGGGCAGTTTGTCATGGAGTGGCGGCTGTACGTGCGCAACCCGGGGGCCATGTTCTGGACCTTCGCCTTCCCCATGCTCCTGCTGATGGGCTTCGGCACCATCTTCCGCTCCGGCTCGGCCCCGGCCCTGACCCTGGTGGTGGCGGGGGTGGACCGGCAGGCGGCGCCGGGTCGGCTCATGCTGCAGGCCCTGGGCCGCACCCCCCTGAAG
>Ga0255353_1000423_pt1 | contig 27487 bp, 25 predicted proteins | sample HBST25metaG_FD_189941 | JGI IMG/M metagenome (GOLD analysis project Ga0255353, IMG submission 189941) | Peat soil microbial communities from Stordalen Mire, Sweden - H.B.S.T25 | ecosystem: Environmental > Terrestrial > Soil > Wetlands > Peat | place: Sweden: Norrbotten County, Stordalen Mire...
TCGGCCGGCCTCGGCGGCGATGCGCACCTGCTCGCGGAACTGCTCGTAGCCGACGCCGGCCGACAGGATCACCCACGGCACCGAGATGCCCGCCGCCAGCCGCTTGCAGGCATCGGCCCCCGCCGCCTGCCCCGCCGGCGTGCTCACGTCGCCGGGGAATTCGGCCTTCAGCATGTCGATGCCAAGGTCGTTCGCCAGATGGCCGGACAGGATGATGCCCTCCACCCGCTTCGCCTGCCATTCCTTGCTTTTGGTGTCTTCGCCCACCAGCGGATACCAGATCGGCTCCACGACCAGGGCGAGCGACAGGTCGGCGCACTGCGCCACCAGGCTGCGCACCACGTCGCGCTGATGGCCGGCGCTGTCGGCCTCCGGGCGGTAGAACCACAGCAGCTTCAGCACGTCGGCGCCGATCAGCTTGATCTGCTGGGCGCTCCAGCCGGCGCGCATGCGGGTGCGGCGGGCGCCGGGCGGAATGGCGTAGTCCTCGTTCTCGATGCTGGCCATCAGGCCAACCGAGCCAGGCAGTGCCCGTGACGCGATCGCCTGCGCCAGCCCGAACTCGGCATCCAGCAGGAAGGCGCTGACGTGCGGCGAGAGGGCGCGGATCAGCTCCATCTTCGCCTGTACCGTCCGCGCGAAGTCCACGCTCTTCGGGTCAGGCGCCAGCAATTCCTGGAAATCGGACAGGTGATCCAGGGCGCAGATCGGGAAGAACCCGTCGGCAGTGCTGACTCGCTGCAATCCCCGCAGCTTTCCCGGATCGATAGCGCGCTTCTGAACAGTCATCATGTGTCCCCAATTGACGAAACAAGCAATTCCGGCCGTGCGGCCAGATGCGGGGTGACCCCCCGCTCGCCCTGGCCGAGCACCAGCAGCGTGCCGGCAAGGAAAGTGTCGCCCAGCCCAATGGTGCTGCGCGGATGGGCAAGACAGGGCGCGGCACAGGTCACCACGTGCCAGCCCGCCGCCGCGATCGTCGGCGCCGGCGGGCTCGCGTAACGCGCGCCTGCTGGCGGCGCGGCGGGCACCGCGGGCACGCCCTCGGCCGCCCGCGTCGCCGCCAGCAGGCAGCCGACCATCAAGGCGAGCCGTTCCTGCCGCGGATCGCCGCGGGTGAGAGAGAGCGCCCAGTCGTCGGCGTGGATGCAGACCCGATCCACCAGCAGCGCCTCGGCCACCGCCAGCGCCTGTGCGTCGGGCGGCGCCTCACGACGCGCCAGCACGTTCAGCTCGTTGCGGTTCATGCCGATCGACGTCACCCGGCCGCGCAGCGCCGCCAGCGTGGCCTGGCGGTTGCGCGGCTCGGAATAGTCGCCGAGTTCCGCATGCACCACGGCCAGCCCGGCCGCCCGCCAGCGATCCACCACCGCCATCGCGCGCGCCGCCGCCGTGGCGAACCGCTCCAGGGCAAGTTCGTTGAAGCCATCGACGATGCCGGCCCCGGCCTTGGCGGCGAGCGGCACCGACAGCGCGGCGAAGGCGGGATCGTGGTCGATGTCTTCCTCGGCGAAGCGTACGATCACCCGCGTCGATCGCGGCGGCATCACGCCCGCGACGTCGCGTCCTGCGGTGTATTCGAAGATAAAATGGGGCAGTTTGCCGCTCGCCTCGCCGGCAGGACAGGCGGCCAGCGGGACCATGCCGCCGCCGTCGGCTACCAGCACGCGAGGGTCGATCAGCGCGAGCTGCGCCGGGCTGCGATCCTGCAGCGCCAGCAGAGCGGGTGCGTCGAGCAGCGCCAGCGCCTGCGCCGCCTGCGCCGCGGTGCCGCCCAGGCGGCTCGCGCGCGCCAGCGGTTCCAGCCAGGCCGGCCCCTCCGGCCAGTCCACGCACATCTCGCCGCCGACGCCCGCGGCGGCGCGCCGGCGCAGTTCCAGACCGAAGGCGACGGCAAGCGGATCGGCGTGCGCCAGCAGACGCGGCGCCACTTCGTGCAGGTCAAGCAGGCGGTCGATGCAGGCGGAGAAGGCGCACAAGGTCAACCGTGCGTTGCGGGCAAGCTGCGGCAGGCGTCGCGCGAGCACGGCGTAGTCGGCCGCCCAGTGGGTCGATTTATCGGTCGATGGCGGAGCGGTCATTCCTTCACCGCCCCCTGCGTCAGGCCCTGGATGATGTGGCGCTGGAAGACCAGGACCAGCAACACCAGCGGGACCGTTACCACCACCGAAGCGGCGGCGATGTCGCCCCACGGCACATAGTAGAGATTGGTGAAGTTGGCGATGCCGACCGGGATCGTCTGGTGGTCGATGTTGGAGGTGAAGGCCAGCGCGAACATGAACTCGTTCCACGCGGCGATGAAGGCGAGCAGTCCGGTGGTCACCAGCCCGGGCAACGACATCGGCAGCATAATCTGCAGCAGCAGCCGGATCGGCCCGGCGCCGTCGATGCGCGCCGCCTCGTCCACCTCGCGCGGCACCGTGTCGAAGTAGCCGAACAGCACCCAGATCACCAACGGCAGGCCGAGTGCCAGGTAGATGACGATCAGGATCGTGTAGGTATCGAGCAGATTGAGGTCGGCGGCGATCAGATAGAGCGGCCCGACGATGGCGATCTGCGGGAACATCGACACCGACAGGATCAGCGCCAGCACGCCGAATCGGCCGCGCACGTTCAGCCGCGACAGCGCGAAGGCGGCCAGCGCGCCGAACGCCAGGCACAGCAGCGTCGAGACGCCGGCGGCGATCGTCGAGTTGAAAACGTAGCTTTGGAAGTGCTTGACGGCGAAGATGTTGAAGAAGTGCTCGAAGGTCAGCGGATGCGGGATCAGGCTGGGGGTCGGGCTCATCAGCGCCCGGTCCTCCTGGAAGGAGGTCGAAAGCTGCCAGATGAACGGGGCCACGGACCAGAGCATGATCAACACGGCGCCACCGCGCAGCGCCATCCGCCGCAGCGTACCGGGGCGAACACCGACCTGGGCCATCGGCTCACGCCCCCCGGCGCATGTTGCGCACGATGAAGATGCCGAAGCCGACGGCGATCAGCGCCTCGGTGATGAACATGGCCGTCGAGATCGCCGAGCCGTAGCCGAACAGCAGCGCCGAGAACAGCGTCTTGTAGCTCAACGTCGACAGCACCTCGGTGGAATCCGCCGGACCGCCGCCGGTGAGCACGTAGACGAGGTCGAAGATGCGGAAGGCATCCAGCGCGCGGAACATGCCGGCGATCAGCATGGTCGGGGCGAGCAGCGGCATGCGGACGTACCAGAAGCTCTGCCAGGCGCTGGCGCCGTCGATCATCGCCGCCTCGCGCAGCGACTTCGGCACCGTCTGCAACCCGGCGAGCAGCAGCAGCGCCATGAACGGCGCTGTCTTCCACACGTCGGCGGCGATGATGGTGCCGAACGCGTTGTGCGTCGAGCCGTACCAGTCGATGTTGCGGCTGATCAGGTGGACGCTGCGCAGCAGCCAGTTGATGACGCCGTTCTGGCCATCGAACAACCAGCCGAACATCTTCGACGTGACCACCGTCGGCATGGCCCAGGGCACCAGCATGGCGGCGCGCACCAGTGAGCGGCCGAAGAAGTATTCAGACAGGACGATGGCCATGCCGAGCCCGATCGCAGTCTCCAGCAGCGTGGAAATGCCGGTGAAGATCAGCGTGTGTCTCCAGGCATTCCAGAACAGGTCGTCGGTCGCCAGCGTGCGGAAATTGGCGAGCCCGACGAAGGCGTTCTCCTGCGTCGCCAGGGCGGTGTTGCGGAAAGCCAGCCAGACGCCTTGCAGGATCGGGTAGGTGGTCACGACCGCCAACGGCATGGCGGCGGGGAGGAGGAACAGCAACGGCGCCCAGTTTCCCCTGCGTCGGCGGCGCGGTGCCGCCATGGTTCGCATGGCGGCACCGGCCTGAAGTACGTCAGCGGTCATGCGCCGACGATGGCAGCGATCCGCGTCTTGGCCGCGGTAAGCTCGGTCTTGACATCGCCGCTTGCCAGCGCGCGGGACACGGCCGACTGCAACGCCAGCGTGACCTGCGAGTATTTCGGCGTTACCGGACGCGGCGTGGCACCGACATAGACCTCACGCAGCGAGTGGATGAACGGCTCGGCCTTGATCAGCGTCGGCTCGTCGTACACCGCCGGCCGCGTCGGGGCGAGGCCGAGGTCGGTGGCGAAGTGAAGCTGGGTCGCCGGCGACGACATCCAGGTAACGAAATCGACGGCGGCTTCGCGGTTCTTGGTGGAGGCGTTGACACCGTACTGATAGCCGCCCAGGCACGCGGCGCTCTTGGCGCCGGGGAAGTGCGGCAGCGGCACCACGCCGACCTTGTCGACGATCGAGGATTCCTTCGGGTCCTGGGCGATGTGGTAGACATACGACCAGTTGCGCAGGAACGCCGCCTGGCCGCCGGTGAACGGCCGCCGCGACGGCTCCTCGTCCCAGCTCAGCACGTCCGACGGGCTGATCTTGCTGGTAGCGATGGTGTCGTACATGAACTGCACGGCCTGCACCGCGGCCTCGTCGGCGATCAGCACCTGCTTGCCGTCCGGCCCGAGCACGGAACCGCCGTTGGAGCCGAGGAACTCGACCAGGTCGCAGACCAGCACCTCGGCCTGCTTGCCCTGCCAGAGGAAGCCGAACTTCGCCTGCCCGCCCTTCTGCAGCGCCGCTGCCACCGTCACCAAATCCTGCCAGGTCTCCGGCACCTTGGCACCGATCTGTTCCAGCAGATCCTTGCGGTAATAGAGCATGCCGGAATCGACCTGCCACGGCAGGGCGGTCAGCTTGCCCTGGTAGGTGCAGGCCTGGATCAGGCCGGGGAAATACTCGGTCCGCGTCGCCGCCGACACGTACTGATCGAGCGGCAGCGCCCAGCCGGCGCCGGCGAACTCGGAAATCCAGATGACGTCCTGGGTGAACACGTCGGGCGCGCCGTTCTTGCGCGCCAACTGCTGCACCAGCGCCTGATGCACCTCGGTCGACGAACTGGGCGGCGGCAGCTCGATGTGGGTGACGTGTACCTTGCCCTGCGACTGGTTGTAGGCCTCGGTCAGCTCGCGGATGGTCTCCTTGCCGTACCACTTGGCGGCGGCGAAGCTGATCTCCACCCGGTCCGCCGCGCGGGCGCGGCGAGGCAGGCCGAGCACGCCGGCGCCGAGCGTGAGCCCCGCGACTTTCAGGAAGTCGCGCCGGCCGGCGGTGTCTGCTGGCCTGCCGGTTGGTGTGGTTTTCGGCATCAGGTTTCTCCCATTTGCTGGTTAGCCCGCATGTTGACGCTGGTCTACGCGGGTCTTTTCCATTTTCATTCGAAAAAAAGCCTCTTAGACTCGGGGTTGTCAAGCGCAAACACGTATGCTCAAAGCCGCAAACGCGTCTGACACAGACCGTGTCGCTTGGCGCATCGGTGATAGGTTCATGCCTCTTCCTCCGGCCGATTCTCGTGCTTCCAACAGTCCCCTGCCGGCCCGGCGACGCAGCGAACTGGTCCGACTCGTCTGCTCCCGCGGCCAGGTCACGGTTGCGGAAATCGCATCGCTGTTCGATGTTTCCGCCGACACGATCCGGCGCGATCTGGACGCCCTGGCCGAGCAACGGCTGCTCAAGAGGACGCACGGCGGCGCGGTCGCCGAGGACTCGCTGGTGGGCACGGATGCCCCGTTCCTGCTGCGCAAAAACGCTCAGAAAGACGCAAAATCACGGATCGCGCGGGCCGCCGCCCGGCTGATCGCCGACCGCGAGACGCTGCTGATCAACGGCGGCTCGACCACGCTGGCCTTCGCCGCCGAGCTGGGCGGGCGCAGCGGGCTGACGGTGGTGACCAACAACCTCAGCCTGCCGGCGGCGCTGCCGTCGCGGGCCATCCGCGACATCTATGTGCTGGGGGGGCAGGTGCGCTTCGAGGCGCAGGTGACGCTGGGTACCGTTGGCTTCGCCGGTACCGGCAGCATCAGCGCCGATACCGCGGTGATCGGTGTGACCGGCATCTCCCCGGCCGGCATTTCCGCCTCGGCGCTGGCGGAGGCGGAAATGACCGCCGCCATGCTGGCGGCCTGCCGCCGGGTGATCGTGCTGGCCGATGCCACCAAGTTCGGCCGCAACGCTTTCGCCCACATCGCCGCGCTCGACCGGGTGCATGTGCTGGTCACTGATGCCGAGCCGCCGATGGAGCTGCGGCTCGATGAGGCGGGGGTGGAGGTTGTCCGCGCCGACCCGGCCGGCCGATAAGGAGCAGCGGCAGTCAGCGCGGCGGCACCACCATCACCTGCACGTCCGCCTGCTCCAGCGCCGCGGCGATGGCCGGGGGCGGGTCGGCGTCCGTGACCAGGTGCTGGATCTGAGCGAAGGCCGCCACGTGCGCGAAGGCGGCGAACTGGAACTTGCTGCAGTCGGCCAGCACGATGGTCCGGCGCGCGACGCCGATCATGCCGGAGGTGACCTCCGCCTCCTCCAGCCTGGCGATGGAAAGCCCATCGACGGTGATGCCGGTCACACCGATCACCGCGGTGTCGGCGTTGATCCTGGCCGCCGCGGCAAAGCTGATCGGCCCGATCGTCACCTGCGGACTGTTCCAGTAGGCGCCGCCCAGCACATACACGGCGCGGGCGGACTGCGGCGGCACCACCGGCGGAATGCGGAGGTTGTTGGTCACGATCGTCAGATCCCGCCGCTCACCCAGTTCGATGGCAAAATAGTATGGCGTAGACCCGCCATTGACGATCAGGGTCTCGCCATCGCGGATCAGCGCCACCGCGGCCCTGGCGATGCGCTTCTTCGCCTCATCATGCGCCTGCATGCGCGTGTTCAGCGGTATCTCGTGCGTCACCAGGCTGTCGCTCGGGATGGCGCCGCCATGAATGCGCACCAGCCGCCCACGCTGCTCCAACAGGTCGAGATCGCGGCGGATGGTGTCGCGCGACACCCCGAACAGGGCGACCAGTTCGCTGACCGTCATCTGTCCGCGTTCGCGCACCAGGTTGGCCAGGCGGCTCTGCCGGAGCGCGGGCAGCACGGTGCCGCTGGCCTCGCCGGTCGGTGGCGGATCGGCCGGAGAGGCCGGCGCCGCCTGACGTAAACTCGTCACAGCAACTCCCCCCAATCGTTCCCGGCATGCATAGCACGCCGCCTGAATTTCTCCGCTGTGGCGCATGATGGAGCATAAATACGCGCGCGGACATGCTTGACAGTGCGCATGGATGGCTTAGGCTTGCAAGCAAGTCCGCTTGATACTGCACGTTCATGCGGAAGGGGGAACCGTGCCAAATCCGCTCTGGGCCAGCGCCTATGACGGCATCATCGATCAGCTCGCGGCCTACGCCGCGCACGCACGCTGGACCCTCTGTGGATTGTCGACCTGCGTGGATGCCTTCATCTCCCTGCATGAAGCCGACGTTCTGCTGCGCGCGGGCGACCCGCCGCCGGCCGTCGCCCTGGCCGCTGAGCTGATCTGCCGCGCTGGTGCGGGCATCGGCGGCGAGATCCGCGTGGACTGGCCGGAGGGACCGCGCTGGCTGGACCGCGCACTCGCCCCCCGCCCGGCGTTGGGCGGCACCGGCCCCCATGCCGCGCGCGTCCTGGCGGTGCTGGGTGCCCCCGCCCTGCTGGCGCTGGGTTGCCGTGATGCCGAGCAACTCGCGGTGGTCGACGGCGCGATCTGCCTGGCCAGCGGCGGCCGCCCCGTCCCGGCGGCGGAAATCGTCCCGCAGGGCACTGGACGGCCGAAGATCTACATCTTCGAGTACACCGCGGGCCGGCCGGTCGGCCCGGTGACGCCGCCGCGCTCATCGCGGGTGATCGTGCGTTTCACCGATCCCGGCATCGAGACGGACCCCGCCTTCGCCGCCCTCAGCGTGGCGCTGGCGCCGCGCGCCGGGGCCGGGTTGCTGGCCGGCTTCAACGCCATCGGCCGCGGCGACTTGGCGGGTGCCGTGCAGTACGCCCGTGCCCTGGCCGGGCAGTGGCGCGCCGGCGGCGTCGGCGTGGTCCATCTGGAGCTGGCGGGCTACGACGCGCCCGCCCTGCGCGATACCGTCATCGCCGGCCTCTGCGGCGTGATCACGTCCATCGGCATGAGCCACTCGGAGTACCAGGGCCTGGTTCCCGGGGCTGCCCCGGTGGCCGAGACGGTACGCGATCTTGCCGCCGCGCTCGGCGTCGAACGGGTCTGCGTGCACGCCGACACCTGGGCGCTCGCCGCCACCCGCGGCGATGCCGATCAGGAGCGCGCGGCCCTGATGATGGGTTGCCTGCTGGCCAGCACGCGCGCGGCCCTGGGACGACCGGCAGCACCCCGCGCCGTGCCGGCAGGGGCCCGTTTCGAGGCCGCGCCGCCGGAAAGCGACGGGGAGGCCGGCGGTTGGCACGTCGTCTCGGCCGCCGCTCCCTACCTGCCGCATCCGACAACAACGCTCGGCCTGGGCGACACCTTCACGGCCGGCTGCCTGCTGGTGCTCGGCCAACCCCATCCGCCGGACAGGACCCCGGCGTAGCCAAGCCCAACTCCCGCTGGCACAAGCCATGCTGGGAAAGCAACAAAGGAGGAAGCGATGAGAGTGACTCGGCTGCTATCCCTGGCGCTCGCCGCCTGCGCCATAACCGGCGCGTCGGCGTGGGCCGACACCAACCTGACGATCGCCATGGTCAACAACAACGACCTGATCGTCATGCAGAAGCTGGCGCGGGAATACCTCAAGGACAATCCCACAGTCCATCTCAACTGGGTGGTGCTGGAAGAGAACGTCCTGCGCCAGCGGCTGACCGCCGACATCGCCACCAACGCCGGCCAGTTCGACATCATGACCATCGGCCTGTTCGAGACGCCGATGTGGGGCAAGCAGGGGGAGCTCGTACCGTTCACCGACATCCCCGCGTCGTATGACATCAACGACGTGTTCAAGTCGGTGCGTGACGAACTCTCGGCGGGGGGCAAGCTCTATGCGCTGCCCTTCTATGGCGAGAGCCAGATGACCTTCTACCGCAAGGATCTGTTCGACAAGGCCGGCCTGACCATGCCGGAGAAGCCGACCTGGGACCAGGTCGCCGGCTTCGCCAAGACGCTGCACGACCCCGCGCACGGCGTCTACGGCATCTGCCTGCGTGGCAAGGCCGGCTGGGGCGAGAACATGGGCCAAGTCGGGCCGATGATGAACGGCTTCGGCGGACGCTGGTTCGACATGGACTGGAAGCCGCAGCTCACCACGCAGCCCTGGAAGGAGGCGGTCAGCTTCTACGTCAACCTGCTCCGCCAGTACGGGCCGCCCGGGGCCAGCTCGAACGGCTACAACGAGACGCTCGCCCTGATGGCTACCGGCCACTGTGCCGTGTGGGTCGATGCCACGGTCTCGGGCGGCTTCCTGACCGATCCCAAGCAAAGCGTCGTGTACGACAAGCTCGGCTACGCGCCGGTGCCGTTCGCCAAGACGACGACCGGCAACCATTACCTGTGGTCGTGGGCGTTCGCCGTGCCGAAGTCGTCGCAGCACGTCGCCGAGGCGCAGAAGTTCATCTACTGGGCGACCTCGCGCGATTACATCAAGCTGGTCGGCGAGACCAACGGCTGGGGCTCGGTGCCGCCCGGCACGCGCACCTCGACGTACGACAACCCCGCATACCTGAAGGCGGCCCCGTTCGCCAAGTACACCATCGAGGCGATGCAGACCGCCGACGGCACCCATCCGAGCGTGCTGCCGGTGCCGTACCAGGGCATCAGCTTCGTCCGTATTCCCGAATTCCAGGGGGTCGGCACCGAAGTGGGCCAGCAGATCGCGGCGGCCGTCGCCGGCCAGAAGACGGTGGACGAGGCTCTGCAGTCTGCGCAGGCCATCGCCGAGCACAGCATGCGTGAAGCGGGCTACATCAAGGAATAGAACGACCGGGGGAGGAAACGCGGTGCGTTTCCTCCCGCCCCGGATGGCGTTGCGAGAAAACAAAACTCGAGTGGAGGTTTGGCGTGTATCTCGACAAGTACCGGCTTGGTGGCAAGACGGCCTTCATCACCGGCGGCGGGCGCGGCATCGGGCTGGCCAGCGCGCAGGCCCTGGCGGAGGTCGGCGCCGCCATCATCATCGCCGACCGTGACGAGGCGGTGCTGCGGGCCGGACAGCAGGCACTCGCCGCCAAGGGCCACAAGGCCGAGGCGGTCGTGCTCGACGTGACCAAGCCGGACGACGTCACCCGCGCCGCCGACCGATTCAACGCGGACGGCCGTGCGGTGGACATCCTGATCGCCAACGCTGGCATCGCCTGGCCCGACACCGGCGCCGAGGAGATGTCGGACGAGGTCTGGCTGAAGGTGGTGGACATCGACCTCAACGGCGCCTTCTGGTCCTGCCGCGCCTTCGGCCGGCACATGCTGGCGCGGCAGAGCGGCGCCATCGTCACCACCGGCTCGATGTCCGGCGTGATCTCCAACAAGCCGCAGCGCCAGGCGCACTACAACGCCGCCAAGGCCGGCGTGCATCAGCTCACCAAGTCGCTGGCCGGCGAGTGGGCGCCGCGAGGCGTGCGGGTCAATTCCGTGGCCCCGGGCTATATCGACACGGCGATGTCGGGCGCCGGGCTACGTACGCCGGAGCTTGCCAGCATCTGGCTGGAGAACACGCCGATGGGCCGCGCCGGCCAGGCGGAGGAGATCGCCTCCGTGATCCTGTTCCTGGCTTCGCCAGCATCGAGCCTGCTGACCGGGTCGATCGTGATCGCCGACGCCGGCTACTGCGTCTGGTAAAAGGACCATGGCGTTGTCCTGGACCCACCAAAGGCCGCCGGCCTTTGGTGGGTCCAGGACGGGGCCCTCGTCTTGCCTTCCTTGCCTGTGTGAACAAGCCCAGAAGTGGGTGTATGTTCCCCTGGTGACGGAGGCTTGCCATGCAGGGTGTGATCCTGGCCGTCGTTGTGTCCCCGGACACGGCCCGCGACACCTTGGTTACTGCGGCCTGCCTTGCCGCGGTTACAGGCAAAGCCCGCATCGAAGTGCTCGCGATCAGGACCCCGCCGGCGGCGACCATCCTGCCGACCGAGGAGGTCCTCACGAGGCAACAGGAACACCGCATCAAAGCTCTGGAACAGGAGCGTGCGGCTTCCCTCGAGGCCGTGTACGAGACGTGGTCTTCGACAGGTGCAGGCAAGGGAATTGACGTCGCGTGGTTTGACGTCGAGGGCCTTCCCGAAACCGTCATCCAGGAATGGGGCAGCCGCGCGGACTTCATTGTCATGCAGCGGCCCGACGAGCACGACAAGTTGTCTGCCCGCCAGGCCATTCACACGGCGCTGTTCGCGACGGACCGGCCGGTGCTGGTGGCGCCGCGGAGCCCGGTTGCGAGCATGGGGCGTGGCATCGCCATCGCCTGGCGGGACGACCGGCGCACGATCCGTGCGGTCCTGTCGAGTTTGCGGTGCCTGGGGCAGGCCGAGCGCGTATATGTGCTGGCCGGCGTGCGTGAAGGCGCGCCACGGGCACGAATTCCGGACATTCTCAGTGAGCACGCCATAGACGCCGAGCTGTATGAGCTGCCGATCGGACCCGGCGTGTTTGGTGAAGCGTTGCTGGCGAAAGCCCATGCGCTCGGAGCCGACATGCTGGTCGTGGGCGCCTACGTGCACAGCCCCCTGAGGTCGATGATACTCGGCGGCGTGACGCGGTACATGCTGGATCATGCCGATCTGCCGCTGTTGATGCGCCATTGAGGCGCATGACGAATTGATTGCTTCCCAGGAGAGATGAGTATGCAAGCACGCATTGCCTTGATCGACGCGCTGGAGATTCTGGATTCGCGCGGCAATCCGACCGTTCGCGTCAAGGTCGGCCTGGATGACGGAACGGTCGCTGTCGCATCGGTGCCCTCGGGCGCCTCGACCGGGGAGCGCGAGGCGATCGAACTGCGCGACGGCGACAAGGCCCGTTACGGCGGCAAGGGCGTCACACGGGCGGTCGCCAATGTGGTGGAGATCATCGCGCCGAAGCTGTTGACCAGGGACCCGTCGCGCCAAGCGGAGATCGATCAGGCCATGATCGAGCTGGATGGCACACCCGACAAGTCGAAACTGGGAGCGAATGCCATCCTGGGCGTGTCCATGGCGGTCGCCCGCGCCGCGGCGCAGGCCGCGAAGCTGCCGCTCTATGCCTATCTCGGCGGCCCGAGTGCCTGCCGGCTGCCAGTGCCGATGATGAACGTCATCAACGGCGGCGGTCATGCCCAGAATTCCATTGATTTCCAGGAATTCATGCTGGTTCCGCACGGCGCGCCCAGCTTCCGCGAGGCGCTGCGTTACGGCGCCGAGACCTTCCACACGTTGCGGGGAATCCTCAAGCAGCGCGGGCTGAGCACGGGCGTGGGCGATGAGGGGGGATTCGCGCCCAACCTGCCCAGCAACGAGGTCGCCTGCGAGCTGATTGTCGAGGCCATCAAGGCGGCGGGGCTGAAGCCGCGTACGCAGGTTGCCATCGCGCTTGACCCGGCCGCCAGCGCCTTCGCCAAGGACGGCGGCTACGATCTCGCCAAGTCGGGCGGCGGGCACAAGAGCAGCCGGCAGATGACCGAGCTGTATACACAGTGGGTCAGGGATTATCCGATCGTGTCCCTCGAGGACGGCCTGGGCGAGAACGACTGGGCGGGCTTCGCCGAGCACACGGCGGCGTTGGGCGGCAAGGTGCAGATCGTCGGCGACGATCTCTACGTGACCAACACCAGCCTGATCCGCCGCGGCATTGCCGAGAAGTCCACCAATGCCGTGCTGATCAAGCTGAACCAGATCGGCAGCGTGACGGAGACCATCCGGGCGATCGAGCTTTGCCGGGAGGCAGGATGGCGGTACGTCGTCTCCCATCGCTCGGGCGAGACGGAGGACACCTTCATCGCCGACTTCGTCGTTGCCATGGGTGGCGGCCAGATCAAGACGGGTTCGTTGTGCCGCAGCGAGCGGATCGCCAAGTATAACCGCCTGCTGGAAATCGAGCGGGAACTCGGGTCGTCGGCGATCTATTCAAGTCCGTTCTGAGTACGCATTGCGGCCGCGGTTCACTGGCGCTCTGGTGGACCCGCGACCGTGATCTGAAGACAGCGAAGGGCGGACGGATGACATCGGCCGGAAGCGGTCGAGCGCATGAGACTCACCACGCCGACACGGTGCCGTCCGGCTGCCTGAACAATAATAAACCCGTGCGTGAGGGGACGGCCATGGCGGAAGTGGTTCTGGTTGCGCTGCATCGCCTCGAGACGGCGGCCGAGATGCTGGATGCCGCCGAATGCCTCGCTCATCTCATCGGCGGGGCCCGCATCACGGCCCTCGCCGTTCGGGAGCCGGTGCATGTTTCCGCCCTCGGCGCTGAGTCGCTGACCTATGAGGCGGATGCTCTCCTGGCCGCGAAGGACCGGGAGCATAGACGGATGGCGGTGCTGAAGCAGGCCTTTGAACGGTGGGTTGCCGACAGGCCGTCTTCCACTATCGCGGTGCGATGGGTGGAGGTCGAGGGCAACGCCGCGACCATCATGGAGGAAAGGGGAAACCGGGCGGATATCGTGGTCATATCGCGACCTCAGGAGGAGGATGGCGCATCGATGCGGCAAGCTGTCCGGGCGGCGCTGTTCGCCACCGAGCGGCCGGTTCTCATGCTGCCGCCCGACCCACCCGTCCGGTTCGGCCGCTGTGTCGCCATCGCGTGGAAAGACGACCCGCGGATGCTGAAGGCGTTGATTCCGGCGCTGCGCCTGCTGGCCCGGGCCGAGCAGGTCCATGTGGTGATCGGGGTCCGGGAAGGGGCCGCGCGTCCTGTCGTGCCCCTGGTGTTCCGCGAACACGACATCCGCGCCGATCTGCACGTTCTGCCGATCGGCAGCGGGAGTTTTGGCGAAATGCTGCTGGAGAAGGTACACCAACTGGGGGCCGATCTGCTCGTCATGGGCGCGTACGCACACAGTCCGGTGCGCGAAGCCATTCTCGGCGGCGTGACGCGCTACATGCTGGATCATGCCGATCTCCCCGTTTTGATGAGGCACTGACATGCCGCGGCGACCCAAGCGTTCCTGCGTGAGTCTCAGCCCGACGCAGGCAGCAGGCAAAGGGGCGCAGGATTGCCCTGCAGACCCTGGGTTGCGCTACGCGTACCCCTGGAATTGTCGCCAGAGGCGAGGGTGGACTTCTTGAGTATGTTTGACATTGTCCAACGCGCCGTGCTTTGACAATCTGTTCGCTGCGGATGAACATTCTATCTCGGCAGGATTAGAAAGATCGGCTATGCCTCTGATGGTGCGAACAGGGCATGGCAATGGACGGTTTGCAGACACAGCCGTATGACGACTCGGACAGCATTGAGGCGCACAGCCCGACTAAACCAGCGCAGGCCAAGAAGGCTTGCCTGATCACGATATCCTCGTCCAAGGGGGGCTCCTGCAAAAGCACGACTGTCCGGAACTTAGCGGTCGCCGCAGTCCACAGCGGGTTCTCGGTCGCAACGGTCGACCTTGATGCCCAACAAACATTGACGATTTGGCACCGCAAGCGCCCGAAGGCGGCTCCGCCTATTACGCACTACAGCATCGCACTGAAAAGCAGCAATAATGAGATCAAGGCGCTCGTTACGAAAGGCGGCTTCGACTTGGTCATTGTCGACACGCCCCCAGGCATCGAAAACCATGCCACAGAGTTGCGCATGCTCATCCGGGCATCAGACTACGTTCTCCTGCCTACCCAGCAGCAATCGTCCGACCTCGACTCGGTGATTGAGTGGGCTCGCACCGTGAAGCGAGAGGGCGCGCGGTTCGGATTTCTGCTGTCTCGGACGGCTCGTAATCGACGGAGTTTTCAAGAGGCGAAACAGCGGCTCATCGAAGCGGGGCCGTTGTCCCCCATTGATATCCGCGATCTCGCTTCCGTCGATGTCTCCAACAAAATGGGCGTTGGAAACGTCGAGATCCGCCGCGACGCAGTAGGGGATGATTTCCGCGCGGCTTGGCAGTTCCTCGCCCGCGAGATCGGGCTTGCCCTCAGTGATGAGGATTAAGGTGCCGAGACCAAGCCAGCTTTGACGTTCTCAGTTTCGAAGCGGTCGCTCGAAAAGGCGGCCGTTAGCGTATCGCTCCCCGCCCCGGTCCCGCGGGACCGCCGCAATTCCATCGAGAACGAGATTCTTCCGCTCGAGGGCGATGAACTGGTCGCGGAGTGCAATCGGCTGTGGTCGGAAGCCGGTCAGAAGTTCTTGGCCATCGGTCGGTATCTGCAACGCGAGTTTCTGCGAACAGAGCGCGACGGCACCTTCGAGAGCACGGTCGTGGAACGGCTGCACTTCGGCCGCATCGTCGCCTACCAACTGCGCATGGTAGCTACCGCAGTGGATGGCGGGAAGATCGCCGAGGATCTGCTGCCCCGCAGCTACGCGACAGCATACAAGCTCGTTTGCATGCCGTCAGAGACGTTCGAGGAAGCCAAAGCCCGCGGCCTGGTTCGCCCCGACGTCTCGCGTCCTGAAATCGAGAGGTTCAAACGCGAGCTTGCCCAGCAGCAGGCCGCCAAGGACGACCCGGTTCGCGCGAAGCGATCGGAGCGTGCGAAAATCCGAACCGAAGTGGCGCGTCTCATGGAGCGGATGGCAGCGATGAACGCGCGGATCGCCGAGATCGATAGAGAGATCGGACTGGCCGACGAGGACGGGCCGGCGATTGACGGCGAAGTCGCCTCGTAAACCTCGCGTCAAGCCCTGGTATGTTGGACAGTGTCCAACATACCGATCCGGCTCAGAACACCCCAGACGTGAACCCCCTGCGCCAGCAGTCCCTTACACACGATCTGGACAGACATTGTTACGGCAAGCGGAGTTGGCAGCAGGGGCGCGCACTTGGACGGTCCTTGACCGACGGCTCGGGGCTTGCTGGCTCGGGCGTGATTCCTGGGCGGGATCCAGCGGGTGATCGCCGCCGCGCAGGCCCGCGTCCATGCTGTGCGCCGTCCGAATTGCCGAGGTTGCGGCAACGTTTGCCGGGTAAAGGACTATCGCCGTCATGGCGTCGCGACGCCGTTCGGCCAGGTCACGGTCTGGCTTCCCTGCTTTCGCTGTGCCGGATGTGGCGCGACCGAAGCGGGCGTGGAATGGCCATCGCACGCCCGCTCGACCCCGAAGTTGGATCAACTGCGGGCGCATCTCTCCGCGTTGATGACCGACCGGACGGCCACCGCTGTGCTGGTGGCAGATGCTCCCGGTTGACGCCGGCCAGGCCCCCGAGACATTGCGCCGTCATACCTTGAAGATCGCCGAGGGGCTGCGGACGGAAGCTGCGGCCAGGCCGGCAACAGCGGCTGCGGCGATCGTGGTGACCTTGGATTCCACCTTCATCTGGAGCTGCGAGGACGACGAGCGGTACCTGGAAGTCAGGATCGGTAATGTCGAGGCGGGGGCTGGAAGAAGGCCGGTGTTCGGCGCCGTTGCCAAGACCGGCACGGACCTCGGAGCGCTGATCCGCCGCAGCCTCGACGCCGTGGGGCGAACCGAAGGCATGACGTTGTCCGCATTCACCGACGGCTGTCCCGGGCTGCGGCGCATTCTTCTCGATACTGGCGTCGTCGCGCTGCCAATTTTGGATTGGTTCCATCTCGCATGCGACTGCAGCACCTGACGCAAACCGCCGGCAGCCTGTCGGCCGATGATCTAGAGCGCACGCTGGTGACGGCGGTGATCGTCAAGGAGGTCGCACGCCTGCACTGGCGGCTGTGGAACGGCAAGGCCAAGGACGTCCAGATCAACATCGGTCGTATTCGCGCGGTCAGGCATCACTTTCGGGGCGAGTACCAGAGCCGAAGGTCCATCGCGCCCTCGCACTATTGCTGCCCGGAGGACGACGGTAGCGGCCAAGACCACGTCGTAACTGAGTGACGGCCAAACCCTCGGCTTGCGCCGTTCTCATGGTCTCCACGAACTTTGGTCCCTGGGCAGATCCCCGAGGGGGTCCAGCGCGACGACCTTCCGGTCAGGCGCGTCGTTCCAGCGCCAGAGCACCAGATTCGCCCCGCCTACGGACTGCACCGACGGAACCCGGACGCCAGAAGCCCCGGCGTCGAACAGCCGTCTGGCAAATTCCCACGTCGGCGGCCGATTCTTGGCGACGAAGGCGATCTTCTTCCACGGGCAGCGCAGGTCATCGAGGTTGATACCGGCGGTAGCGCGGATCGCGACATCGCACAGGTCCACGACACCGGCGACATCGACGTCGTAGACGCACAGCGTCCCCGGCCGGAAGCCAAGATCCTGTTCATATTCGGCCATGGCCGTCGCGAATTGCTCGGACATGTACAGGGCGGCCATGCCGGATTCATTATGCCGCCCGCCACGTGTCGCGGCGCCTGTGCCGCTCAACGGCTCATGCGCCCATTTCGGTGCCAGCATCCTCCAGAAACGTCCGTTGACGGCAACGGTTGGCGGCAGGATCAAGCGTAGCCGCCGTCACGCAGCGTCTCCAGGTGCGCCAGCACGGCATCCGTGTGCCCGCCGGCCACCAGTTCCTCGGCTGTCTGGCCGTCGAACCCGGAAAGGGGCTGGTGGCGGAACCAGACGATCGCCTTGCCGGTATCGCCGCCGAGCAGGTCGGATGCGGTCGCAATGACACGCGCGACCTGCCCTAACCGGGCCTGAACGGCCGGCGATCCCGGATGCTGCGACAGGCTGTTGCGATGGACCTTGGCGATCCGCGCCAGATGGGACATCGGGACTCTCAGCGTCTCGCTCATCCGCAGGGGAGAGAATACCCCCTGCCGGTCTGTGACATCCTTCAGGAAGGCGTTGAGCATGGCAGCCTCTTGTGCGTGTTTATTGCATTATATGCACACATGGTGCACAAGGATCAAGTGTTCCTGCCATGGCAACTCCGATACCGCCGGGGAGGATCCTGATGTTCCCAGGTCACTACCGTATCGGCCCCTACGGGCCGATTGCCTTTATGGCCGCTACAACCTGATCCGGCGGAGCCTTGCCGAGGACGGCTCGGAATATGCGGGCCGCCGAGCGGTCACTTGCTGTTGCGGCTTTGATCGGCTGGGCGATGACGGCGCAGGCGGCGTCGATGCCGAGCGTCTGGGCCAGAGCTACGATCTCCTCGACCAGCGTCGCCGCCATGATCTCGGGAACCAGATCAGCGGGCAGCGCGTGCTTGTCATCCCGTGTCGGTGGCGGCGAGAATCCGCGTAAATCCGGCGGTGGCCGAAATGTTGCCATGTCGTTTGCTCGAAACCATTCGGCCATTCTTTGCCGTCGTTCGATCAGATGCCATATCGTCAGGCTCGCCATCCTGCTTCACGCGGCCAGCTGGTCGAGGGTGGGTCCGAACAGGAAGTCGATGTCCGCCGCATCCATCGCCGGCAAGGGCGCGCCGTCCTCGGTAAACGCGAGGCTCGCCAGCGCCGCCTTGCGCTCCTGCAGCTCCAGGATACGCTCCTCCACCGTGTCCGCCGCGATCAGCTTGTAGACGAACACCGACTTCGTCTGGCCGATCCGGTGCGCCCGGTCGGAGGCCTGCTCCTCGACGGCCGGGTTCCACCACGGGTCGTAATGGATCACCGTGTCGGCCGCGGTCAGGTTGAGCCCGCGCCCACCGGCCTTCAGGCTGATCAGGAACAGCGGTACCTCGCCGGCTTCAAACCGGCGCACCGGCGCTGCCCGGTCCTTTGTATCGCCGCGCAGCTCGACGAAGCGGATGCCGGCGGCGGCGAGCGGGGGCTTCATCAGGTCGAGCATGGAGGTGAACTGCGAGAACAGCAGGATGCGCCGCCCTTCCGCGATCATCTCGCCGACCATTTCCAGCAGGTCATCGAGCTTGCTCGACACGCCGGTCAGCCGCGCCGAGGGCAGCTTCACCAGCCGCGGGTCGCAGCAGACCTGCCGCAGCTTCAGCAGCGCATCGAGCACGACGACGTGGCTCTGGCCCAGGCTGCGTGCGGCGATCTCCTGCGTCACCTTCGCGTGCAGCGTCGCACGGATCGTCTCGTAGAGCTCCCGCTGCTCCGGAGCGAGGGTAACGCGGCGCAGGATGGTGTGCTTCGGCGGCAGTTCGCTCGCCACCGCCGCTTTCGTGCGGCGCAGGATGAAGGGGCGGATGCGCACCGCGAGCTGGCGCCGCCGGACCGCGTTGCCGTCCCGCTCGATCGGCGTCCGGAAACGCCGGGTGAACGTCTTGCGATGGCCGAGCAGCCCCGGCATCAGGAAGGCGAACTGCGACCACAGCTCGCCGAGATTGTTCTCGATTGGCGTGCCGGAAAGGCATAGCCGCTGGCACGTGTCGAGCCGGCACGCCGCATGCGTCGCCTTTGCCATCGGGTTCTTGATTGCCTGCGCCTCATCGAGCACCACCATGTGCCAGGTGAGCCCGGCCATCGCCTCGATGTCACGCACCAGCACGGTGTAGGTCGTGATCACGACGTGCACGCCGGCGAGGTCGCGTCGCCGTTCGTGGCGGTCGGGACCGTGCAGCACGACGACGCGCAAATGCGGTGCGAAGCGGGCGAGTTCAGCGGCCCAGTTCGCCACCAAGCTGGTCGGCACGACGACCAGCGCCGGCCGGTCGAGCCGGCCCGCCGCTTCCTCGATGACGATGTGCGCGATGGTCTGCGCCGTCTTGCCCAGCCCCATGTCATCGGCCAGAAAACCGCCAAGACCGTTCGCACGAAGATGCTGCAGCCAGTTGACGCCCTGCTGCTGGTAAGGCCGCAGGCTAGCTGTGAAGCCGGTGGGCACCGGCACCTCCGGGATCTCGGCGACGCCACGAAAGTGCGCGACAAGGGCGGCGATGGCGGCTCCGTCGTGCCAGCGCGTGGTGACGAGATCCTCCAGGTCGAGCACGGCGGGCGCCTCGGCTGCATCCAGCACCAGTGCATCTCGGGTGGTGCGGCGCGCCGCCTCGATCAGGTCATCCACCACCGCCAGCAGGCGCTCGATGCGCTCGGCCGGCAGCTTCAGGATGCGGCCATCTTCGAGGCTGGTGACCAGTTCGCCGTCGACGATCTGTGCCGCAGCGATGCCGCCGCGCGCGCGCAGGCGCAGCAGGATCGGCAGCAGCGGATGGCGTACACCGTCGATCTCGATGCCGAGATCGAGCGAGAAGCCCCCCTGCGGCGCGTCACTGACCCGCATGTCGCAGAGGCCGACGGATTCGACGATGCGCGGACCGAAGGCGGTGTCGATCCGGCTGCGCCAGCCGCGCGCCTGCAACACCGGCACCCGCTCGGTGAGGAAACGCTGCCAGCATTCCGCGGCGTCACGGCCGCGGTAGACGAACACGAGTCGACCCTTCGCTGCCCGTCCCTCGGACAGGCGCATCTGCACGAAACCGTCCTGGCGGATGGCGTCGAGGGCGGCGGCCTCGGCCGTGTGGTCACGGCGTACGAAGACAGGCCCGCTTGGCCCGTCGACGCGGACGAACTGCCGTTCGTCGTCGATGGGGACGACGGCGCCCTCGTAGTCGAATTCGAGGAGAAGAGCGTCGAGCTCCTGCAAGTGGCCGAACTCGTCCGGGCAGCGGAGGCGCGTCAGCCGCAGCACTTGTGTCAGCGGCCGTTCGACGATCACCTGCTCGCTGACGGTCGGGGGCTCGGCCCGCCGCCGCGGCGGGTCGGCGTGGGTCCGGCCGACAGAAGGCACGGCGAACGGCGGCCGTGGCAGCAGGCGCCGCGTCACCGCCGGCAGCTGGACGCGGACGCGCCCGACCGTCCCGGTGGCGGCATCGACGTACCATGGCCCGGTCTCGCCAAGGATCACCGCCGAGCGGGGGGACAGGGTCATCGCCGAGGCGGCGGCGAAGACCCGCGGCTCACCTGGGATAAGGCGCCGGCCGCCAGCGTGCCAGCGCGCCTGGCCGCTCTGCACGAGGCCGCGCAGCACGTCGGCGACCCGCGCCGCCGGCACACCGGTTCGCGTCTCGTTGCCGCCGCCCAGCAGGCGTCCGAGATCGCGGACCGCCTCGTCGGCATGCGCGTCGGTCGCGATCCGCTGCGGCGTCGTCGGGATGATGGCGCCGCTGCGCTCGCCAATGAGCAGCGTCGCGACGACACAGGCATCAGGAGGCTCGGCGGGCGCCAGTTCGAACACCGTCCGTTGCCGCTCCTTGTCCGGCACGGTGACCAGTGCATCAAGGAAGCTCTGCTGCTCCGGTCTGCGCAGGGCGGGGAAACGGTCGAGCGCCGCGAACGCCGCCGCGGCCAAGTGCGGGCAGCCCCGGGCGCCGCAGTTGCAACGGCTGTCGAAGACCACGCGATGGCCGAGCGGCGAGGGGGTGATGCGCACCACCCGGCGACCGGCCGCGTCCTCGACAACGGCCGCGATGGTATCGCCGTCGAGCCGCACATCCACGCGCCCGGCCAGTACCAGGCTACGGCCACGGGTGAGGCTGCGCGCATCGAGGATGCGGCTGAGGTCCTGGGACGAGAACGGTGTCGGCATCGGCGGACGGCAGCCTCAGGCGGGAGAGGGGGAAGCGCCTCGGAATTCGGCGCGGGCGGGAACAGGCAGGAGCCATGGCAAGGCCATAGCACCGTCAGGGCAAGTTTCCTGGCAGCGGGGATCTCATCCGGCTTGACCGTCCAGGCCGAGTTCCTGGCGCAGATGTTCGAAGCGGTCCGGCGGCAGGAAACGGCGGTCCGCGGCCAGCGTGCGCAGCGCCGCCAGCCCGGCCTCGGTGAAGATGGCATGGGCCCAGAGCCGGTCCTTGCGGACCTCCACCAGTCCGCGCTCCAGCATGCTTCGCACCGCGGACGGAACCTTGGGCTGCCCTTGCAGCGGCCCGCTGCGCCAAACGCGCAGGAGAATGCCTTCCGTCAGGCTTGGATAGCTGCCGAAGTGCATGCCGAACTCGCGGCGGATCAGATCGCGCTCGGCCGGGGAGAAGGAACCGACGGAAGATGAGGAGGCAGGAGTCATGCGGTCTCGCAGGATTCAAAAGGGCTCAGCCGACGCGGCAATCGCTTCAACGCCAAATGCTGCGGCCTTCAGGCCTGCAAAGCACGGCTCGACCGTGCCACACATGTCAAAGCCGATACGATCCGAAGCGTGACGGAACCAATTCCCATGCCGTAGATATCGTGCCGGGACTGGGCCGGCACCAGCGCCGGGTCCCGTCCACCAGCCGTTCCCATATGTCATGAAGCCGGGGTAGGGGAGGGGGATGCACGCTAGCACGGCTGACGCGGCGGCGAGTGAGGTGCTGGCCGGGGTGGTGGAACGGGTGACGTTCCACAACGCGGAGACCGGGTTCTGCGTGCTGCGGGTGAAGGCCCGCGGACAGCGCGACCTGATCACCGTGGTCGGCCACGCGGCGACGATCACCGCCGGCGAGTTCGTGCGGGCCAGCGGCGCCTGGGTCAACGACGTCACGCATGGCCTGCAGTTCCGCGCCGTCTTCCTCAAGGCGAGCCCGCCCACCACGCTGGAGGGCATCGAACGCTACCTTGGCTCCGGCATGATCCGCGGCATCGGCCCGGTCTACGCCCACCGGCAGGCAGCCAGCCCTCTGGCGCAATCAACTCGACCCGGACTCGACCCGCCACCCAGGCGCTGCCCCGTAGTGTCCTGCTCCCGCGGACAAGCTGCGATGCAAAAAACGTTTTACACGGCATGCGAAGGGCTCCTATGCTGTCCTTCAGCACGGCGGGTTGATCCCGTCCTGCTTTTCTTGGACGTTTCCTCCCTAAACTTGGCGGCGCCTCCGGGCGCCGCCTTTTGTTTTCCGCCAAGGGGGGAGGAAGTCAATGCAGGACCGTGGCGGGCTACCGCACCCGGCGCTGCCGTCCGCCCCGGCTTCTTCGGCTTGCCTGGCGACTTCGTCCTGGCCTCCGGCGCGTCAGGCGCAGTCGCCGCTGGCGGCCTGGCTGGTGGTCTGGCGATCAGACGGCCGCCCGTCATCTCCCCGAACAAATCGCCCCACACGTCCTCTGTGTCGTCGTCGGCAGGTGGCTTCGGGGGCTTCGTGATCGACTTCGTCATGCGGGGCAGTGTCAGGTCGGCAGACCGAGCAAGCCACGCACCGACACGTCCTCGTCTACGTCCGGCCAGTGGATGCCTACCCCTCGCCCGATCAGGCGCCAGTGCCGGCGCTGTTCCGGCGTGGCATCGCGGAGAAGTGGGAACCACTCTAGCGGCGCGGCCACCTCGCGGCCATCGGCCAGCGTCACGCGCAGTAACGCGTCGGAGACGTCCACGTCGATGGCAGTGGGGTCGAGACTAACGGCTGAAATGGACATCCCATGCCTCCTGAAGCGCGGCGCGGTGCTCGATCACCAGCGTCCGCAGTCGATTAAGCTCATGTGCCCGGAAGCCGCTCGATCGGGCCAGCTCCACCGGATCAAGCCAGAACTTGGCCGTGCTGTCGCCCTGCTCAACATGCACATGGGGTGGCTCGCCATTTTCCAGGCTGTAGAAGAAGAACCGGAAGCCTTCGGTGCGGAGGATCGTGGGCACCCGTCAGCACCCGCTATCCGGTCCGGTCCACCAAGCGAAGGTTGGGTCGCTCGATCGGCTTTTCGACATGGCCGGCAGCGTAGCACGCCCGTGCCGGGTCATCGATGCCGCGGTGTTCTGTCCTCCAGGTCGGCGGCCGCAACCTTGATCCCGGTAGCCGCCAGCGCCTGGCAGACCACCTGCTTGATGGTCAGTCCGTGGTCGCGCGCCACTTGGGTGAGTGCTTTTCCGAGAGAAGCATATTCGCCATCGGTCTGCAGCCACTCACGCCGTCTGGCGCATGTTCCGGCGCGCTTCCTCCAGATCGTGTGCCATCTGTAGGTTGAGCCAGAACTCGGCCGACGTGCCGAACCGCTCGCCGAGCATGATAGCGGTCTCGGCCGTGATGGCGCGCTCGCCTGCCACGATCTCAGTGATGCGGTTTGACGGCACGCCAAGCTCGCGCGCTAGGGCGCGCCCGGACAGGCCGAGTGGTAGCATGAACTCCTCGCGCAGCACCGCGCCGGGCGTCACTGGCCCGATACGCTCGGTGTCAGCCACGTCCGAGAAGTCCATACCGGCAACGTCCTCGGTGCGGATGGCCATTGTCAATCTCCGTGATAGTCCACAATCTCAACGTCGCATGCGTCGCCGTCTCGCCAAGTGAAGCACAGCCTCCATTGATCATTGATGCGGATGCTGTGCTGTCCAGCCCGATCGCCAGCCAGCGCCTTCAAGTGATTTGCTGGCGGTTGGCGGAGTTCTTCGAGCTTGGTTGCCGCCGCCAGCATGCGCAACTTGCGGCGTGACACTTTTGCCAGATCGCTCGGGAAGCCCTTCGGCATCCGATCACCCCAAACTGCTGCGGTGCGCTTGTCTGCGAACGACCTAATCACATGTGATACGTATCACATATCGGTCTGTTGTCAAAGGTTGCTACCGGCGCCATCCCCGCACCGGCCGTGTCTGTGCCGCCTTGCGCGACTTCGCCCGGGCCTTGGCCTCCTCAGCGCCAGAGAATGGCCCCGGAGACGGCTGTCCAGAAAACTCTACCGTCCGGCGGACATCATGCTCGGCGGGGATATCTACACCCCGAGGCGCTCTATGTTCTGTTCGTGGCGCTGAAGCAGTTTCACCGTCATCTCGTAGAGTTCCTGGCGCAGCCGGGCGGGTGCCACCGCGATCACGCCCTGGTTGGGCACATCCAGGTTCGGTATCCACCGTGTGGTAAGGGGAATCTTTGCTTGGCGGTTCAGATGCAGCCTGAACGGCCAGAACGCACGAAATGCGCAGATTTGACAGATAAGGGCGTTGACGGAGTGTCGGAAAACCTCTCGATGCGAATTTCTGCATAGCGGGTCGATCCGACAGACCGGCGGGGCCGGCTTGCCGGGTGTGCGAGCCATGTCCTGCAAGCTCTGGGTGACCATCAGGCGCAGCCACGGCATAGGTGCCCAGGCGATCGGGTGGCAGCACCAGGAACACTGTCGCGGGGCGCGATTTCAGATCCTCGAACGCGAAATCCGATCGGTCGAGTACGGCGGTCATGCGGGGGCTATCGAGGAAATGGGTGTGCCTCTGCGCGGCCGAGAGAACGCCGGCGGCCTCGCGGTTATCCTTGCCGCGGTGCCGGTTGGCGGCGCGGGCAATCAGGCCCCCGGCAGCAGCGGTTCCCTGCATGCGCGCCAGGAGAGCGGTGAAGGTGGCCGGGGCTGTCGTCAGGTGCTCGCGCAGGGTCGAGAGCGTGCGGCGTTCCGGCGGCTCTTCCGAGGCGATGTAGAGGACGATACCGGCGATGAGTGCCTTGGCTTCCTCATTCCAGTGCGCCTCACCGGCTTCGCCGGGCGGGTCATAGACCAGGGCTTCGGCGAGCGAGGCGGCTTCCTCGGCCGCGTCCAGGCTATTCGGATCAAGCATGGCGAACGGGTTGAAGGCGGCGGAGGGACGGCCGGTGATGCCGAAGGGATCGATGACGTGGACCGGGCCGAACCGATTGCGGGCGCGGCCGGCGATTTTGGCGTTCTCGCCCTTGGGGTCGATGCAGATCATCGAGCGGTTGGCGGTGAGCAGGTTGGGGATGATGGTGCCCACGCCTTTGCCGGTGCGCGTCGGAGCCATCGTCAGCAGATGGGCGGGACCGTCATAGCGCAGCGGCTTGCCAGTCTTGATGTCGCGGCCGATCAGCAGGCCGTCCGGGGTTCGCACCAGGGAGTTCGTCTCCCGTGGGGTCGCAAAGCGCGCCGAGCCGTGGGTGTCTTCCTGCTTGTCGCCGAAGTGCTGGACCATCGATCCGGTCAGCATCCGGAGCACGACGACGCCCACCAGCACAAGGGCCAGGGTCTCGAACAGGGTGTGAATGGCTGTGCCTGGGGGAAAGCCGAGGCGCGTGGCCTGGCCGCCCGCCATGCTCTTCAGGACGACCCCGATGGCGAAGGCGACGAGGCCTACACCGATGACGTATTTGCCGGTGCGGACGGGGCTCGGCAGGATGGAGAGGATGGCCCAGCCGGGATTACGCAGGGCGGTGAGCAGCATGGTGCGGAAGGCACGCCACGTCCTCATGCGTCTGTTTTCTCGGGTACAGGCTGAGCGGCCGGCGTGGCGATCAGATCGGCGAACAGGGTCTTGTCGTCGTCGCGCGTGAGGAATCCCGGCAATTCCCGGCGCAGCCAGTCGCCCAGGTGCTTGGAGAACTCCTCGTCACCGCTCTTTTCCAGCCGGTACAGCACCAGCGCGCCGAGCAGTATCTTGCGCCTGGTGTCCCTGGCCCGTTCCTGCTTGCCCAATCGTGCTTGCAGGGTTTTGCGCTGGGCTTCGAGCTGGGCTATCCGATCCTCGATCGAGCGTCGTGCCATCGCCTATTCCCTTCGTTCGGCCGATTGAGGCAGTATAGAACCAGCCTCGTCTCTTGGTACAATTCCGAGTTTCCGACTGTACGAGCCAAGCGGCCACAGGCGAGCCACACCTACCGAACAGAGCGTAAGCGATAGTTGGAAGGGCGCACTTATGATTTGCTGCGCAACTCAGTGCTTGGTAATGAGAAGCAGCATGGCGCTGCTATCACTTGAGCATGAAGCCTATCGCGCGGGCGTCAGGACGCAGCGCTGTCGCCTCGGCGGCGTATCGGGCCGCGGAACGCCTGGAAAACGAACGCGACGGACTGGTGCATGATTTCTCGCGGCGCTCCGGCGTCGAGCATGCCGAGATCGTGCTTCCGGCCGGCGCCGATGCCGCATGGGCCAAGGAGCGTTCGGCCTTGTGGAACGCCGCCGAGGCATCGGAGAAACGCAAGGATGCCCGCGTTGCCCGGGAAATCGAGATCGCTCTGCCGCATGAGCTATCGGCCGAGCAGCGGCTGGAGCTGACACGGGAGTTCGCGCAGGGCCTCGCCGATCGGTATGGGGTGGCGGTGGACTTCGCGATCCACAGCCCGCACGGTCATACCGACATCCGCAATCACCATGCCCACGTCCTGATGACGACGCGGAAGGTCGGACCGGGGCGGTCTGCCGGGCCGGACGGCCTGGGCGAGAAAAGCGAGCTGGAGCTTGAGAACAAGCGCTTGCAGGCGCTTGGCCTGCCGACGTCGCATGAACAGTTGCGGGATATCCGGATCGGGTGGGAGCAGCGGACCAACGAACACCTGGCGCGGGCCGGCCTGGACATCCGGGTCGATCATCGCTCGCACCAGGAGCGCGGGCTGGAGATCGAGCCGACGCAGCACATGGGCGTGCATGCGACGCAGATGGAGCGGCGCGGCAAGGAGATGTCGCGGGTTCGGCTGGACGAGGCGGCGGCCCAGCGCAACGCGGCGCTGATCCGGGAGAAGCCGGAGCAGGTTCTGACGCTGATCACGGCCGAGAAGAGCGTGTTCGACCGTCACGACGTGGCGCGGGTGCTGCACCGCTATGTCGATGGCGCGGAGGCGTTCCAGGCGGCGTTCGCGAAGGTGATGGCGTCGCCGGCGCTGGTGGAGTTGCAGGCCGAACAGCGCGACGCGTTGGGGCGAGTGGTCGAGCAGGCGCGGTATTCGACGCGGGAGATGGTCGGCATCGAGCGCGATATGGCGATCAGCGCCGATCGCATGGCCGAGGAGCACGGCTTTGGTGTCACCGGCCGGCATGTGGATGCGGCGATCGGGACGCAGCAG
>Ga0255353_1000425_pt1 | contig 27431 bp, 20 predicted proteins | sample HBST25metaG_FD_189941 | JGI IMG/M metagenome (GOLD analysis project Ga0255353, IMG submission 189941) | Peat soil microbial communities from Stordalen Mire, Sweden - H.B.S.T25 | ecosystem: Environmental > Terrestrial > Soil > Wetlands > Peat | place: Sweden: Norrbotten County, Stordalen Mire...
CCCCTAGCGTTACCACAAGCTCGTCCTGCTTCAGGCCGGCGACGAAAGTGCGGTCCTGCCGCAACGCCTGTACGGTGACCGGGCGCTGCTCCAACCGACCGTGGTCGGCATCCACGACCCACACCATCGGCCCGCTGCCGCGATCGGTGACCGCGGAGGCGGGGAGCGCGGCCAGCAACCGCGTTCCGGCGGTCTCGTTCAGCCGTACCGTCGCGGTCATCCCCAGCGCCAGCCAGGCCGGCGTGTCGGTCAGGGTGTAGCGAGCCGAATACGTGCGTAACCGGGGGTCGGCCGAGGGCGAGAGTTGGCGCAGGGTGGCCGCCAGCGCGACCTCCGGGCGGGCCCACACGATGACGCTGGCGCGAGAGGTGGCGGCGTCGGCCACCACGGCCTCGGGCAGCTCCACCTCCACTTCGAGCGCCCCGGCCTGAGCCATGCGCAGCACGGGCGTGCCCTGGGAAACGACCGTGCCGGGATCGGCCAGCGTGGCGGTGATCACGCCGTCGGTGGGGGCGCGTAACTGGGCGTAGTCCAGCAGGTTGCGCACCAGCGCCAGGGCGGCACGGGTGGAGGCCACCTTTTCGGCGGCGGCACGCGCGGTTGCCTGCGTCACTTCGTCGGTTGCGGTCGCTACCCAGCCGTCGGCATGCAGCTTGCTGCTGCGGGCCGCCTCGGATTGGGCCTGGGCGTTCTGCGCCTCGGCGCTGGCAAGGTCGGCCGCGGCGTAGCGCACGGCGAGCGCGAGATCCGTCGGGTCCAGGCGGGCCAGTTCCTGCCCCGCCGTAACCTGCGCGCCGACATCCACCAGGCGCGCCGCGATGCGACCAGGGACGCGAAAGCCGACGTCCGCCTCGCGCCTTGGCCGGACCACACCGGCATAACTGCGGCTTTCGGTGGCGGAAACCAGGGTCACGCGCACCACCTGTACCGGCCGCGCCGCGTCCTCCGCCGCCGGCTTGGCGCGCTCGAAGCAGGCACCAAGGACGAACGGCAGCAACAGCAAGATCAGGCGAACGGCGTGCATGCCGTACCTCCAGTCGTACCGCCAGAATGGTCGGAGATATGACGAATGTCAATATTCGTCAGGACTTCATATGTCCGCGCATCCCGCGTGACGCATCAGCATGTCGGACACATGCCTCTGTCCTGCCGGTGGCGGTGGTGCGCCTTGGCGGTTGGAGAGGCTAAGGTGGCCGGATGACGATGACGGACACGGGTGCGTCCCACCCGCAGGAGATCGCGGGTATGGGCGCGCGCGCTCCCGGCGACGAGGCCGGTTATATCCGAGCCGGCACGCCGGCGTTCTGGCACACCAATCTGGCCATGCTCTGCGCCGGCTTCTCCACGTTCTCGCTGCTCTACTGCGTGCAGCCGCTGCTGCCGGTGTTCTCGCGGCAATTCCATGTCACGCCGGCGGCGGCGAGCCTGGCCTTGTCGATGACGACGGGCCTGCTGGCGGTGTCGCTGCTGGTGGCCGGGTCGCTCTCCGAGGCGTGGGGCCGCAAGCCGATGATGGTGGTGGCGATGACCGTCTGCGCGCTGCTCAACGTGCTGACCGCGGTGATGCCGGTCTGGCACGGGGTGCTGGTGGCGCGCGCGTTGGAGGGGATCGCGCTGAGTGGCCTGCCGGCGATCGCCATGGCCTATCTCAGCGAGGAGATGCATCCGCGTTCGGTCAGCCTCGCCATGGGCCTCTACGTCAGCGGCAGCGGCATCGGCGGCATGGCCGGGCGGCTGCTGACAGCGGTGCTCACCGATCTGACCAACTGGCGCGTCGCCGTTGCTACCATCGGCGTGCTGGGTCTGTTCTCGGCCGCCATTTTCGCCTGGAGCCTGCCGCCCTCGCGCCACTTTCGGCCGCGCTCCCTGGCGCTACGGACGCTGGCCAACGGCTTCGCGGGGCATTTCCGCGATGCCGGCCTGCCCTGGCTGTTCATCGAGGGCTTTCTCATCATGGGCAGCTTCGTGACCGTGTACAATTACATCGGCTACCGGCTGCTCGCCCCGCCCTACAACCTGAGCCAGTCGGTCGTGGGCGTCTTGTTCACGATCTACCTGGTGGGCGTGTTCAGCTCGACCTGGTGCGGTGGGCTGGCGGGAAGGCTGGGGCGGCGCCGGGTGTTCTGGGTCATCATTGCGGTGATGCTGGCCGGGGTGTTGCTGACGCTGGCGCAGAACCTGGTGCCGATGATCCTCGGCATCGCCCTGGTGACTTTCGGTTTCTTCGGCGCGCACTCCGTGGCGAGCGGCTGGATTGGCGGGCGCGCGCGGCAGGCCAGGGCGCAGGCGGCGGCGCTATACCTCTTCTTCTATTATGTCGGCTCCAGCGCCATTGGCACGATCGGCGGCCTGTTCTGGAGCGACGCCGGTTGGCCCGGCGTGGTCGGGCTGATCGGCAGCCTGCTGCTGGTGGCGCTGGCCATCGGCCTCAGGCTGGCGTGGCTGCGTCCGCTGCCGCCGCCGGCCATGAGCCGCGCCGGCTGAGGAGCGGATTACGGTCGCAGCGCCCGCAGCACCAGCTCGGCCATGCCCTCGGCCATGGCGGGCAGGTCGTCCTGTCCGCCGCCGGCACATTTTTGTTGCACGATCGTCGGGTAGGTGAAGCCGAACGTGGTGGCATGCAGCCGCCGCGCCATGACATCGGGGTCGAACGGCGCGAAGTCGCCGGCGGCCTGGCCATCGCGAAGGATGTGGGCGAGCACGGATTCGATGGCATGCACATGGTCGAGGATGACGCCCCAATGCTGCTCCAGCGCCACTGCCACCATGTCGTGCATCCGCCGATCATGGAAGAACAGCGCCATCGTCTGCTGCTGCATCAGCCGGAACAGCGCGCGCAGTCTATCGGCGGCGCTGCCCTCGCCCTGCGCCAGCGCCCAGGCGCGGGCGTCCAGCGCGTCCACGATACGGGCGCAGACCGCCTCGTTGATCGCCGCCTTGCTGGAGAAGAAGCGGTAGATGTTGGCAGGCGACATGCGCAGCTCGCGCGCGATGTCGACCACCGCCGTCTTTTGGTAACCCATCGTGCGGAACAGCCGCTCGGCGGTTTCGATGATGGTGGCGCGCATGGTTTCCCCGCCCGGGGTGCGGGCGGCGCCGCGCGGCTCGACGGTGGCGAGAGGAGCATTCATGGTATATTTCATATGATGAAAAACGTCAGTTGTCACTATGCCTGATACCGTTGCCCACCTTGCTCTGCGGCGTCGATGCGCTGGTCGCGGCTGAACCTGCTAATACTCGTGAGTATGACGGCGTTGCCGTACGTTGCAATGCAACATATATGACGGCAGATTGAACTGGAAACCGTGACGCCTGACGCGCGCTTGCGCCGAGGCAAGGAAAAGGGAAGCAAGCATGGCGAACCTCGCAGAGCGCATCCGTGCCCGAGCGTACGAACTCTGGGAGCAGGCGGGCCGGCCGCAGGATCGCAGCGATGAATTTTGGTACAAGGCCCGCCAGGAACTGGCAGGCGATGCCGCCACCGAGAACGAACGCCCGACCGCTTCGCTCGGCCATCCCCCGGATGTGCCAGCACCGCAGCCACAGGCGATTCCGGCGGCGCGCAAACTCGCCCCAGCCACTGAAGGTGGACCGGAATCGGCCATCACCACCAAACGCGGCCACTCCGCCGCATCACCATCCGCGAGCCCGGCACGCGGTCCAAAGGGCCGCGGTGGCAAACGCTAAACGCCTGACCGCCACGGGGCGGCCAGGCCACGACAGGCGCTATCAGCCGGACTAACGTTGCGACCGGAGTTCGTTCTGCGGCGTTCCGTGGGCGAACGCGCCGAGGTTGGCAATGGTCGTCTCGGCCATAACGCGCAATGCATCGCGGGTAAGGAACCCCATGTGGGAAGTGACGATCACATTGGGGAAAGTCAGCAGTCGTGCCAGCACGTCGTCGGCCAGCACGTCGTCGGAGTGGTCGCTGTAGAATACGCCTTCTTCCTGCTCATAGACATCGAGGCCAACACCGCCGAGCTTGCCCTGCTTCAGCGCGTGTACCAGCGCCTTGGAATCCACCAGCGCGCCTCGGCTGGTGTTGATCAGGATGGCATGAGGCTTCATTGTCAGCAGCTCGTTGGTACCGATCATGTGTCGGGTCTTCGAGGTCAGCGGCGCATGCAGAGAAATGATGTCGGCACGTTTCACCAGTATGCCGAGCGGCACCATTTCCACCCGCCCGTTGTCGGTGTGCCCCGCGGCCTCGACGGCAAGCGGATCGTAGCCGATGACCTTGCAGCCGAAGCCTTGCGCGATCGAGGCGACGACATGACCGATGCGACCGAGGCCGACGATACCGAACGTCTTGCCGCGCACGTCCATGCCGACCAGCCCATCCAGGCTGAAATCGCGGTCGCGAACGCGCGTGTAGGCGCGTGGAATGTGGCGCGCCAGCGATAGCAGGAGCGCGAACACGTGCTCGGCCACCGCATGCGGCGCATAGAGCAGGACGGGCACGTTCACCACGACCATGCCGAGACGCCTGGCCTCGGCGAAGTCGAGATTGCCCAGCCCGGCGCAGCGCAGCGCCAGCAGGCGCACTCCGCCGGCCGCCAGCGTGCGCAAGGTCGTCGCATCGAGCTGGTCGTTGACGAATACCACCACGGCTTCGAAGCCGGCTGCCAGGGGCGCGGTGGTCTCGTCAAGATGCGTCTCCAGGAAGGTCAGGACATGACCGAATTCGTTGTTCGCGCGCGTCAATGCGTCGCGGTCGTAATCGTGTGCGCTGAACACCAGGGCCTTCATATGCCCACCCTCCGATACGTGAGTCCGCTCTTCATGGCTCGCCGGCGGACTGCGGACGATTGTATCCCTCTGCCGCAGCCCGCGTAACCACGTCGTCACGTCGCTGCGAGCAAATCAGACAAGGCCGTTGCGCGGTTGTTGTTTGGCGTCGGCCGGTTCTTGCCGGGCATCGGGTGCATCAGCCGCTGGAGGCGTCGATTTCGGTCTGGCTGGCCGCGACGCCGTTCAGCCGGATGCGGCCGACGTGCCCTCGGTGCGACCTGAGTTAGTTAATATGACACATTTGCGGTCTGCCAAGTGCTCCGACAGTACCGCGGACGACCGCGCGGCCCGGTAGGAGCGTAGCGCCACAGGCGCGGTGTGCATTGCTGCGGTGCAGCACACACTTTCATCAAATGGCGAACGAAAGGCTATGGACTGGCGACCGCACAACGATAAGATCGCGACTCGAGAACGCCGCGACGCGGCGGGGTGGGTGCATGGCCATGGAAACCTTGTACGGCCTCGGCGTGAAGGCGTGGTTTGAGCAGACGTCGATCCCACGACGTCGGGGAGGTTACAAATGAAGAGATCAACGTTCGTCGCCGCGGTGGTTGCCAGCTTGGCTCTCGGCACCGGCACGGCCTTCGCTCAGCAGGGTGTGCTCGGCAAGGCGGTGGGCGGCTACTCGTTCGACGATGCCGCGAAGGAAGCTCCAACCACCAAGGACTTCCACTCGCACAAGGGCAAGCTGACCTTCGCCATCGTCACCCACACCGCCGGCGACGGCTTCTTCGATCCGACCTATGCCGGGGCCAAGCTGGCGGCGAACATGGTCGGGGCCAACCTGGTGATGCTCGGCTCCGAGGCGCCGACCGACGATATCCCGCGCGAGATCGCCATCCTCACGCAGATCGTCAACGATCCGACGATCGACGGCGTGGCCATGACGACGCCGCAATCGGGCGCCTATGACGACATCATCAAGAAGCTCGAAGCCCACGGCGTCATGGTCACCACCCTCAATTCCTATGACCCGGCGCTGTACGATCGCCTCGGCATCTCCCACACCGGGCAGGATGCGTCGGCGGCGGCGATCGGCGGCGACGCGCTGGTGAAGTGCCTTGTGGCCAAGGGCGTCAAGGGCGGCAGCATCATCTTCCCGAGTACCACCACGCTGGGCAACGTCGAGGTCAACAACCGCATCATCGCGGCCTTCCAGATGGTCGTGAAGGAACTGAACGCGGCCAACCGCCTGAAGGACTTCAAGGTTGACGCCGGCCCGCAGAACATCGGCGTCGACGTCGATAAGGACAACCTCAGCAACTCCATCGTGAACCTGATCGAGAGCCGCCGCGACGTGGTCGGCGCCTTTGCCGCCAACGGATTCGTCACCCCCGCCCTCGGCGACGCCATCGGCCAGCTGCACAAGGAAGGTCAGATCTGCGCGTTCGGCTTCGATCTCGGCCCGAAGCAGCAGAAGCTGATCGCGAGCGGCGCGCTGACCGGCGCGCTCGGCCAGCAGCCCTTCCTGCAGGGATTCTGGCCGATCATGCAGATGTACCTGCAGATCGATCGCGGCATCGCCGCCGCCAATCTCGACACGCGCGCACAGCTCGTGACCAAGGATACCCTGGCCAAGGTCGGCAAGCGCTTCGAGAACTGAACTCTATCGCGTGTCGTCCCCCGCCCGGTAAGGGTGGGGGGCGACGCCGTTTTCATGCCGTTTGCCGATTCGCGCAGCGGTGCGGCCGCAGGGGGCCGACAATGACGACACAAGCAGAACTCTCTTCGACCCAATCGCCGCTTCCGGCCCGTCCCGCTGCGCGTTCGCGTATGCCTTCCCAGCTTGCCGGCGGTTGGGAAATTGGCATTTTTGCCCTGATGGTGCTGCTTTATGCCGCCGGGGTCTGGATCAATCCTGATTTCTTCGGCAGTACCGATGCCCTGTCCGCCTTGCTGCGCGACGCGGCGCGCTATGGCGTGATGGCCGTGGGCATGACGTTCGTGATCGTCTGCAAAGAAATGGACATGTCGGTCGGCTCCAATTTCGGGCTGGTCGCGGTTACTTTCGGCATGCTCTACGATCCGTCGCGTCTCGATCTGCCAGTCGGGTGGGCGATATTTGGTGCGGTTGTCGCCGGCCTGTTGTTTGGCGCCGTGAACGCCCTGCTGGTGGCCCGGCTGCGTGTCCCGGCGTTCATTACCACGCTGAGCATGTTGTTCATCGGCCGCGGGCTGGTGCTGGGCATAACCGGCGGGCAGACAATTTCCTTTACCGGCAAGGCGATCCGCGATCCCTGGTTTTTCGCCATTGGCGAGACCAACATTCTCGGTTTCAACTCGCAAATCCTGGTGTTTTTCGTCATTGCCGTGCTGGGCATGGTCGTGCTGGCCAAGACCTCTATCGGTTATCAGACCTATGCCGTCGGCGGCAACGAACAGGCGGCGCAGTACGCCGGCATCCCGACACTCTGGGTGCGCATGCGCGTCTATATGTTCTCGGCAGCCTGCGCGACCTTAGCCGGTCTGATGTATGTGGCGCAGGACAAAGGGCTCACCTCGCAAACGGGTCAGGGCGCCGAACTGCTCGTGATCGCCGCGGTGATCGTTGGCGGCGGCTCTGTCCTTGGCGGCCGTGGCCGCGTACTCGGCGCCTGCTTCGGCGCCGCGCTGGTGGTGCTGATCGACAAGGTGCTGCGCGAGGGCATACCGATGACGCACATTGTCGACGTCGCTGGCGTGAAGATGGTGGTGCGCGCGTACGCGCAGTTGCCTGGCGGCGCCGTGCAAACCTGCCTTGGTGTGTTGCTGCTGGGCGCGGTCCTGATCGAGCCCTGGGCGATTCGTGGCGGCGGCGCTGCGCGTATCTGGGCGCTCCTGCGCGGCAAGGAATTACCGCCGGCGCCGGGCCGGGGCGATGCGGCGATCATCGGCGCGCAGACACGCGGCGGCATGGCCGACGCCCGTGCGACAACGGCGCATGGCCTGCATCGCCTGCTGGCGCGACGCGACGCGGCGGCGGTGTTGCTCGCCGTGGTCCTGTGGCTGATCGGGCTGTGGCTGCGACCGGATTTCTGGGCCTCGCTCGACAATACCTTTTCCATGCTGCTGGCCTTCACCGAGATCGGCATGGTCGCCACCGGCTTGACCTTCGTCATCGCCAACGGCGACATCGATCTTTCCGTCGGTTCGGTGCTGGCGTGTGCCGGTGCGACCGCGGCGTACATGATGAAGGAAGTGTCCCTTCCGCCGCTGCTTGCCGTGCTCATCGCCTTGGCTGCTGGCATGGCGTGCGGTGTCGTCAATGGCTTGCTTGTGGCGCGGTTCCGGCTGCCGGCCTTCATGGCCACGCTCGGGATGTTCTATGCGGCGCGCGGGGTGGGCGCCTGGATGGTGGCAGGTCGTCAGCTCTCCGGCTTCTCGCCCAATTTCAATCTGATCGGCCGCAGCCTCTACGAGGTTCTCGACGGGATCGGGATGGCTCCCGGTTCGGGCTTGCTCGCCCACGTTACCCAGGCGCTGAGCGCGCAGACGCTGTTCCTGGGCGTTCTCGCCACCCTGGCCGGTATCGCACTTGCCAGGACGGTGATCGGCCAGATGGTTTACGCGGTGGGTGGCAGCGAACGGGCGGCACGCTATGCCGGCATCGACACCGCGGCCGTGCGGTTCTGGTCCATGGTGTTCTCGGCCTTTTGCGCCGCGTGCGCTGGCGTGATCTACACGGCCTATCTGCGCAGCTTCAATCCGTCAGCCGGGATACTGCGCGAGTTGGATGGCATCTCTTCCGTTATCATCGGCGGCGGCTCGATCTTCGGCGGCTACGGCACCATCATCGGTTCGCTGGCCGGTGCGGCCGCCATTACGCTCATCCGTTCGTTGCTATCGTTGCAGATCTTGCTGCCGGACGGTACTTCCTTCGTGATGCCGCAGCACTGGATGAACGTGTTGATCGGCCTGATTCTTATCGGCGCGGTGATCAGCGATATCTGGGTGAGACAAGAGCATATCTTCGCCCGCATGTTTGACTGGTTTCGCCCCGCTCCTCGCCCTAATCCCGGAGATGTCGCATGACCGCCACACCCGTCGTCGAAATGCGTGGCATCCAGAAGCATTTTGGTGCCGTGTACGCCCTGAGCAACGTGAACTTTCATCTCATGCCCGGCGAGATTCTTGGCATGGTCGGCGACAATGCCGCCGGGAAATCGACGCTGATGAAGATTCTGACTGGGGCCTACCAGCGCGACGCCGGTGAGGTTCTGGTGGACGGCAAACCGACGCATTTCCGCAGTCCTCAGGACAGCCGCGATGCCGGCATCGAGATGATCTACCAGGACTTCGCGCTGTGCGGGAACATGGACATCGGCCAGAATATCTTTCTGGGCCGCTGGCCGACCCACATCGGCAGGCTGTTCGTGGATCGCCCTCGCATGTACGCGGATGCGCGGTCGGTTCTCGTTCGGTTGAAGGTGGACGTGAGTTCGGTTTACCAGAGAGTGGAAAGCCTGTCGGGTGGGCGTCAGCAATCGGTCGCCATCGCCCGCGCGATTTCGTTCAATCCGCACGTCATCATTCTCGACGAGCCGACCGCCAACCTGTCCGTCACCGCCACCGAGCGGCTGCTGGAGACCATGACGGAGATGAAGCGACAAGGCGTGACGCAGGTGATTATCTCGCATCGGCTCACCGACATTTTCGCGGTCGGTGACCGGGTGATGGTGCTCAAGCGCGGACAGAACGTCGGCGACCGCTACGTCGCCCACACCAACACGCGGGAAGTGCTGGAGCTGATGGTGACCGGCACGCCGGAGACCGCGCTGACGGCCGAGCAGGCGCTGCGTCAGGCGGCATAGCCGGGACGGCGAAGCCGCGCGGTCGCGGTCTATCGCCAAGGGCAGCAGTCCTTATCATTCTGTCAACGCTTGCCGGGCAAGGTTCGGGTGCCGGTGACGGCCGGTCTTGTCCGGAGGTAAGGTCATGCTGCGTCGACTCGGACGCCCCAACGCCAGAATCAGTATCCGCGCCAAGGTTGTCGCGGCGTTCACGGCCGTGCTGCTCTGCACCGTCGGGCTTGGAGTCTTCGCGCTGCAACGGCTTGAGGCTGTCGATGCGGCTGCGGCCGATATCAGGGAGACTTGGTTGCCCAGTACCCTGACGCTCGGCCGCCTGTTGCCAATGGTGGAGCGGCTGCGTGCCGCCGAGGCGCTGTCGGTGACGGCTGTGAACGAAACCGAACGCAAAACCTTCGCCAGTCGTGCTGACGGTCTGTTTGCCGAACTGGCACGCGGTGTCGGTGCCTTCCGGACGCGCAGCGTGCCCGTGGAGGAGGAAAGGATGCTCAAGGCGGTCAATGCCAGCTGGGATCTGTTCTCCATCGCGTACGGCGAGTTTGCCGCGATTACGGACCCGGCGCAGGCGCGCACTGCCTTCCTGAATAGTCTGATGGGGCCACTCGACGGCTTGCGCGCAACCCTGGATGCCGATTTGGCGTTCAATGTATCCGCCAGCAAAAGCGCGGCGGCGGAGAGTGCCACGCTGGCGCGTTCGACGCGCCATTGGGTGGCATTGGCGGTGGCCGCGACGGCGTTGCTGAGTGCCGGCATTGGGCTGCTGCTGATCCGCAGCATCTGCCGGCCCTTGCAGGCGTTGACCGCCGCAATGTCGCGGTTGTCGCGGCGGGACACGGAAGTGCCGATTCCGGGTATCGAACGACGGGATGAACTGGGCGCCATGGCCGGCGCGGTGCAGGTGTTCAAGAACAACATGATCTCGGCCGATCGCCTGGCCGGCGAACAGGCGGAGGCGCGTGCCGCACGCGAGCGGCATTCGGCGCGGCTGGAAGAACTGGTGGCCGCGTTCGAGGCGGAGGTGGCCCAACTGGTCGAGCGCCTTGCCGACGCCGCCGGCCAGATGGAGGCGACGGCGGAGTCGATGACCGCCACGGCGGGCGCTACCAACGACCAGGCGGTCGTCGTGGCCGGCGCTGCCGAGCAGGCCACCAGCGGCGTGCAAACCGTGGCCGCGGCGGCGGAGGAGCTGTCGGGCTCGATCAGCGAGATCGCCCGACAGGTGGGCGCTGCCGCCGGAACCACCAAGCGGGCGGTGGAGGAGGCGCAGCGCACGGACGACATCGTGCACGCACTGGCCGAAGGGGCGCACAAGATCGGCGACGTCGTGGCGCTGATCAGCAGCATCGCCGGACAGACCAACCTGCTCGCCTTGAACGCCACCATCGAGGCGGCGCGGGCCGGCGCGGCCGGTCGCGGGTTCGCCGTGGTGGCGAGCGAGGTAAAGACGCTCGCCACCCAGACCGCGCGGGCCACCGAGGAGATCAGCGGCCAGATCGCCCGCATCCAGGAGGCAACGCGAGCGACGGTGGCGGCGATCGAGACGATCGTGCACACCATCGGCGAAGTCAGCGGCATCACCACGACGATCGCCGCGGCGGTGGAGGAGCAGGGTTCGGCGACGGCCGAGATTTCCCGTAGCGTGCAGGACGTGGCGACACGAACCGGCGAGGTGACACACAGTATCGCAGCGGTGCGGCAGGCGACCGGCGACGCCGGCGAGACTGCGCGGCAGGTGCTGGCGGCGGCCGGAGAGGTGGCGCGTCAGGCGAAGACGATGTCGGCGCAGGTTTCCGGTTTCGTCACCGCGGTGCGCGCCGCCTGATCTGCCTTTCGCCGCCGGGCCGACGTACGGACGGCTGGCGGCTTGACGGGTGCGCCACTTGGCAAGGAATTGTGCCGCGAGTTCAGGCGAGTCGAGGAAAGTGACGTCCTCAGTGTTCCTGTTTTCGGCGGAGGCGGTGTCGTTGTATGAGCCGCCAACGATGAGATGGTGATCAACGATGATTAGCTTGGCGTGGGCGATCGCCGAAAGGTAGTCGATCCACACCGGGATTCCGACCCGCCGTATGTATTCGGTGCCGGAATACCGCCTGTCGCCAACGTTTGATTTGTCGGGCAGCACCTGAACGTCGACGCCGCGGCACGCGGCCAGCGCCAGCGCGTACAGAATCGGCACGGCGGTGAAGCCGTAGGCCTGCACGCGGATCTGCTGCTGCGCCGCATCGATTGCCTGGACGATGCGATCGGCGCAGTGGCTGCCCGGCGTGAAGCAGACGGACGCCTGCGTCGGGACTGGCGCGGCGCGTTGCGCTCGGCTGACAAGCGGCGACAAGCCGGCGAGCAGGACGGCAAGGAATGAGCGCATAAGCGCGAAGACGAGCGCCCCCTGCTTGAGAGGATGTTAGCGTCCGCGGGCCAGCAAATACCAAGTGCCGAAAATAGGCGAGGGCTTTGCTCCATAGGCGCAAATCCAAGGAGTTGCCTCGGCTCGGAGGGCGGTTCGTCGCTTGGACGCAGACGCCCTTTCTCCACGGTCGTGGCGGGTTATCTGATGCTGATCACGTCGCTGCCGGCCACGGCGCAGCCCGCCGAGCGCATTGTTTCCTTGGATCGCCACCGCAGGCAGGTGCAGGCAAATCAGCTCAAAAATGCGAAGTTCATGCCCATGGGGCTTTGCCATGGGCCTGCCGTTGAGGTCCAGGGGCTCGGCCCCATAGGCGCTAGGATTAGGCATTAATGCCCGGTTCTTCCACCTCTCCCGCACTGCGGGAGAGAGGGTCGGGGTGAGGGTCTTCTGCGGCTCCGCGGCACAATCCAGCCGCTCCTTGACCCCCTTACCCAACCCTCTCTTCCTGAAGAAGGTGGAGAGGGAAGCAAGAATCGAAGCCTATCCTAGCGCCTATGGGCCTCGGACCCTGCCGGGTTTGGGCGGAGCCCAACCTGTCTTGCTTATGCGTTATCGCTGTCGTCGGTTGCCGTAAGGCGGGCAACGCCAGTGTGCGGCGCTTCGGCGAGTTCCGCCTGGCGCACCAGCCGCCGTGCCATGCGCAACAGCAGCGCCCGGTCTTCCTCGGCGCAGGCGCGATACAGGCGCAACAATGCCAGTTCGGTGGCGTCCTCAGCCTTCGCCGCGCCTTCCGGCGCGCCACCGGTCACTACATACTCCACTGACACACCCAGCGCCGCGGCGATGCGCGAGAGATTGGCCCGTACCTGGCCGGCCCGGTCCGTTTCCCATTGTGCCACGGCGCTCCGGCTGACCCCAACCGTTTCGGCCAACTCGTGCTGCGTCATGCCACGCGCCTGCCGTGCCGCACGGATACGGGCGCCGGCTCCATCCGCTGACGTGTCCATATGGTGACCATACGTCATTTGTCCTAACTAATCCACGCCAGCCCTGTTGACAAAGAACGGTTAGTTATACTAACCTCCGACCCGTTGGACCGATGTCGGAGGCTGACGATGCGACACAACCATTTCCTTCGCCCGCAATGGACCCCGCCGCGCGACGCCCTGTTGCGGCGGCTGCGCATCGAAGGCGCGACCTGGGCGGAGATCGCCTTGGTGCTGCGGGTGAGTCGGGACGTGGCGATCGAGCGCGGGCGGCGCATCGGGGCGCCACGCCCACCGCGCGACTTCGGACCCTCGCAGGAGGACCTCGCCCGTCCGCCGTTGGCAGCGGGTGATGTGCGGAGCTGGTCCCTCCTGACCGCTGGCACCTGCCTGGAGGGCCAGCCCTATACGCCGCCTTCGCCGGTGCGCTGATGCTTCCCGCGGCCGGTGAAGTGTAGGGCCAGCACCGCCGCCAGCGCGCCAGTCCCCCTGGTTCCCCCCCTGGGCCCGACGATGGGGCACGTTGTCTCAATCTTGGAACAAATCATGAACATCAATGCCGCTACTATACTGCCCTTCACACTCGTTGCGACCATGGGGACGAAACGGAGGCACGGGCAGACGGATGGCGCGCCGCTGGATGCTGAATCCGTGCTCTACCGGCTGGAAGAGGCGGGGCGGACGCTGCTGGCACTACCGAGCGGCGGATACAGCCCGCGGTTGCACGTGAGCGCATGGAAGATCGTGCATACGGCGCTGGAGGGTTATGGCTGGGGCGAGGCTCGGGTTCATCCCGCGGTGCCGGAGGCCAGGCTGATCACGCGCATGGACGAGGCGCTGTCCTGGGTCGCACTGATCCCCCGCGACCGCTATGTGCTGCGCCGGATCGTCGGCGCCCGGGCATTGGTGAGCCCCGTTACCGAGCGCCATCTGTATACCTGGCGTCGCCTGGGTGGGCTGCTTGGCGCCGACCACAAGGCGATCCAGCGTTGGCACGCGCAGGGGATCGACATGATCGTGGCAGCGCTGAGCGCTGGGCGGGTCATGCCGCCGGAAGCCGCGTGATCCGGCCCAGAACATCCGCACCAGGTCGTAGGCCGCCGCCGACAGTACCTGTGGCGGCTGAATGCCTTCGCGGTCGTGCTGCTTCTTTCCATTTTGTCGTACGGAATAGGGAATGATGTGGCCCACTCAAGCACCAATGTACGCAAGTGGGACACTGGCACGGCAACGAAACTGAGCAAATGTACACTACGGGGATGACGTTCGTGCCGAATGTCTCAGCGAAGCGTCTTATCCCGTCTGCAATTCCGTGGTAGCTCTCGCCTGGGCGGGACCTCGGCCAGGGCCGGCGCCTTCGACTGGAAACAAAGAGAAGAATGGCCGCTGGAGGAGAAGCTATCATGCGAATGTTGCGCCGGACGTTGTGCGCACTGCCGTTTGCCACCCTGCTGGTCGCCGCCTCCGGGGTGCGGGCGGCGGAGGACAAGCCGACCATCGGGGTGATCGTGCCCACGCTCGACGCCCAGTTCTGGAACAACTACGTCGGCTTCATGAAGCAGGGCGCCGAGGCGCTCGGCGTGAACCTGATCGTGCTCAATGCCGACAACAAGTCCGACCAGATGCTGAAGGGCCTTGAGGATCTGGTGGCGCGTCAGGTCAACGGCATCATCTTCACCCCCTACTGGGCGACCGCGACACGTGGCCTGACGCTGGCCAAGGATGCCAACATCCCAGTCATCCTCACCGACACCTACGCGGATTTCCCGCCGCAGTCGAAGCGGTTCCCGAACTATCTGGCCTTCATCGGACCGAGCGACGAGGACGCCGGCTATGCCATGGCCAAGGCCCTGTTCGCGGCCACGGCGCCGGGAGCGGACGGCAAGAAAGTGATCGGCGTGGTCAACGGCACGGCCGGCACGTCGGTGGCGATCGACCGGCGCAAGGGGCTGGCGCGGGCGCTCAAGGAGGACTCCAGCATCGTCGTCGCCGGCGAGGTGGACGGCAATTTCGTGCGCGACACCGCGCAGACCAAGTTCGAGTCGCTCTATCAGGGCCATCCGGACATCAAGGGGGTCTGGGCGGCCAACGGCGGCACCGCGACCGGTGTGATGGCGGCCTTGAAGAACGCCGGCAAGCAGCCGGGCAAGGACGTCATGGTGGTGGCGATGGACCTCAACCCCGAGAATGTCGAGGCCGTGAAGCGCGGCGATCTGCTGTTCGACATCGGCGGCCACTGGCTGCAAGGCGGCTTCGCTTTGGTGACGATGTACGACTTCTTGCACGGCAAGCCCGTTCCCGCCGATCAGGCGAATATCAAGCTCGCGTTGCTGCCGCTCACCAAGGACAAGGTGGCGCAGTTCGAGAAGGACTTCCCCAACGGCGTGCCGGCCTACGACTTCAAGCAGCACTCGCGAGTCTACAACCCGCAGGCCAAGGTGGCGGTCTTCGAAATGAAGTACAGCGGCTAGCCGGCAACACAGGGGCGGCCTCCCGTCGCCCCTGACCCGCCTGCCGACATTCGCGCACGGTTGTCAACGATGCAGCTCACGGCTCAGGACGTCTGTAAGAGGTACGGCAGCACTGTCGCTCTCGATCACGTGCCGCTGGTCCTGCGGCCCGGCGAGGTGCATGCCCTGGTCGGCGAGAACGGAGCGGGCAAGTCCACGCTGCTGAAGATCGCCGCCGGTGCGGAGCAGCTCGACAGTGGCGCGCTGGCGCTCGACGGTGTCCCCTATCGGCCGCATTCGCTGCGCGAGGCGCAACGCCTCGGCGTCGCTCTGGTGTTCCAGGAAGTCACGATCAACACGTCGCTGACCGTGGCGGAGAACATCTTCATCGACCGTCTGCGCGACTTCGCCAACGGCATCGGTTTGGTCGATGCTCGACGGTTGGATGCGCGAGCGCAGGAGATCCTGGACAGCCTCGATGCCGGGATTTCGGTTCGCCAGAACCTCGCCTCGCTTGATCTTGGAAAATGGAAGTGCATCGAGATCGCGCGTGCGCTGTCCTACGAGCCGAGCGTATTGCTGCTGGACGAGGCCACGGCGTTCCTCAATTTACAGGAAGTGCACGCCGTGCTGGCCGCGATGGACCGGCTGAGGCGGAACGGGCTGACGATCGGCTTCGTCTCCCATCACCTCGATGAGGTGTTGGAAGTCGCCGACCGCATGAGCATCCTCAAGGATGGGTGCTACGTCGGTACTTTCGCGACCGGCGAAGTCACCATCGAGACGATCCAGAGCCGCATGGTCGGGCGCGAGTTGTCGGCCTCGCTGTATCCCGCGCGCAAGGCCCCCGCTGCCGCGCCAGTCCCGCTGCTGAGTCTGGAAGGCGTCGCCGCGGAACCCGATTTCGGGCCAGTGTCGCTGACCGTGAGCCGCGGCGAGGTGTTCGGCGTCGGCGGCCTGAAGGGAGCGGGCGGCGAGTGCCTGCTCTCGCTCATTGTTGGCGACCAAGCCGTCACGCATGGCGTCATGCGGCTCGACGGTGCGCCCTACCGGCCGCGTGCGCCGGTGGATGCCTGGCAAGCCGGCATTGCCTACCTGCCGGGCGACCGCACCGCCGAGGGCCTGTTGCTCGATTTCAGCGTGCTCGACAATCTCGTGCTCTCGGCCCAGCCGCACCACGGTCCGTTCTTCGACCGCACTGCCGCCATGAGTCTGGCAAGGCGTCTGATGCAGCAGCTTCGCATCAAGGCCGCGACGCCCTGGGTGCGGTGCGGCGATCTCAGCGGCGGTAACCTGCAGAAGGTCGTGCTGGGAAAGTGCCTGGCGCCGCGCCCGCGGTTGCTGCTGCTGGACAATCCCACGCGCGGGGTGGACGTCGGGGCGCGCGCCGAGATCTACCGGGTTATCCGCGCTCTTGCCGACGACGGAATGGCGGTGCTGCTGCTCAGCCAGGACTTGCCGGAACTGCTCGGTCTCAGCGACCGGATCGTCATCATGCGGCGAGGCAGCATCGCGGGGCTGTTCCTTGCCGAGACGCAGCCCACCGAGGCTGACGTCATCCGCCAAATGGTCTGAGGTGCCGCTATGCCGGAAGCCGAAACGGATTCATCCTCTCGCACGCATGTTCCTGTGGCGCGGCAGGCGGGTGCCCCTGCCGTGGCGTCGCGGCTGAGGGGGGCCGACATCAAGCGGCTGGTGCCAGTGCTTCTGCTGGTTGTCATGTGCCTGGCCTTCGGCAGCCTGTCCAGCCGTTTCCTGCAATTCCAGAATGCGATGATCATCCTGCAGCAGGCGGTGGTGCTGCTGGTTGCGGCGCTCGGCGCTACGTTCGTCATCGTCGCCGGGTCGATCGACCTGTCCGTGGGCTCGATCGTCGCCTTGGCGGCGTTGACGGCGGCGGTGACATCCGATTCGCTTGGCGTCGCCGCGGTCGTTCCGTCCATCGTCGTCGGGCTGGCCGCGGGGCTGCTGAATGGCATCGTAATCGCTAAGGGCAAGGTGCCGTCTTTCATCGTGACGATGGGCGCCATGGTGGTCTACCGTGGCGTGGTCCTGTTCTGGACACGTGGGGCGCCGGTCTCGATCAACGACGAGGCGTTCCTTGACGTGTATTCCGGCCGAAGCTGGGGCTTGCCGCACTCGGCGCTGATCGCGCTGGTGCTGGTCGCGCTGGCCCATGTCGTGCTGAACTATACGGTGTTCGGCCGTGAACTGCGGGCGGTGGGGGCCGGCGAACGGGTGGCCGTGCTCACCGGCATCCGGGTACCGCGGGTGAAGATCGCGATGTTCGGGCTACTCGGCCTGATGTGCGGCATGGCGGGGCTGTTGCAGGGTGCACGGACCATGGCAGCCACGTCGCAGCTCGGGGAGGGGCTCGAACTCGACGTGATCGCCGCGGTGGTGGTGGGTGGCACGCCGCTGACCGGTGGCATCGGCACGATCGGCGGCACGATCCTCGGTGCGCTGATCATCACCATCCTGTCCAACGGCATGAACATGATCGGCGTCGATCCCTACGTTCAGAACATCGTCAAGGGATTGGTGCTGGTCGGCGCGGTGTTCGTGACCATCGACCGCGCGAAGATCGGCATCATCAAGTAGCGCCGACCGCGGCGCCTCTCCGAGCGTGCCGGCCGAGGGTCGTTTGTCAGCGCACCGCCTCGCGGTCCAGCGCGATGGTCACCCATTGTCCGCGTGCCGCGCTCTCCAGCACCGCGTCGCACACGCGCTGCGTCTGCAGGCCGCTCTGGAAGTCCGGCTGGGCTGGCGTTCCCGTCTCCAGCCCTGCGACGAAGTCGGCAACGGCGTTGAGGAAGGTGTGCTCGTAGCCGATGCACGTGCCCGGCACCCAGTAGTGGCTCATGTACGGATGTTCGGAGTTCGTCACGTGGATCTTGCGCCAGCCGGTGAGGTGCGATTCGACCTTCTTGCCGGACTGGGGCTGGCGGTACTCGAAGAACTGCAGGTATTCTGGCTCCTCGAGATCGAAGCAGACGCTGCCGTCGGCGCCGTTGAGTTCGAAGGTATTGTAGTTCTTGCGGCCACGGGCGTAGCGGGTGGATTCGAAGGTGCCGAGCGAGCCGTTGGCGAACTCCGCCAGGAACATGCAGGCGTCGTCGATGTTCACCGGCTGCATCCGGCCGGTGACGGCATGGCGGCGTTCCTTGATGAAGGTCTCGGTCTTCGCCACCACGCGGCTGATCGGGCCATTCAGCCACATGGCCGTATCGATGGAATGAGCGAGCAGGTCGCCCGTGACGCCGCTGCCCGCATCGGCGGCGTCCAACCGCCACAACGCCGCCCCGCCTTGCGGCACGTCGGCCGACATCGTCCAGTCCTGCAGATAGGTGGCCCGGTAGTGGAACGCCCGGCCGATCCTGCCTTCGTCGATGATCTGCTTGGCCAGCGACACCGCCGGCACGCGGCGGTAATTGAAGAAGATCATGTTGGGCACGCGCGCCGCCTGCACCGCGCGCACCATGGCCTCGCCCTCGGTGGCGTTCATCGCCAGCGGCTTCTCGCAGACCACCATCTTGCCGGCCTCCGCTGCCGCGATGGCGATCGCCTTGTGCGCCACGTTCGGCGCGCAGATGTCGATCAGGTCGATGTCGCTGGCGTCGATCAAACGGTGCCAGTCGGTCTCGGTCCGCGCGTAGCCCCAGGTGCGCGCGAACGCCTCGGTGCGCCCTGGGTCGCGGCCGCAGGCGGCCTGCAGCACCGGCCGGTGCTGCACCGCGAAGAAGTTGTTGAGCCGCCGGTACGCGTTGGAGTGGGTACGGCCCATGAAGCCGCAGCCGATGAGGCCGATCCGCAGGTCCTGCATCTTCGCCACTCCTTCAGCCAAATTTCCTGTTGAGTTCGTCGATCCGCTGCTTGCACGCCGCCGTCGCGCCCCAGGCATCGGGGTAGAAGCAGAGGTCGATGGTCCACCAGTCATGCACCAGCCGGCTCGCCTTCGTCAGTTCCGGCAGGATGGTGTCGAAATCCAGCACGCCGCTGCCGAACGGTGGATGCGCCGAGGTCTCGTCGGTGCCGTCGTCGGCCTTGTGGCAGGTGTTGTCGGAATCGATGAGGTGGATGTGGTTGATGCGTCCGCTCAACGAGCGCAGGAATTCCACCTGGGTCGGGAACACCTCTTTGGCGCCTTCCTGCCGCGCCCCATTCACACCGATCATCTGCCCGTGGCAGGTATCGTAGAGCAGCCCGAAATTCGCCCGGCCGACGGCATCATGGATGCGCAGGATGTCCGATGGCTTGTTGAACGCGAAGCCGGGCTCGAATTCCCAGGTGACGATCTGCCCGTTGCCTGCGGCGATATCGCAGCAGATGCGCCACGTCCGCACCACGCGCTCGAACGCGGTGGCGTAGTCGATCTCGCGGTGGATCGTCGGCGGCTGCACGCAGTCCACGCGGATGGTCGGGATGCCGAGATCACGCGCGAACTCCGAGTTGCGCCTGAACTCAGCGATGTACTTGCTTTGGTCGTCGGTATTGATCAGCTTCTCGCCCCAGAGGTTGGCGGCGATGCCGCTGAACGCCAGGCCGCGTTCGCGCATGCGCGCCGCCAGGTCCTGGCGCTGCGAGGTTTCCGGCATGGCCCCCGGCCAGTCGGCGTCCGCGCCGGCAGGGTTGCCCGGGTTGGGGTGGGGCGGAAACGCCCCCAGCTCCACCCCATCGAAGCCGAGCGCCTTCAGCCGGTCGCACACCACGTCGAACGACACCGGATGGCTCGCATACGGGCCGATCGTGTAGGCCCACGAGCCGATCGAAATGCGCTTGGTCATGGCTTCACCCGTGAACCAGATGCGTCGCGTCGGGATTCGCCGGCCCGAAATGTTTCAGCAGCACCAAGTTCTCGCGCGCGCTGGTGTTGGTGATGTGCACGCCCGCCGTTGCCGCCGCGGCGCTGACGAACACCTCGTCGGCGGTCATCTCGCCGAAGCGGATCATCGTCGGTGTCTCGACTTCCAGCACGCCGATGTGGCCGCGCCCCTGCGTGAGGATCGCGCCATAGGCCGCCGCGTCGTGGATCGTCACCGAGCGCCCGGGCAGCACGGTCAGCTCCTTCGCCGAGAACAGCGCCGTACCGTAGGAGATCCACGATTCGCTGTAGCCGGCGTCGCGCATTTCCGCCTCGCTGCGCACCGGCACCGGGAAGCGCTTGTTGTGTTCGCCGAACTCGGGATCGACGTTCTTCTCCCAATCAATCATGGAGACGATGTAGTCGAGGTCGTGGGAGAGTTCCGGCGGCACGTCCTTCACCAGCAGGCTCCACGGCACCGGCCGATCGTCCACCAACGACTGGAACATGGCGAATACGTCGGAATTGACCTGCGGCTCGTAGGTGACGAGCGAACCGGGTGCGTGCAACACGCCGGCATCAATGAACCAGCCGGTGCCGGGCTGCAGGCGATAGGCCTTGGCATGATAGAGGATGCCGTTGTCGCCCTGGTTCCACCGCTCCAGACACTGGCGCACGTCGTCCTTCGTGGTGCCCGGTTCGAGGCCCATGTAGGTGTGGGGAAAGAGGTTGCCGGTGAAGTTGTATTGCGGCGGGAAGTAGTAGGATTCCGGCTTGCCCTTGCGGCCGACGCGCCGCGCGTGTTCCTCCATCTGGTGCAGATGGTGCGGAATCGGGCCGAGATTGTCGAAGAACTTGCACAGCAGATTGAACCCGCCGTGCGTGCGCATCACCTCGGCGCCGAGCAACGCGTCGCCCATTTCCTCGACAGCGTCCTTCAGCAGCGCCCGACGGCCGCCGTGGTCGATATAGCTCAACCCCTCGTCATCTGGCGTCCCGGGGCCGTTGTCGGCATGCGTTGTGGAGGAGAACCAGCGTTCGTCGATGCCGCCGCGATGCGCGCCCAGCGCGTAGAGGTCATCGGGGTGCAGCTTCAGCCGGCCGCCAGGCACCATGAAGGTGCGCGGCACCCAGCACGGCGCCAGCCGCAGAACGCCTTCACCCGCACGAAGTGCCTCACTGACGAGTTGAGTGACGGACACACCAGATCTCCTCGTTTGTCTTTGCTACGCGAGGGCGACGTCGCGACGCGCACCATACCACAAGGCAGGCGTAACCCCCGCAACCTTCGGTTCCATGAACGAACGACGAAAAGCGTTCACGGAAAGTATTTCTGGCCAGTTGTTAACTTTTGCTGTCAAACACCATACGCGTCGCTTCCTCGGCCTGTCAACGACGCTCGGCGCGGCCTGCAGCGCGGTGTAGATGGTAGGCCGCGGGAAAACAGGCTCGGCGCCGAGCGGGGGGCGGCTTGACAACTGTGCGTCACCGGGGGCACTTTTTGTGTTGCCAGATCGCGATCAAACGGAGTGGTTCGTCATTCCGCCAACACTTGCGTGGCCGATATAAATATAAAGAAGAGGAACCCAGATATGTACCGCAGGACGCTGCTTGCCGGGGCCGGACTGATGGCGCTGGTCGGCACACCCGTTTTCGCCGCCGCGAAGCCACTGACGATCATGACGTCGCTCGGCAGTCTCTCCATGCCATTCTTCGTCCACATGCAGAAGCAGTTGCAGGCCGAGGCCAAAGTACTCGGTGGCATCACGCTGGTCGAGGCGGACGGCCTGAACAGCACCACCAAGCAGACCAGTGACGTCGAGGCCGGGCTGACCAAGGGCGTAGACGCCATCATCATCAGCCCGTTGGACGCGAATGCCCTGGCGCCCGCGGTGCAGGAAGCCGTGACGGCCAAGGTTCCCGTGGTCACCATCGACCGGCGTATCGACGGCGTGCCGGGCATCCTGGCCCATGTCGGCGCCGACAACGTCAAGGGCGGCGAGGCCCAGGGCGCGGCGATCGTCGCCGCCTTTCCGAACGGCGCGCGTATTCTCCACCTGCAGGGCCAGCCGGGCGCCAGCGCGGCTATCGACCGCAACAAGGGCCTGCATACGGTGCTCGACCAGCACAAGGACAAGTTCCAGATCGTCTTCGAGCAGCCGGCCAACTTCGCCCGCGATCAGGCGCTGACCATGACCGAATCCGGCCTGTCCGGGCTGCCCCGGCCGCCCGACGTGATCGTCTGCGCCAACGACGACATGGCGCTCGGCGCGTTGGAAGCGGTCAAGGCACGTGGCCTCACGAATGTGAAGATCTATGGCTTTGACGCGCTGCCCGAGACGCTGGCCCGCATCAAGGACGGCAGCATTGCCGCCACCGTGGAGCAGTTCCCCGGCAAGCAGAGCCGTACCGCCATGGAGATCGCCGTGGCCTTCGTGCGTGACGGCAAGAAGCCGGAAAGCAACCTGGTGCTGCTCACCCCGGTCGCCATCACCAAGGACAACTTCAACCAGGCCGAGCGGCTCGGCGAGATGGCATGATCTGTCCGTCGCCGCGCTCCGTTCGATCGGGGCGCGGCGACGGCAACTGACGGCGGGACCGCATGGCCTTCGACCCCACATCCTCGCAGTCCGCGCTGCTGCGGCTGGAGAATATCAGCAAACGTTTTCCCGGCGTACTCGCCTTGCAGGGGGTGTCGTTTGAGATCCAGCCGGGCGAGGTGCATGGCCTGCTCGGCGAGAACGGCGCCGGCAAGTCCACTCTGCTGAAGATCGTGTCCGGCGCGCAGGGACCGGATTCGGGCACCATCACCTGGCAGGGGCGGCCGGTGACGCTGACCAACCCGCATCAGGCGCATGCGCTCGGCATCGCCACCATCTACCAGGAGTTCAACCTCGTCCCGGATCTGTCGATCGCTGAGAATGTCTTCATCGGCCGCGAACCGCTGCGCGGCGGCTTCATCGACTGGCGCAGGCTGCGCACCGACGCCGCTGCGGTGATCCGTCGCGTCGGCCTGGACGTGGACCCGATGATGCCGGTGCGCGCTCTGTCGGTGGCCGAGCAGCAGATGGTGGAGATCGCCCGCGCGCTGTCCACCGATAGCCGGCTGATCATCATGGACGAGCCGACCGCGGCGCTCTCGGGGACCGAAGTCGATCGTCTGATGCGCATCATACGCGCACTCCGCGCCGAGGGGTTGGGGGTGATCTTTGTCACCCACAAGCTCGAGGAAGCGATCGGCATCTGCGACCGGGTGACGGTGCTGCGCGACGGCCAGTGGGTCGGCACGCGCGAGGTCGCCGGGCTGACACTCGGCGAGCTGATCCACATGATGGTTGGCCGCTCGGTCGATCAGCTCTATCAGCGCGTGGCCGGCCAGCGCAAGCCGGGGCCGGTGCGGCTGCGGGTGCGCAATCTGGCGAGCCTGGCCGCGGCCACGCACGGCACCGTGTTGGCCGACGTGAACCTTGAGGTGCGGCAGGGCGAGATCCTGGGTATCGCCGGCCTGGTGGGCGCCGGCCGCACCGAAGTGGCGCGCGCCGTGTTCGGCGCCGACGCGATCCTGTCCGGCGACATCGAGATTGACGGCAAGCCAGTGCGGATACGCAGCCCGCGGGACGCGATCCGCGCCGGCATCGGCCTGGTGCCGGAGGACCGTAAGCAGCAGGCGTTGTTCTTGGCGCTGGCGGTGCGGCACAATTTCAGTATCGCCGCGCTGGCGCAGTTCCTTTGGCTTAGGCTGTTCATCCGCGAGAACGAGGAGGAGGCGGCGCTCGAGCATTTTCGGCGGGTGCTGAAGATCCGCATGAGTACCGGCGAGCAGCCGGTGGCCAGCCTGTCCGGCGGCAACCAGCAGAAGGTGGTGCTGGCGCGCTGGCTGGCGCTGAAACCCAAGGTGCTCATCGTGGACGAACCGACGCGCGGCGTGGACGTGGCGGCGAAGGCCGAAGTCCATGAGTTGCTGGACGGCCTGGCGGCCAGCGGCATCGCCATCGTCGCCATCTCCTCCGAGCTGCCGGAGATCCTGGCGATCAGCGACCGTATCATCACCATGCGCCAAGGCCGCGTCACCGGCGAGTTGCCGGTGGCGGAAGCGACGCAGCACCGGCTGATGGAACTGATGGCGCTCGAACGCGCGGCATAGGACGGGAATACGATGTCCGACGATACGACTCCTGCCACTTCCGGACTGGCGCCGCGGCGCCGGGCCGATACGACGGCAATGCTCTCGCGTTTCGCGCCGCTTCTGTTCCTTCTGGTGCTGATGCTTGTCTTCTCCATCGCGGAGCCGCGCTTCTTCTCCGAACTCAACCTGTTCAACGTGATGCGGCAGATCTCCATCACCGGCCTGATCGCGCTGGGCATGACCTTCGTCATTCTCACCGGTGGTATCGACCTCTCCGTGGGCTCGGTGGTGGCGGTGGCGGGGCTGGTGGCCGCCGGGCTGGCGAAGGGCTCGGCGCAGAACACCCTCTCGCTCGGGGGCGTGGCGGCCGCCGGAGCCCCAGTGTTGATCGCGGCGGGAGCTGCGGTGCTGGTGGGGTTGGCCGCCGGGTTGGTGCAAGGCGCGGCGGTCACCAGGCTCGACGTGCCACCTTTCGTGGTGACGCTGGGCGGTCTGTCAGCGTTCCGCGGCGTCGCGCTGCTCTACTCGGGTGGCGGCCCGATCAGCAGCTTCGGCGAGAGTTATCGCTTCTGGGGCCAGGGCAAGCTGGGGCCGGTACCGGTGCCGGTGATCGTTTTCCTGGTGGCGGCGCTGCTCTGCCACATCGTGCTGCGCCACACCCGCTACGGGCGGCACGTCTATGCCGTGGGCGGCAACCCGGAGGCGGCGCGCCTGTCGGGGATCAATGTGAAGGCGCTGCTGTTGAGCGTCTATGTCATCGTCGGCATGTTTGCGGGCCTCGCCGGCTTCATGCTGTCCTCCCGGCTCAACGCCGCCGAGGCGGTAGCCGGCATCGGCTATGAGATGACGGGTATCGCCGCGGTGGTGATCGGCGGCACCAGCCTGTTCGGCGGGGTCGGCAGCGTCCCGGGCACCGTGGTGGGCGCCATCTTGATGGGGGTGCTGCTCAATGGCCTCGTGCTGATGAACGTCTCGCCTTACGTTACGCAGATCATCGTCGGCTCCATCATCGTGTTGGCGGTGGCCTTCGACCGTTTCGTCAAGAGCCGGCGCCGGCACTAGCGTCATTCCCGCGCAAGAGGAAATCCAGGCGCGCCGCACGATTCCGGGGTGGCCTGGACCCCCGCTTTCGCGGGGGTGACGCTATCCTGTTGAAGATACCTGAATCTTTCCAGACGGACACTCAGGCCACACCGCCCGCGTATCAGGCGGTGTGAGCGGTGATGGCCTTGCGGTGCGCTTCGGCCAGGCGCTCTTCGATGTAGTGCCTGGCGTGCCGGGCCAGCGCGACGTTGTCGGTCCAGGTGTTGCGCCAAATGGCGCAGGTGATCGACAAGTCCTTGTCCACCACCTCCGAGGAGAAGGACTCGAAGGTTATGAAGTCGTCGTAGCCGTTCTCGACCAGGGCGTCGAAGATCGCCGGGAAGTTGACCGTGCCGGAGCCGAGAAAGCCGCGATTGCTCTCGCCGACATGGAAATAGCCGAGGCGGTCGCCGGCCATCCGGATCGCGAGCGTGGGGTCGGCCTCCTCGATGTTCATGTGAAACGTGTCGAGGTGCAGGTAGATATTGTCCATCCCGGTGTCATGGATGAATGCCAGGCCCTGCGCCGCCGTATTGAGAAGGTTGCTCTCGAAGCGGTTCACGATCTCCAGGTTGAGGGTGACGCCGGCCGCCCGCGCCTTCTCGCCCACGCGGGTGAGCACGGCGACGCTGTTGTCCCAGCCTTTCTTTGTCGGGGCGGTGGTGTATTTCGCGTGCGCGGAGAAGATGATGCCGCCGAGTTTGCTGCCACCGAGATCGCGCGTGACGGCGACGGCCTCCTCGAGGACCGCTTCGCCGCGCTTGACCGTGGCTTCGTCTTCGCTGGATATGTCGGCGTTCAACGGCAGCCCCATGGTGACGGCGACACCGAGTTCGAAGTCCTTGAGCCGGTGTGCCAGCCACGGCACGTCGAACTTGGTGGGATCGAGGCGGGGGAATTCGATCAGGCGAAAGCCAGCCTCATGCGACTTCTTCATCGCCCCCTCAAGATCCTTCGCCGCGGAACTTCCGGTCCACACGAACGCGTGGATTCCAAGCTTTCCCATCTGTTTCTCCGTTGTTCTTTGGGTTCGAGCAAAGCAGGCTGCAGCAGCCGGAACTGGCGTTTGTCGTAGCGGTGGGCTGGGTCATTCGCGACGGTTCCCGGCATATCACGCCAGAACCAACTGCTTTGACAGTCAGGCACTGCGGCCGAGGGTGAAACCGAGGAATCGGCGCGGCCGCTGGGGCGCACCGGTGGCGAGAGCAGCGCGTGGCCGGCGGAACGCGCCCTGGCGGAACTGGTCGAAAACGGTTGCCAGCACGATTACCAGGCCGACGCTCATCTGCTGCAGGAAGGGCGAAAGCTCCAGCAGGATGAAAGCGTTGCGCAACGCGCCGAGGAGATAGGCCCCGAGCATCGCGCCCACGATCGAACCGCGCCCACCGGACAGGCTGGCGCCGCCGATCACCACCGCGGCGATGACGTCGAGTTCGAGGCCGATACCGGCCTGGGCCTCGGCGACGCCTACCTGACTCGTGTAGACGATCCCCGCCACGCCGGCGAGCGCGCCGCCGATGACGAAAACGATTACACGCGTGGCGGTGAGTGGAATGCCGCTCAGCCGGGACGCCTCGGCGTTGTCGCCGACCGCCAGTACGCGTTGCCCCAGGACGCTGCGGGTCAACACGAACTGGCCGAACAGGACAAGCCCGAGGAAGATCAGCACCTGGACGGGAATGCCGTAGATATCGCCCTGACCGATGAACGCCACGTCGTCGCTCACGGAGATGGGCAGGCCGCCGCTGATCACCTGTGTCAATCCCCGGGCGATCGACAGCATGCCCAGCGTTACGATGAACGAGCTGACTTTCCCGAACACCACGATCAGGCCGGTCACCAGGCCAGCCGCGGCACCAACGCAGATGCCGAGAGCGATGCCGAGCACGGGATTCATGCCCTGCGCCATCAGGTATGCGCCGCACAGGCCGCTGAGGCCCAGGACCGAGCCGACCGACAGGTCGATATCGCCGGCGATAATGACAAAGCACTCGCCGACCGACATGATCCCCACGACGGCGACTGCGACGAACACGTTGCGTACGTTGTCCGTCGTCAGG
>Ga0255353_1000427_pt1 | contig 27320 bp, 17 predicted proteins | sample HBST25metaG_FD_189941 | JGI IMG/M metagenome (GOLD analysis project Ga0255353, IMG submission 189941) | Peat soil microbial communities from Stordalen Mire, Sweden - H.B.S.T25 | ecosystem: Environmental > Terrestrial > Soil > Wetlands > Peat | place: Sweden: Norrbotten County, Stordalen Mire...
GACTTATCCCAAGGAGTTTGTGCATAAGGACTCTTCTTTAACGCGCCCCGGCCTTTCTGCATTTCAAGGCGCGACGCGAGCATTCGTGGTTGGATTGATGCTGCTGTCGGGCTTGATCCTGCTGGCAGCGTGCGCGAACCTGGGCAGCCTTTTTGCGGCACACGCGGCCGATCGCTCGCGCGAAGTTGCACTGAGACTCGCGCTTGGTGCGAGCCGCAAACGAATACTGCGACAGTTATTGACGGAAGCAATCTTGATCTCGCTCACTGGGGGTGCGGTTGGCGTTGCTGTCAGCGTCGTACTCTTGCGCCGATTGAGCACCTGGCAACCGATTTCGGGAACATCGGTTCAGATTCCGGTAACTCCAGACGCGAAGGTCTACGTGGTGGCGCTGGTGCTTGCGTTGGTAAGTGGATTTCTCTTTGGAATCGTTCCGGTGCGACAGGTGTTGCAGGCTAATCCTTATGAGGTAGTAAAGGCGGGGTCGAGCAACAGGGTCGGGCGGCGAGTTACGGCGCGGGACGTTTTGCTCGTGGTTCAGATCGCAATTTGTGCCGTGCTGGTAACTTCTTCGCTCGTTGCAGTCAGAGGATTGGCGCGCTCGCTGCATAGTAACTTCGGCTTCGAGCCGCAGAACTCAATGATGGTAGGCGTGAATCTGGCGATGGCCGGTTATAGCATGGATCGAGTTCCTGATATGCAAAAGCGCATGATCGATGCGATGCAGACCATTCCTGGCGTGGAGCATGTGGGCCTGGTGAATCGCTATCCTCCGCTGGTATATGCTTCGGCCCGGCAAGAGAATATTTTCAAGAATGAAGCGCCGGAGTTGAAGCAGGCAGATATCGCCGATTCGCCCTATAGGTTCGATGTATCTCCCGGCTACTTCGAATCTGCAGGTACGAGCTTGCTGGCGGGCAGGAGTTTTACCTGGCACGACGACAAGACCTCACCTGCGGTAGCGGTGGTGAACAAGGAATTTGCACGCAAGATGTTTGGCTCTGTGACCGCAGCGATCGGCAGATTTTACAAGCTGCAAGATGGTACACATGTTCAGATCGTAGGCGTTGTCGAAGATGGAAAATACCTGAGCATCACTGAGACACAACGGACGGCTATGTTCCTTCCGTCTTCACAATCACCGGAGAGCGCTGCCTACCTTGTGGTGCGTTCGCATCGCGATTCACAACAGCTTGCTGAGGCGATACGCGGCAAGGTGCGTGAATTGGATTCAGGATTGCCTATCGACACGAAGACCTGGGGCGCGATGCTTGAGACCGTGATGTTTCCTTCGCGCGTGGCAACGATGGCGCTGGGAGTGCTGGGCATGATGGGCGCGATGTTGTCGATCACAGGCGTCTTTGGAATGGCAGCTTATTCGGTGAGCAAACGGCTACGAGAGTTGGGGATTCGTGTAGCTCTCGGCGCAAAGCGGAGAGAAGTCTTGCGGTCTGCGCTGGGACGTGCGGTGAAGTTGCTGGCGTTTGGTTCGGCGGCAGGATTATTGCTGGGAATTCTGGCAAGCCGGGTATTGGCTTTCATCGTGTACCAAGCTACGCCGCGTGATCCGCTGGTTTTGGCTGGCGTGGTGGTGGCGATGGGTGTGCTGGGATTGGTTGCGACGTGGATTCCGGCGCAGCGGGCGTTGAGTGTGAATCCTATGATGCTGCTTCGTGAAGAGTGAGATGTCTTCTCGATAAGAGTTTCCGCGGGATGCGCGGGCGGTGAAGGACCTCGTTTAGTCTGTAGACATGAGCAGTCTTTCCCCAAGGGACTTCGCCGATCTGCAGGCAGCTGTTGCGAAGCTGGAATCGCAAAGCCTCGCCATGACGCTGGTATCGAAAGCCGGCATACCGGTCGAGGCGCTGATGCACAGGCTTCCGCGCCGAGCCCAGGACTCGATCGGCACCGCTGTCAATAAGTCACTGGAACAGTGCCTGCGGGTTGCATTGGCTTTTGGCAAGGGCCACTCCGCGACCACTTTCAGCAAACGAACTCACACCATGGCTACGGCAATTACTGGCGCGGTGGGAGGGTTCTTCGGCCTTCCAGGCCTGGTGGTCGAGTTACCGATTACAACCACGGTGATGTTGAAGGCGATCGCCGATATTGCGCGCAGTCAGGGTGAAGATCTGACGACAACCGAAGGCGCGCTGGCTTGCCTGGAGGTGCTCGCGCTTGGTCCGGAGGGCGTTCGCGCGGGGGCGATGGAGAGCGCGTACTACTCAACGCGTGCCGCGTTGGCACAGGCCACACGCGACGCCGCGGCATACATTGCGCAAAAAGGATTGAGCAAAGAAGGCGCACCGGCGATCATTTCATTTGTGACAAAGATCGCCGCGCGGTTTGGACTTGAAGTGAGCGAGAAGGTCATGGCTCAGCTCGTGCCGATTGCGGGGGCTGCGGGCGGGCTTGCTCTCAACGTGCTTTTCACGCAACACTTCCAGCGATTGGCAGACGGTCATTTCACGATTCGCCGCCTGGAGCGGAAATATGGCTCGGAATTGGTACACAGCGAATTTCAACTCGCTCGTTCGGCCAACGTGATCGAGGGTGGTCAGCCAAACAGGCCGCCGGCGCAGTTGGGATCTGGTTGGTAGTTTGCGACACGTATTCTCGCTGAGCTGGGCGTGGGAAACGCAGCGGACCCTCGACGCGAAGAGCTGTTATAGATTCGGCTTCGGCTGCTCTTCTCGCGGATTGATTGATAGGGTCAGTGCTTTGGTAACTTCGCCTGCAATGTCGTCCTGCACTACCAGGAGATCATTGAATGAGCGATCGTATGTTTCAGACCAGACAACAAAACCGCTGTCTGCGCGAACCAGTCGCGCAGCGACGCGAATTCGAGTACCTGACTTGCGCACGCTGCCGTCAAGTACGTAGGAGACACGGAGGGCGCGGGCTATGTCGGCGACAGGAAGTTGCTTGTCCTTGAAGTAAAACGATGACGTGGCAGAGGGGACTTGAGTTCCCGGCACCTTGCTTAATTTGTCGATCAGCTCCTCGGTCATGCCGTCTGCGAACTCCTCTTGCTTCATCCCTTCGGTAAGGTCGAGAAAAGGGAGCACGGCCACAGACCTAAGCTGAAGTGGAGCCGAGGCTGTTGCGATTGATTGCCGCGCGCTTGTCGACTTGCCTCGAGCCAGGAACGCGGCGCCCAAAGCTAGACAAAGTGCGACGGCGAGAGCCGCGGCCCAAAGAACCCCAGCTGGTCGCATGCGAGTCGACGAATCGTCGGCGGGAAGAATCAAATTGTCACCGAATTTGACCGACGCTACCATCTTGTAACCAAGTCGCGGAATCGTCGCGATATAGGAGGGATGCTTAGGGTCGTCGCCAAGCTGACGGCGTAATGAAGCGACAGCTTGATACACGGAGTCAGGGCTGACGGTGACTTCTGGCCAGACATGGGTCAACAATTGATCAATGCTGACGACTTCGCCGGCATGGTCGGCAAGGCACAACAACAATCTCATGGAGCGTTCATCGATAGGGGCGGTCTCATCGTTTCGCGAGATCTGCCCGGACGCCGGAGTGACGAGCCATGTGCCGATGCGAATCGAGGATGTAGCTGTAGAAGGCATGGTTGTTCGGCTACCGACTCTCTGGAAAGAGCGAATCGGCAGTTCCGATCTTATCAATCGCGACGAGAGATAGGGACGGCTTCCGCATTAGTCGACAAAAGTTGATTTCAGAAGGATTCAGGTGATTCAACCCGGTTTCAGAGTGGTTCAGAACGGATTCAGGACTTGTGCGCGTGGATTTTGTAACGTGTGACTACGCAGCGATGAGGTCGGCTATGCGGTGTTATCGCGCGATGGGCCGACAACGCGGGCGATTGGCTCTGAGAACGGCCGACGAACAACTTCTAAGTAGAAGAGAGGATATCGATGATTGAATATTCGATCGAGCGGTCAGCAGAACAACACCGCGCTTGGCGTGCAATCTTAATTGGCGGACTGGTCGCGGGAGCAGTGGACCTAATGCAAGCCTGCATTCTTTTTGGATGGAACATCCCGATAGTGATTGCGGCCGGCCTGCTGGGACCGAACGCTTTTCACGGGGGAGCTGCTACATATGTACTTGGCGTTCTGCTGCACTTCTTTATTGCGCTATCGGCAGCGACAATTTACTACGCGACCAGTCTCTGGCTGGTTTTCCTGAAAGAACACTGGCTGGTATGCGGCTTGCTTTTTGGCGCGGCAGTGGAGACGATCATGAACCTGGTGGTGCTGCCACTCTCTGCTCTACATGCGAGAGGGCCCTACCAACTCCACGATCTGATCCAGGGATTGGTCGTGCACATGATCGTGGTGGGGTTGCCGATTGCCTACTGCGTGCGGCGATTTTCGGGGCAAGAGATCAATCGTGATTGAATGGGTGTCTTGTCATGGATTGATGCGAGGTAATTGGCATCGTGAGGTTTCTGCAGAATGAGTTAAGAAAAAAATCCCTTGGGACGCGGAGGATCGCAATCTGTAGGATTGGGCAGGCGGACTGCCTGGACATCTCGGTTATCGTATTAATTATCATAGACTTATATAGAAATTAAACATAACAATTTCGACGAAAATGGAAACGCAACCATAGTCGAAAACGGTACCATCGTGGAACGTCCCCAGTTTCATTTTCGCTTGACCGGCAAAGCGGCGGTATGATGGTGTTGTCGCCGAATTGAACGATCTATACAGCCGGTTTGCAATCTGGGCGCGTTAGTGTGCTTCTAAGTCGATCCAGGATTGGATCCGCATGGGACCATCATACTTATTTTGAAACTGGTATGAGCCTACTGCGGATAAAATGATTGGTTGTGGAGAGGCTGCTGCTTCAATTCGCGGAAGGAGATACGTTTTGAACCGTTTTAAGCAAATCCTGGTCCCTGCCATCCTGATTGTCGCCCTGTTCTCACTTGCCGGTTGCAAGAAAAAACAGGCTCCTCCGTTGCCTGCTCAGACTGCACCGCCCGCAGCGCCAGCACCTACCGCACAGATTACCGCAACGCCCACGTCGGTTACGGCTGGGGATCAAGTTGTTCTGTCATGGCGGACGACGGACGCGACCAGCGTGTCGATCGAAGGAATTGGCGATGTGCCCACTTCCGGAGTGAAGACCGTAACGCCAACCGCATCGACGAGCTACCACTTAGTAGCGCGTGGCGATGGCGGCACCACTGACGCGACGGCGCGTGTGACCGTCAATGCGCCTCCGGCTGTCGCGGTGCCTACCAACACGATGAGCGCCGAAGAAGAATTCAAGGCCAATGTGCAAGATATCTTCTTTGACTATGACACGCCCGAGATTCGGACCGATGCGCAGGCTACGCTGTCGAAGGACGCCTCGTATTTGGCGAGCCATCCCAGCGTCAAAATCGTAATCGGCGGCTATTGCGATGAGCGCGGATCGAACGAGTACAACCTCGCTCTGGGACAAAATCGTGCCGAAGCGACAAAGAATGCCCTGGTAACCGCTGGTGTCGCAGTGACGCGGATCCGGGTGATCAGCTATGGCAAAGAGAAGCCTTTCTGCTCCGAGTCGACCGAAGATTGCTGGCAGCAGAATCGGCGCGCCGGCTTTGCCCTGGATCGCTAAACTCAAGATGGGCGGAGGGCCGCAGGAATATGCGACCCTTTGCTCAACAATGGATCGATCACGGCCAATAACGCAGGTTCCGTAACACAGTGGGCACCTTGTTTGATGCAGTACTGATACCAAGCTGCGGCATCCCGAAAATGTGAATCGGGATGCCGCACTTTCTTATGGATGGGTTAAAAAGATGCAGACATCGCGCATGCTTCGCAATCGCCTTCTTACCGCAATCATCGTTTTCATGCTGATTAGCTTTATCCCTGTTCGCGCACACGCGGCGTCGAAGGAGATCATCTCGCTGCAGACCCAGGTGCAGCAGCTAATGGACATGGTGCAGCGGTTGCAATCGACGGTCGACACACGCTTTGGCGTGCTGCAGCACTTGGTGGAACAAACCGCCGACAACGCCAATCGGGTAAGTGCGAGCATGGACGCGCTGCAACAGAAGATCGGCGCGCAGAGTGATGCGACTAACGGTAAGCTCGATGCTGCATCGGGACAAGTGCAGTCGTTGAACGACTCGGTGGACGAATTGAAGTCGCGCATGGCCAAGCTCGACAAGTCCATTCAAGATCTGCAGGGGCAGTTACAGAATGTTCAGAATGGATCGGCGGGACCGCAGCAAGGGCCGGCTGGTGGCGCGCCGCCTTCGAACGGGCCTAGTAGCGGGCCAGGGGCTGCGGGCGCTGGACCGGCACCGGCAGCTAATCAAGCACCGCCGCTGCAGGAGACGTTCCAGTCAGGCGTCCGCGACTACAACACGGCGCGGTATGCCGTCGCGATTGGAGAATTCCAGGACGTCGTCCAGTACTATCCGCAGGACGATCTTGCCGGCAGCGCGCAGTTTTATTTAGGTGAGATTGCTTACAGGCAGCAGAATTACGCCGATGCGGTCAAGAGCTATAACGCAGTGCTCGAGGGATTCAGCGGCAATCGCATGGCTCCCACGGCGCAGTTGCACAAAGGGCTTGCGCTGATACAACTCAATAAGAAGGACGCGGGGATTCATGAGTTGCGCTCGCTCATTCAGCGGCATCCGCAATCTCCTGAAGCCGACCAGGCCCGCAAGAAGCTCAATGGACTGGGAGTTCGCATCACCGCTTCCAAATAGCGAGACCATCAATCGAGAATGCTCTCTGGCGAGACTGAAACCGCGCCCCTTCGATACTTGTCTTTATCAGGAATCTTAATGAAAAAGCCCCGCGACCGCGGGGCTTTTTCATTAGTGCCGGTTCGAATTTGATGGGTTACTGAAGGCTTGCCATCAGGGTATCGAGTGCGGACTTCGGTGGACGAGTCATCGACTCAGGCAGTTGACCGAGCGGCTCGTCGACCACATTGAGCAGATCGATAAACGTGGGCTTCTGCGTGTCGATGTAAAAGACACCTGTGAGGATTTCGCCGTTGGTATGACCTTCCATCAGCGTACGGACGGCGTTGGCTTTGTCGGTCGGATCGTAGTCTTCGAGCAGCTTGCGCAGACGAAGGTTGGAGCCGTCGTGCATCTGCACGTCGTAAACCTGACCGGAATCGTAATCGACGTCGATCTCTTCGAAGCTGGGAACGAAGCCGATTTCGTTGATGGGCTCGTCATTCTCCTGCATGAACTTGTAGCTCTTGGTCGAGCCTTCGTGATCGTTGAAGGTGACGCAAGGGCTGATTACATCAAGCATGACGGTGCCTTTGTGGGAGATGGCGGCCTTGAGCATGGAGAGTAACTGCTTCTTGTCTCCTGAGAAAGACCGGCCGACGAATGTGGCGCCAAGCAGAATCGCGAGAGCACAGGTGTCGATCGCAGGCAGATCGTTGATGACGCCGGTCTTGAGCTTGGAGCCGATGTCCGCTGTCGCTGAAAATTGCCCCTTGGTCAAGCCGTAGACGCCGTTATCTTCAATAATGTAGATCATGGGCAGATTACGGCGCAGCAGGTGAATGAACTGGCCGACACCAATGGACGCAGTATCGCCGTCGCCGGAGACGCCCAGCATGGTCATGGTGTGATTGGCGAGGATGGCGCCGGTCGATACCGACGGCATGCGGCCGTGCACGCTGTTAAAGCTGTGGGAACGGGACATGAAGTAGGCAGGGCTCTTGGACGAGCAGCCGATGCCGCTCATCTTCATGACACGCTCGGGCTCGACGCCCATTTCAAACATGGCGTCGATGATGCGCTCGGAGATGGCGTTGTGGCCGCAGCCGGCGCAGAGCGTCGACTTGCCGCCGCGATAATCAACGATGGGAAGGCCGATGTGGTTGACCTTGGGTGATGGGGTTGCGGTTGCCATTTAGAGGCCCTCCTTGGTCGCGAATTCATCAGTGATGGTGCGGGCATCGATGGGCAGACCGTTGTAGTGAAGAATGCTGCGCAGTTTGACGACCTGCTCCGCGGGCAGATCGAGCTTGAGCAGGCTGGCTAGTTGCGCGTCGCGGTCTTGCTCGACGACATAGACGCGTTCATGCGAGGCCACAAAGTCGTGGATCTCATGCGCGAAAGGATAGGCCCGGATGCGCATGTAATCGATGTCGAGATTGTGTTCCTTCTTGATCTGATCGAGAGTCTCGCGGAGCGCGAAGTCGGTACTTCCATAAGCGAGGAAGCCTATCTTCGATGCTCCGCTTTTGACTACGACGGGGGCTGGAACGAGCTTGCGTGCGCTTTCGAACTTGCGCGCCAGGCGATCCATCAAAGCTACGTATTCATCCGGCTTTTCGGTATAGCCGGCGGCATCGTTGTGGCCCGAACCGCGCGTGAAGTAGGCAGCTTTGGGGTGACGGGTGCCGGGCAGTGTGCGCCAACCGACAGCGTCGCCATCGACATCGCGATAGCGAGCAAATCCGCCCAGACGATTGAGGTCGTCGGCGGTGAGAACCTTGCCGCGATCGAGAGGCTTGTCTGGGTAATCAAACGGATCGGACATCCAGTTATTCATGCCGAGATCGAGATCGGTAAGCACGAAAACCGGGGTCTGCAAACGCTCGGAGAGATTGAAGGCTTCGCATCCGAGTTCGAAACACTCCTTCACCGAACCGGGCAACAGGACAATATGCTTGGTGTCGCCATGCGATAGGAAGGCAGTCGAGAGCAAATCAGCTTGCGAGGTGCGGGTCGGCATGCCTGTGGAGGGGCCGGTGCGCTGCACGTCGAAGATCACGCCGGGGATCTCGGCAAAGTAGCCGAGGCCGGCGAACTCCGCCATAAGCGAGATGCCGGGGCCTGAAGTCGAGGTCATGGATCGTGCGCCGGCCCAACCTGCGCCGAGCACCATGCCGACAGCGGCTAACTCGTCTTCAGCTTGAATGACGGCGAAAGTGGCCTTGCCCTCAGGGGTGACGCGAAACTTCTTAAGCAGGTCGGTGGTGGCCTCGATCAACGAAGTCGACGGCGTGATGGGATACCAGGCGACCACGGTGACACCCGCGAATACAGCGCCCATGCCAGCTGCCGCGTTGCCGTCAATGATGATCTTGCCGGCAGTCTGATCCATCGGCTCGATGACGAAGGGATCTTGCTTGGGCAGCTTCTGCTGTGCGTATTCGAAGCCCGCTTTGACAGCGCCAAAGTTGAGGTCGAATACTTTCTGCTTGCGGGCAAACTGCTTGCGTACGCCCTTTTCAACGACGCCCAAGTCGATCGAGAGCAAGTGCGCGACAACACCGACGAAGACCATGTTCCTGACAAGCTTGCGCAGCTTGGCCTCAGGACAAACGGCGGCTGTGATCTTGTCGAACGGGACGGGATAACAGATCACATCGTCGCGGTATTGCTTGAGATTCAAGTTCTCTTCATAGATAGCCACGCCGCCGGTGGGGAGGGCGAGGATGTCGTCTTTTGCGGTCTCAGGGTTCAATGCCACCAGGATTTCGGGGTCGCGTTTGCGGGCCACGTAACCGTCTTTGCTGGCGCGAATCGTATACCAGGTGGGAAGTCCGGCAATGTTCGACGGGAAGAGGTTTTTTCCGCTGACGGGAACGCCCATTCCGAAGATGCTTTTCAGCAGAACGCTATTGGCGGATTGCGAGCCGGACCCGTTCACCGTTGCTACGTTAATGCTGAAGTCGTTGACTACGCGCTGCTGCGCGCTGATTTCGCCCTGTTCTTGACCAAGGGCCAGGTCTCCAGTCGCCATTTGGCGGGATTCCCTTCCAATAAATTCTAGAGATGAGTTACTCGTTCACTCCCATGTGATTATAGTCACTGCATAGGTCAATCGTCGCTCTCGGTATATTGCAGTTAATGCTCTTAAGTACCATGGAATGAAACAGCACTTCTGGGTCGAACTGGGAATTCATCGCCGAACGGTGGAATCCTTCCTATATCCCATTGCGAATCAATAGCTTGGCGCCTTCTTAGAATCACTCTGCCAGCGCACCAGAAGTATGGAAGCGATCACCACCAAGGCGAGCGTCAGGCCGATCCACAGACCATAGATGCCCCAATGCAGCGCGAAACACAACGTTAGTCCGAGGGGCAGGCCGAGAATCCAATAGCCTATGAAGTTGGCGAACATGGGAATCCGAGTTTCGCCCAACCCGCGAAGGGCGCCTGTGCACACGGTCTGAATGCCGTCGAAGATTTGAAATGCAGCCGCTACCAGGAGCAAGCCGGGACCAACGGCGAGCACTTGCGCGTTGCTGGTGTAGAGCGCGATCAGGGGCCGAGGCGCCACCAGAAATGCGACGGCGGCGAGAAGCATGAAACTGGTGCCGAGGCCCAAGGCGAGCCAACCCGCGCGACGCGCTCGCGGCAGATCGCCCGCACCCACGGCATGACCCACGCTGACCGCAGCGGCAGCCGAGACACCGAGCGGCACCATGTAAGAAATGCTGGCGTAGTTAAGCGCGATCGAGTGAGTGGCCAGAGCGACCGGGGTGAGATAGCCCGCTGAAACCGTAGCGAAATTCCATGCGCCCACCTCGAGCAGTATTTGTCCGGCGGCGGGAGCACCGAGGCGCACTAACTGCTTGAGCTTTGCCAGGCTCGGACCAGCCCAGTGACGAAAGAGCGGATGACCGCGCTTTCGTTCATAACGCCATGCAAAGCCAATCAGAGCCACAGCCATTGAGAGGCGGGCTACGCATGTAGAAAGGGCGGAACCATCGACGCCTAACGCGGGCATTCCAAACTTGCCGTAAATCAATGCCCAGTTGAGAAACCAGTTGAGCAAGTTCGCCAATACAAAAGTGACGGTGATGACGCGAACTTGCCCGACACCTTGTAAGTAACGACGAGCGGCGCCGTAGAGTAGCAAGGGCAAGGTGGCGAAATTAAGGATGCGCAGGTAGCTTCCTGCTTCACCTGCTACTTCAGGAGCGATACCGACGCGCACGAAGCCGAAGCTGGCAGCGGCGATGAGTAACATCAGTGGCGGAGTGACGATGCAGGCAAGATAAACGCCTTGCGCCAACCAGCGATGACACTCTTCGTGATCTTTGCGCCCGTACGCATGCGAAACAAGTGTGTCGAGGCCCAGCAGCAGGCCGATGCCAAACAGCGACGGCGTGTAGTAGACCGCATTGCCAAGGGCAACTGCGCCGATGGCGGCGGGGCCGAGCTTGCCGACCATGATGGTGTCGACAACGCCCTGGGCCATCCAGCCCAACTCGCTCAGCACCACGGGAACAGCGAGCACGATCATGGCACGCAGTTCCCTCTTCCAGTTGTCTTCGTCGCCGGCCATTTTTCTACTGTATACGGAGAGGGTGCGGTCGATGACGAACGAAGCGACCGATCGGAATGCCTTCCGATCGAAGGGCTACGATTCTTTTGACTTGGACAACGGAGTTATTTTAGTGTGTTAACAGCGCGAAGGGCGCATCCAGTCCGCGGAAAGGGCCGTGCCCACCTTAACGATCGACAACTTGACGAAACTTCTTTCCAGCCTGACTTGTGCGGACTCCAGGCAAATACCGAAAGGAGCTTCGTATGCCTGAGAAACAGCTACCCCCTCGCCCTAACCTCGAACAATATAAGAAACAAGCCAAGGATCTCGCCGGAGATTGCCGGCTTAGTCTCCCGGATGCCCTGGCACGTTTGCGGCGCAATCATCCACGATTTAGCGATGCGGGCGAGATGGCGGCACAACCGCGTGTTTCGCTCACGGATGCGCAACTGGTGATCGCGCGCGAGCATGGCTTTGAAAGCTGGCCCAGGTTCGCCGCACATATTCATACCCTGCTGATCGAGCAGAAGACGGCTTCGCTCGACGATCCGGTCTCTGCATTTCTGATTGCCGCGTGTGCGCCCCGCGATAGCGGCCATGCGACCGGCACGCTGGAAGAAGCCGAGCTGATTCTCCTTCGCTATCCCCACGTGGCAACGGCCAACATTTATACGGCTGCGGTTCTTGCAGATGATGTCAGTGTGCGGAAAAATCTCGTTGAAGATTCTGCGAAGGCGACAACGCCCGGTGGCCCGCATGGCTGGGATGCGCTGACCTATCTTTGTTTTTCACGCTATCTGCGGATTGATCGGGCACGCTCGGATGCTTTCGTTCGCACCGCCCGCGCCTTGCTCGATGCCGGGGCAAGTGCCAACACTGGATGGTGGGAGACCATCGACCTGGACACGACGCCGCGCCAAATCCCCGAGACCGCAATTTACGGGGCCGCCGGTGTCGCCCATCACCAGGAGATGACGCGCCTATTACTCGAATATGGAGCGGACCCCAACGATGAAGAGACGCCGTACCATGCGCCCGAGGGCTACGACAACACTGTGATGAAGATCCTGCTTGAGAGCGGCAAACTGAGTGACCGCAGCCGCACATGGATGCTTGTTCGGAAGGCAGATTGGCATGACTTTGACGGCATGAAGATGACTCTCGAATATGGGGCCGATCCTAATTTCATTCCCCACTGGGGAAACAATGCATTACAGCATTCGGTTCAACGCGACAACCACGTGGCCATGATTGAGTTGCTTCTCGATCACGGGGCTGATCCCACGCTCAAAAATAAGCGCGATGGCAAGACAGCGATCGAGATGGCCGCTCGCAGGGGACGCGGAGATGTACTCGAGCTTCTTGCAAGGGGGGGCGATATCGGCCTTGTCGGCATCGAACGCCTGCTGGCCGACTGTGCGAAATCAGATGAGGCCGCGGTTGGTTCGGCGGTCCGCTTAGAGCCGAGCCTATTGGACGAACTGTCGGTGGACGCTGGCACACACCTTGCTCACTTTGCAGCCAATGGCAATCGAGAGGGCGTACGCTGTCTGCTCGATCTTGGAGTAAGTGTCGATGCGGTGAGCAAGGATGGCGATCCATATTTCGACATTGCGAAAGATAGCACGGCGCTGCATGCCGCCGCTTGGCTTGGCCGGCACTCTACGGTCAAACTCCTGCTTGAGCGTGGCGCGCAGGTAAATGCAAAGGACGGAAAAGGACGGACCGCTTTGATGCTTGCGGTTCGCGCATGTATCGATTCGTATTGGATGAACCGACGAACCCCCGAATCGGTTGAGGCCCTGCTCAAGGCGGGAGCATCGCTCGATGGAGTCGACGTTCCCTGCGGATATGACGAGGTTGATCAGTTGTTCAAGTTGGATAAGGAACAAAGCGGGATTTAACTCAGTTGAAAACTACACCTCCCCATCCTTGCAGCAAGAGAAAGCCGCAAGGATGGGGCTGAGCAGTTTTAGCAGAGCGCCTTCAACCTCTTTGCGGAGGCTCCGGAACAGCGGGGCGAAGTTCCGCATGCTTGGTGGTGATGACGATTTTTGCCGGCGTGAGTTCCGGGCCATCCCAACCCTCTTTTACTGCTTCGATGTGTATCTCGCCGGGACGCTTGGTGGCTTGCACGATGATCTGTGCCAATCCGTTGAAGAGCGATCGCTTTGGCTCCTTGTCGCTCTGCTGGCAGTTCGGATCGCCGTTGCCGACGCCGATCAACGCGCCTGCTCCAGAGATTTTGAATCCGATAAAGTTGTTGGCTGTCGGTACCGCGCGGCCCTCTTTATCGAGTGCCTCGACCTTGAGAATCGCGATGTCTTCCCCATTGGCATCGATCTCCGTGCGATCTGCGGTGAGCTTGATGGCGACAGCAGGACCGGTGGTTTCGCGCTTTTCCGTAAGCACAACCTGTCCGCCCTTCGACCCGCGCGCTTCAATCATGCCCGGCTCATATTTCACTTTCCATTCCACGTGGCCTAACGACGGCATCTTTTGACTGCCGGCACTCTTGCCGTTGACAAAGAGCTCGACTTCTTCGACGTTGGAGTAGACCCAGACAGAAATCTCGTCGCCTTCCCTGCCCTCGAAATTCCAGTGCGGAAACAAATGCAACGACGGTTCCTTGCCCCACCAGGCTTTGTAGTAATAGAAGGTATCTTTCGGAAATCCGCACATGTCGACGATGCCGAATTGTGAATTGATCGACGGCCAACCGTAAGGTGTGGGCTCACCGCGATAGTCGAAACCAGTCCATGCGAAGCCGCCTGCTTCCCAGTCGCGCGTGCCATAAAACTTCCACCACTCCTCGGCCGTTTCGCCCCACGGCACCACACCGTCATAGGCATTGATCGCGTTGCGCAGCGGGTCGGTCGAGTAATCGCCGCGCGTGGAGATAGCACTCGATGTTTCCGACCCATAGAGGGGCCGCTTCGGATGTTCCTTGTGATAGCCGTCGGGACCTTTGAGGTTGTAATTGAAGCCGATAATATCGAACGGCTCGGAGACGCCCTTTTCGTTGTCGCCATTGACTGCCGCGGATACGACGCGCGTGGGATCGAGCTCGTGACACCGGCGAACCATGCTGGTGGCGATCTTCGCGCCCTGCTCGGCCATCTCCGATTGCAAGGTGAATTCTTCGTTGCCAATGGACCAGAGAATGATCGACGGCGAATTTCGATAGCGCTTCACCATGACTTCAAGTTGCGCAAGACCTTCGGGATTGGAACTCATTTGACGGGTCTCGCACATCATCATCATGCCCATGCGATCGCAGGCATCGACCCATTCCGGCGTGGGCATGTTATGCGAGGTTCGCACGGCATTGCCGCCCATTTCGCGGAGCACGGCCAAGCGGAACCATTGAAGGCGATCAGGCAAAGCGGCTCCAACGCCGGCGTGGTCTTGGTGATTACACGTTCCTTGAATCTTGACCGACTTGCCATTGAGGAAGAATCCCTTGTCGGCGTCAAAGACGGCAGTGCGCACACCAAAGGTGACCCTCTCGGCGTCACGTGGTTTGCCGCCGGACTCCACGGTCACGATCGCCGTATAAAGGTTAGGCGAATCGATCGACCATAGCGCGGGATTGGCAAGATTCGCGGTCGCAGAGAATGTGGCAGAACCGTCGGCGACGATTGACTGCGAAGGCGCTGCGGCAGTAGCAACAGCTTTGCCTGCAGCATCGAGAATTTGCCAGGTGACCTTTGCATTCTCAGTCTGCTTGCCTTGATTCTCGACGATTGTGGCGAGCGCGAGCGATGCAGAACTGCCGCTGATGATCGACCGAATTGTACTGTCCCACTTTCCCAGATGAAGCGCGTCGGTCTTGGTGAGCCATACATGGCGATAGATTCCGGCGCCCTCGTAAAACCAGCCATCGCCGAAGCTCGCATCCACCCGCAGAACAATATAGTTCTTCTGGCCGTAGCTGAGAAAATCGGTGAGATCGAATCGGAAGGGCGCGTAACCATTGTCGTTGCGACCGATGAAACATCCATTCACAAAGACCAGCACGCTGCGGAAGGCACCGTCGAATTCAATGGTGATGCGGCGGCCAAGGTCTGCGACAGGAGTCTCGAACTCGCGACGATACCAGGCCACGCTGGTCTCAGGATAGCGGCGGCCCAGCGGTTTGTAGCCGTGCGAAAGTTGCTCATCGTCGCGCACGAAAGGAAGTTCCACGGCCCAATCGTGAGGAAGGTTTAACGTTCTCCAATTTGAGTCGTCGAATTTGGCCTTCGCAAATTCGAAATCACCTGTCTTGGCGAAGTCTCCTTGTCCCGTTCCGAAACCGAGATCGTGGGCAGGATCGGCACCGCTGCCGAACTTGAATTTCCATCCGAAATCGAAGAGCAATTGCTCGCGCGGTGCAACCGCTGACATCGCAGAAGCCGAATCGGATTTGTTTACGCCAGCAAGGCTGGAGATGGTGCGCGCCCAAGCTGAGCGCGACAAGAGCGACGTAGCGGAAAGGAGTAGTCCCCCGGAAAGTACATCACGGCGAGAGAAGGTGGACATGAAGCACCTCGAAAACAATGTCTCGCCGGATTGAACCGACTGCTAACGCAAAGCGGCGGGCAAAGCGAAACTATAAATCAGTCGGCGAGGCGGTGTAAACGATTTCATTTCTCGAGCCCACCCAGGTCTATCGTTAGGACGGGCATCCGAAAATCCATGGTGCCGTCTGTGATAAATTCAAATAGTCGGATCACGCATCAGGAGAGATGGCCGAGTGGTTTAAGGCGCACGCTTGGAAAGCGTGTGTACTCGAAAGGGTACCCAGGGTTCGAATCCCTGTCTCTCCGCCATTACTGCACATGGACGTAAATTCAATTAAATCAGCAGAATTCTTATATATTGTGCCACGTTTGCCATGGTTACGCTTCTTCCAACCTCCAAATCCAAAGTAGTATCAGGCCAATCGAACGTGAAAGTCGAATTTTATCTATTATGGGACTCCTCTCGAACATGATTTTCACCGCTTAATTCGTAAGCATTTTCCTGTTACGGCGAAAGACACACTCGGAACCGCTTCCAACGGCAACTGTCTGGCAAATCCTAATTGCCGAACTGCGCGAGGCCCCGGCGCTTTCGGAAACGACGCCAAAGCTGGCCCAAGCAATGGCGCAGAGCAGCAAGCAATAAACAGCGTTAGCAGACATCATCGTTGCATGATCCACCTATAACCTACTTCCCTTCCCGTTCACCGGTCCTCAATCCACCTCATCGCTCCCGCGTATCGAACGCGCTCGCCGCCGCGCGCTCAACCGCGCACCAAACGTTTTATCGCGGCCAGGACTGTACTTCGCGAATGATGGGAAGCATGGTCTCAACCGCGGAAGCCGTTTCCACTGACGTGACGGATGCAGTCTGATCCGTCAGCAAGCGAGGTAGACGGCTCACCGTTACATGGAGAGGTGTCAGCGATTCACTCATATCGGCGCACAGCACTTCCCCAGCGGCCTTGGACATTGTGTATTCAGTCATAGCACGGGGCCGTTTTGTGACGGACACCGACGAAGGGTAGAACAAGGATAACCGCGGCTGGCGGACTGAAAGCGCCTCCGATAAATTCCAGAATCCATCCACGTAAAAGGACATAAACTCCTCTAACCGTGCCAAGGAAAAGAATTCCGTGGTCGATCGAAAAATAGGCGGCGTTGCGAAATAGTAGGCATGCGTGGGCGCATGCGCGAGGTGAACGAGTTGCTCACGGGCCGATTTTCGTGCATCGTACGGCAATGTCTTGCACTCTCTACCAGCCGATCGAATGTTTGTGGCAACCCTTTCTGCATCATCTTTGCCGGATTGCCAGGTAATCAAAACGCGCGCCCCGCCCGTAGCAAGCAACTTTGCAGTCAACTCGCCCAACCCGCGCGATCCACCAACGACTATGGCTAGACTGCCTGCAAATTCCTGCGGCTCCACTAGTCCCGCGATCGACTCCATCGTTGCCTGCTGTACAGGCGGAATGCGGCTTGAACTGTAGATGGTTCCTCTCAATCCTCCACCCGCAAACTCCTGTTCGACTGAACGAAAGCGTGGGTCCGCCTCCGTTACACGAAAAACGAGAGAATCCTCCGATCCGGCCTCAACGCATATATTTGCCGAAAGCTCGCTGTAAACCGAGTGCAAGCCCGGGCAAACCATACCTACCAAGTACGTGGTGGCTGCAAAAGCCGCAATTCGCCGAGCACCAATCCAACTTGTCGCTGCTGGATAAAGCGCCATAGCCTCCTCTGGGCTCATCCGAAACGACAGTCTTCCCGATCGGTCTGACATTTCTTCAAAACTCAGATCCAGGGGCGCTATCGAAAAGGGTATCTGCTCCATGGAAGACGAATCCCAATCGGGGAAATCATCGACTGCATCTCCAAATGTTAAAGAGACCTTCGAACGCGGCGCGCCACCTGATGAAAGATTCAACTGTGTGCCATTGATTCCTTGCTTCGCAGGGGCTACTTCAACGCGCTCGCCCACGTAAAAGAACTTGCTGAAGTGAACTCGAATGCTGCGCAGCGGCTGAAGTTCAGGAGTCGCCGTGGCAAAAGAATCGAGTGCCCAGAGAAGCAGGTTAATTCCGTGCACGACCGGCGCCCCGGCCTGTGTACGTCGAGCCAGAAGCGCGTCCATATGGATGGGGTTGTAATCGCCCGATGCAGACGCAAAATGTTTCTGGTCGATTTCGCTGAAGACTCTCTGCGCCAGCTTCATCAGTTCTCGCCTCCAGGGTCATAACTGTGTAGCTTATGGCGACGCGGATCTATTGGTGAATCACTTGGGGGGCAAGTTTACATTCGTACGATGTCCCAAAGGGATCCAAATCAGCTTCTGGGATCGGGAACGGAGACAAGCGCCCTGTGCGGTTCGATAACGACTAGAACGCTTTATATACGATCTCAGGCGCTGCTTGGTTGAGCGATAGAGTTATTAAGATCGTCGCCAACCCCATAGCACTTGCATAAATCACGCGCGCATAACGGTTGGTAAAGACGGGGCTATCTGCTGTGCGAAAGGATAAAAGGCGCGACCTGAGCCACTCCCAAATGCCAAGCACAACAGTGACCGCCATCCACGCTCCCAATAACGGCAGAGCCCACTCCATAGCGTTGAGCGAGGCGACAACAGAGCTTATCCGTTTCCAGTCTCCCCAAAACCAGAAGAGCGTAAAGCCAAACCAGACAAAACTCAATCCCCTGTTTATGGTGTTTAGGAATTCATTTTTAGCTAATTCGCGTGCGCCCTTCCGTCCAAGTCTACGCACTAGTGTGATCTGCCATAGCTTAGCGACTGACACTCCGCCGCCGGTCAACAAGCCGAAGAAGATAAACTCAGAAGTTCGTCCATGCCAGATGCCGACAAGGAAAAACGTGACAAAGAAACAGAGAACACCAATAAAGGGTTCGAAGCTTCTTGATGTGACTCGCCGCATCAGGAACAAAACCAATGGATTGTAAACGTATGTTTTAAACCAGTTGGAGAGTGTCATGTGCCATTGGTTCCAGAAGTCTAAAGGCGATGTGGTTGAGAATGGGCGGTTAAAGTTTTCCGGCAGTTGCAGCCGCATTAGCCGCGCCAGGGCGATCACAATGTCAATATAGCCGGAGAAGTTTGAGTATAGAAACAAAGGGTAAGTAACGATCAAACAAGCTGCAGCATACATACGAAGAGAGAGTGGGAAAGCCAAGTTTGTTTGTGCAAGCGTGTCTTGTTGAAATGCGTTGAGTAAAGTTGCCAATACATTCACTTTGAAGATGCCGCGGATGATACGTTCCAACTGCAATGCTACTTCAGATGCCCCTAGCGGCAAAGGCTCTGAAGCGAACTGATCGCGGGCAAAGTCATCGTAGCGCTGGATAGGGCCTGAGACGAAAGTGGTGAAGTTGAGAGTGTAGAGTGCGTACTTTATTAGGCCGATGCGTCGCAATTCGGCGTTGTCTCCAGCCTCGATGAGCAGATGCAGCACGCGGAAGAAGATGTAGGAGAGTCCGAGGGTGAAGTATGGGGATTGGAGGAAGATCGAGTGGGGCAGAAAGGCATACCTTTTCAGCCAACAATAGAAAAGGATGGTAGCCGTTAGGATCAGGGGAAGCACTCGAGACCTCCCGCACCTCAACAAGAGCAGGCAGACGTAACCTAACGCCAGGAAGCTCGCCATAGGTAACAGAGCAAGCGCATTCCTCTCGATCAGAGCGATGAAAAGTAGACTTGCCAAAAGCAGCACAAACGATCGCCATATGCGCGAACGGCTAAAGTTCGAGACTATGGCTACGGCCAAGACGAAAAACACGAATTGGATGGATGCAGCGTCAATATGATTCATCGCAGATGTCTAGTCCCGCCGCATTTAGTCAAGCGATGTCGCTTTCAAAGCCGGAACCGCGCCCGCGGTCAGATGCTTAGCCAGAATTCTGGAAATCATTGCGTGGCCTTTTGCATTGGGGTGGCCATCCAGCACGAAATAACCTAGCTGTGGATTTGGAATCGACTGATAATCGGAGAGCGTGTTGATATACGTCCAGCCATGGCTCGCGACTATAGAACTCAGCTTATTGCTCAACATGTAGGGATCGACACCAGCCGGCCATGAGTTCGCTGAGACCATTGACGACTGCGTCCTATCCGGAATGGAGACTACGACCACGGGAACGCCCGACGTTTTGGCTTCTCGTTCAATTTCTCCCGCGCCAAGGTCAAACTCGTGCAGATTCTGCAACAATTGAGCCTGTGGCAAGCTCTTCAGATAGCCCATGTCGTTTGCGTCATTAAGCAGTGACGACCTTACGTATAAGGTCGAGTTCCTGTATAGCAATACCTCCAACAGCCATGACGTGGCTGTATGGCTGAAGAGTTCTTTCGCCGACGCTGCAAGCGAAGGCTTATTTGAGGCAGATGTAATGTAATACCGGAGTTTGGCCCACATGTTTAGACCGGTGACGACGTTTGCTCTTACTAGCCAATCCGACCTACGAAGATCTGAAGGACACACAATCCACAGAACCAAATCCGGATTTGTCGCGAGGACGTCTTTCTTAAAACCGTTCGCGATCATTTGCGCAGACCGCATCGGTATGCCTTCATTGTAGAGTTCAACCGTTCGTCCTGTTCGTTGCGACAATTCCGCAGGCAACAACGTGGCAAATGTAAGTTTTTCGGGTACTCTGAAACCAGCTGCGAATGAAGTTCCTATCATGGCAATCCTGAATACGCCAGACGCTTTCGGCACAAAGTCTTTATCGTTTCTGAACCCGTTGCTGTTAAACCGATACTCTGTCAGCGGGGCTTCGAGGATTTTCTCCACGCACACGCAGTTCGGAATACCTCGTGGACCGGTAGAGGAAGCAACGCGGATCAAACAATCGTCCCCACTCTTGCCGTTCGTTGTGAGTATCCTCCTTGAGACGAATTCGCTTGATGCTGCTAGAAGGCCAAGAACAATGAGACCCGTCAAGGGAAGCAATACCCAATCTCGCCTCGGCGCATGGCCTTTCACTTTACTTACTCCGATGAAGTACACGGGGGTGTGCGAGACAAAATCGATCATGCAATCGACTCCTCCCGGACAAACGCAAACTGCCGGGAGGCCACTCTAATGGGTAACGCCTCTGGCTTCGCGCGCTCGACTGCAATTTCCCATCGCGTTGCACCAGACCCTTCTTCTGCAACCTTGGTGAACCCGAGTTTGGCATAGTGTTCGATGACAAGCTGATTGCGCCCTGTCGGTATATACACACCGAGCAGTTTGCGAATACCGGCGAGGTGGGCATGGCGAAGAACCTCATTGAGCACCATATTTTCCACCTTTCTTCCCAGGACGCGACAACTCATCAGCCAGGTATCGATCTCCCAGCAAGCTTCCACGACTGGTCGACAGATCACGACACTGATCATGCCGTTGTCCCCAAAGATATCGGCGAGACGGACCTGTAGTGTAAAGACCTGGGAATCGTTTTCGGCCTCTACAACTTCAGGATCGGAATAACGTCGCGTAGTCAGATTGTATTGATGTGACTTATTGATGAGTTGAACGATCCGCGCCCGACCAGTGGCATCAAAAGGCATGAAGGTGATGGTCATATCCAGAGATTCAAGAAAGGCGTCGATGCCACCGACCGTCTTTTGCAGGCTAACTCGCTTGCAGTTGTCCTGATAGTAGCGTGCGCGCTTCAGATCCTCGTCAGCAAAAGTAACGGCCTCAAAGAAGCCGCCGGCCGCGAGCGTTCGAGGGTAGAGGGCGGGGTCATCTGGGAGCTCCGGCACAGCCACCTGTGGCAACATATCTCGAACCTGCTTGCGCTCGGCGGGGTTATTATCCAAGAAAACCATGGCTTCCAGTCCGAGAGAAAGCTCTTCTGCGATGGCCTGAATATTTGTCGCCTTTTCATTCCAATTGGCGTGAAAAACGGCGATGTGGTCTAGCTTCAGCAGCATTTCTGGATGTTTGAGGAAAGGCTCGCAGGCTACCTCGTAAGTGTTCTTCGATGAAACCGCCAGCACGATACCGCGTTGGCGCAGTTCGAGCGCCATACGCTGTATGGCCAAATGAGCCTCGCCACATGCATCACCCTGGGAAATTTTGATCCCCTCCAGGCCATCGTCTCCAATCACACCGCCCCAGATCGTATCGTCGAGATCCAAAATCAGCGCCTTGCCACCCATTCCGCACATCGCTGCAACAGTGCGAGCCACATGATCGGCGTAAAGGGGTACAAGTTCGTCGGCGAAGGGGAACTTGCCTAAATTCCATAACTCGAGGCAATGCCAGTTAGCCAGGCCCACTGTTTCGGCCAGCACTGCGACATCGAAAAGGACGTCGCCATTGGCGAGGGCGGTTTGCGCCAACTCCCGATTGACGGCGTCGAGCAGATTGCGTAGCGTGCCAGGCAGGGCACGGTCCAGGCTACCGAAGAGCGGCTCCGCCGGCGGGGCAAATGTTTGAAATATGCAGACAGCGTTGCAGTTGGATTTGATGCCGGTACGAAGCACCTTGAGATAGTCGAGCACGGCATCGACGGTGGCTGCGGTGCTTTTGGGATCTCCCAAAGAGAGCCTGAGTGGTAACGCACGATAATCGGTTGCGAACAGAACGGCATCGGGTTTCGAGCTATTGGTTTTCGAGTCAGGCGTCAGCGCCTCTTGGGCCACCTGATCATAAGACGGCAGAATAATATCGAGGTCAATTCCATGGCGCGTAGCGCTGGCGATCAGCGCAGGAATAATGAAGTCGACGGTGGAGTTGCTCAACAGGGCTAGCTTGAATGGGACCAACGGATGCAGAGACTTGCCTGCCGACCGGGCCTTTTTGATGGCTTTGGCCAGTTTGTTCAGCTGATTGATATCCAAGCCATGCCGCGCCAAGGCGCGCAATTCATTTCCCAACCCGCCTTCGCACAAATCCAATGAACGCAATTCCGCATCGAATTCCTTCGTAAGTCGGGGAAGCCACTCCAATGCCGCGTAGAACGGACTCATCATTAGCGCCTAAGATTGTAAGAATGCGACGGGACGTCTGTTGAAGATAAACAAATCCGCATTGGTTCCAGTCACTGACCTTGTCAGGGATTTCTCGGCCCGAGTTCAGTTCGTACTTGAATTAGTGAAGCGAGTTCGCCAACATTGTCCAGCTTCCCGATTTCCGAGACAGTGAACTTGATCTTGAATGCTCTTTCAACCGTTAGAATTAACCGAATGTGGGTGAGACTATCCCACCCATCGACGTCTTTTGCGACAAGCCTCGGAGTTAACTGAATAGAGTCATCATCAAAGACATCGTGAAATATGTCGGCCAGGCGCGCATAGATATGACTCTCGTCCATGGGTGAACCTCCTGTTGTGGCGAGTCATTCATTGACGTGGGATGCTTCAGTAATTAAATGGACTTTCATATAGGATCTGATACTTGGTTACTCTCTTCAACATGCCACAATCTAGATCGTTCTCTCTTCTCACAGATAAATCCCAGGTATTGATTTCCACGCCGATCGGCCTATCAATCGACGTCGCATACCTGCTGGCCAGGATATCAAAAGAAAGGCTGGTGTAGGGTGTGCTTCGTAGAATTGCTTCAATTGACTTCGCCAATTCTGCGCATTCAAGTTTCTCCGGATGATCTGAACACCTTATTCCGACATCGGTAGCAAGATGGTATGACAAAGAATAACCAGCCTGTCGGATGCTCGAAAGAACATCCTGCACATTATTATTCTCCGCTTCGTTCAGCGCAACCTCGATCAGAGTGGACTGCCGCTTTTCCGGCGGTATCCTTCGGTTCAGATAATCTAACAAGTACTCAAGTGTTTTCATTTGGGCATTTTTTACGTCCAGCCAAATGCCTGTGGATTGCTTAGGCTGCAATTCGAGCAGCGTCCCCAACGTCAAACCGCTATTCTTCTTGGGGGGATCATACACATAGATTTCGTGCCGATCGGGGTCGATGACAATATCGAGTTCAAAACACGAGAACGCTTTCGAAGCATCAGTGAATTTAAGCAGACTGTCAGCTTGATGAACGCAAATCCGGCCCTGCTGCTCAGCGGGGAGGGAGCGAATAAGTTGCTTCTTCGCATACAAATCGATATCGGTGGTATTGACGGAGTTACGACTATTGGTATCGCCGTCGACCGCAATCACGTATTGCTTTCCTCCATAAGAGCGCAATGTGGAGTAGCGATCAGGAATATTGTCGAGAGGCCCAAAAATCGAAAGGGCTCGCCTCTCATCGTATGAGATACCGGATATATCGAGGATTGAATCTGAAAGCCACGTCGTGGCGTACCTCTTATCCTTGTTGGCGACTGCATAGTCGAACTTGCTTTTGTAGGCTCGCTTCGCTGCATCGTTGAAGAATACCATCAGGGGAATTTCGATTTTTCTGAAGCTGGGCCTGCTGGAGTCATGAGCGGTTCCGTCCAATGCGTCATCTCCATGATCCGAAAAGTAAATCAACACAGCAGGGCTGTTGATTTGGGACATTTGGCGCATGGTGAGTTCAACGTTGTCGGCGACATATGCCACAGCATTACGGGCGCAATTGACATTCTGGAGATGCCATTTTCTACTAAGAACTGATAGATCTCCGTACACGGCATCGAAGGGGAGAGATGCCGCAAGGGTAGGTATTCGAGAGACGGCCGTTTTGGGGATGAAATCGCAGTAACCAGGATGTCCTGCCTGGGAATGAAAGAATACTACCTTTGGTTCGACCTTCGCCGTAGTTAATCTATACAGCGCTCTAGGAAGCACATCTGAATCCTTTTTCAATTGAGTAGCCGGAGCTTCCATCGCTTTGTTCTGAAGATACATTTCATCTGCTTCATTCCCGAACAACGCAGCTATCCATTCAAATGCCGGCTTATTTGAAATCCAGTCCGTCGCGATTCCGTTCCGTTTCAATATCGAAATCAGGTTGATTCGGGATAGTATTCGATCATCGGTTAGTTGGTCCCGTTCCGGGTTGATACTGACAGAAAGGGTTCGAACCAGCGACAAGAATGTGTGTGAATGTGGGCTGACTACGTCGGAAAACAGCACAACATTATCGCTAAGGCCAGGATTCCGCATCCTCTCTTTCAGTTCGCTATACAGCCAATCTCTAGGGGTGGACTCCCCGATATAGACAAACACCATCGGAGCGGTCCCCACTCGCCTGAAGTGGCCCAAACCCTTGCGCGTACCATCTTGAAGATTACGCTGATATGTGACGAAGGTGCTGCGGGCACTGAGAAATTGCGAGATATCCAAACATAGGCAACAAATAAGAACGCCGACGGTAAATATGGAAGTTAAAATGGCAATTGCGATATTGGGTCGATATACGCCCTTTTTGACGAGCAAGAGAACAGCGAGTAGAAAAATAAAGGGAAGGCACGCTGCGACCAAGTGCTTCATAGTCAGACCGGAAGTTTGAAGAAATTGCAGTGAATAGCTAAGTACCTGACTCCACTGAGTTCGCGTTACTTCCCCAAGGGAGTCCGAGCCGATTTGTCCAGCGGCTCCTTCTACGACGCACAGTAGCGCGATCATCGCGGTAGCTACTACGGCTAGACTTCCAATTTTGGCCTTTTGTTTTTTGAATGCTTCCCAGTAGATAAGAAAAATCCCGAAAAGCGTCCACAGCAAGTCGGTGTAAAAACCCGTACCTCTAATTAGGACCGCGCCTATGGCGATCGCGACGCGGCCATGTGGAATAATTTCATTCGCTTTGAGAGCAAGCAGACGGGAGAGGACGACTTCCACCGGGATTGCCAAAATGATCAGATCCAGAGTGAGCCCGCAAACGGCTTTACGAAATGGAACAGCGGTATCAGTATTCTGGGTGATCACAAGATCCTTAAGATAAGTTATTATGTTGCCTCCACAATTACGGCTTGTTGCTTTTCTGGAAATCGCAATAGAGCCGGACGGCACCCGAACAAGCGCGAGAGAGATTCCGCTGAGGATGGCTCGGCTCGCCGTTCCCAGTCTGATACAAGAAGGCGCTTCTAGACGAGATTGTTCGCGAACCGGTCGCGTCCTGCGACAACCAAGTTGAGTTGAACTGTCGGTCGGTGAAGGCTTGTGTTCGAACAATGGACGATAATTAGTCGTTCCTGAAAAAGTCGCTTTCAGGCACATACAAGTGAAGTATGAAGTGTGTCCGTCGCTCGCAGAGCCGGAATCGCGTCCCAGATGCGCGTCAGGAAGCGCAGAAAAATGCGCCAAAAAGCTCTGAGGAGCTTCTGGAAGTTCATGGCTGCGGCGGCCAGGATGGCGTTGATCGCATCGCCGGCAACGCCCTTCAACCGGTTGCGCTCCAACCGGTGTTCGTTTTTCAGATGTCCGATGCTTGGTTCGACCGCGGCACGGCGTTTCATCCATCGCCACAGCGCTTTTGACGTCCGTCCTCTTCGTCTCTTATCGATATGCACAGCGGCCCCGCCGTCATAGTCGTGGCCGCGATAGCCCATGTCCACGTGCACTTCGCTCACTTTGTCGCCGATCAAGTGACCAACCTGCTTCATCTGCTCGGCCAGCGTGTGGCCATCGTAGGGATTTCCTGTGAAACTCTTGGCCCCGACGAACCACCCGCCACGACTGCTCACAGCCACACTGACCTTATTGCCGAACTCATACGGCTTGCCCGCCTTACCCTTGGCGATGCACTCAACTTCCGGTTCATGCACACTGTAGATCTTGTTCTTGTCATGCCTCTGTTGTTCGTAGATTCGATGCGCTGTTCGAAGTAACTTATCGAGCTTCGCGGATGGCGTTTCTGTCTGTCGCTCGACCTCTCGAATCACGCGCCCCAACTGTGTTTTCAGCTTACGCGTGCAAGCCCGAGCGCGTTTCATCTGGCGCGCATGGGCGTAGCGGTTGGACTGCATCAGCAGGCGCCGTCCCACATGCTCATAACTCTGCTTGATCGTCAGCCCTTCGGCACGCGCCGCCTTCACTAGCCGTTCGCGCATGCGCTGATAGAGTCTGGCATCGGTGGGAAAGCGGATCGCCTTGGTCTGCACCGTCGTGTCCACGTTGATGCGCTTCAGTTGGGCAGGGCGGATCACGCGCATCGCCATCCCGGCTTCGATCGTTGCGCGTAGCATCTGCTCGGCACCGGCCGCACCCAGTCGCTTGCGCCAGCGCGTCATGCTCGACGGATCAATCGGGATGTGATGCTGAAAATGCGTCATGCCGCTGAAGTGTTGCCAGTAAGGATTCTCTGCCCAGGCCGCGACTACGCCTTCATCGCTTAGGTCATGCTGGTACTTCAGATAATGCAGGGCCACCATCAGACGCGTGGAGATGCCCGGCGCGCCCTGTGTAGGGTGATAGGTGCCGCCCAGCGTCTGCTCGAACGACAACCAATCCATGCCATGACCGAGACGAACCAGAGGATGGCTCATGTCGATCAACTGCTCCAAATCGATCTGAAACAACTCCCGCTGTGGCTGTGCCGATTGGCTCTTGGGTCGCATCGTTTTTCCCCAGTTTTCAGGCCGTTTGCTAACCACTACAGGGAAATTCTAGATCAACAATCTTCGCAAATCATCGGGTTTTATCACGGTTTTTCCGGTTTTTCAGCGACGACTA
>Ga0255353_1000429_pt1 | contig 27292 bp, 22 predicted proteins | sample HBST25metaG_FD_189941 | JGI IMG/M metagenome (GOLD analysis project Ga0255353, IMG submission 189941) | Peat soil microbial communities from Stordalen Mire, Sweden - H.B.S.T25 | ecosystem: Environmental > Terrestrial > Soil > Wetlands > Peat | place: Sweden: Norrbotten County, Stordalen Mire...
CCCTCCATACGAGCCTGAATCATGCGATTGACGGCATTGCCGCCGCCGCCGCCCACGCCGATGACCTTGATGCGGGCTCCGCGCAAGCCTTCGTCGTGATACTGAATGCGCATCTCTCCTGTTTCACTGCTCAACTGGTCCATATGGGTTCAGGCCTCCTGATTCATGGCTGATAAATCTCGACTGTTAAAAACTGGCTGCGAAGATGGCCCGCAACTTGGATCGTAAATTGTCGTTCTCCGCGGCACGGTGCACCCGCGTGCGGTGGGTATACAAAAGCATGCCAATGGCGGTGGAAAAGCTGGGATGCACCAGTTCGGCGGGCATATTCGACAGACGGACCGGCACTCCGATCCGCGCCGGAACCCGCAATTGGCTCTCGGTCACGTCGAGCATCCCGGGCAGCATGGCCCCACCGCCGGTGAGCACGCAGCCGGCGCCCAGAGCATCCACAACGCCACCCCGGCGCAGGCTCTCCTTTACAAAGTAGAGCAGCTCGCGGGCCCTCGGTTCAAGAATCTCGGCAACCATGCGCAAGGGCAACGTTTGCGGATGGGGATTGGCGATCTGGATCTCCGCGTCCTGGGGAACAGCCGTCACCACGGCGTTTCCGTATTTGCACTTCAGCTCCTCGGCCTGGGCCACGGGCACTTGCAGCCCAATCGCCAGGTCGTTGGTAAAGTGCTGCCCGCCCAGCGGCACGGAGCCTGTGTAGGCGACAGCGCCCTCAAAAAACACCACCAGGTCGCTGGAGTGTGCGCCGATATCGAGCATGCACACACCCAACTCGCGCTCGTCGGCCGAGAGCGTGGCTTCGGCGGCGGCAATCGACTCCAGAACCGCCTCCGTGACCTCAAGCCCGGCCCGGTTGGCGCAGGTAACAGTGCTTTGCAGCGCAGAGCCGGAGCAGGTGGCGATGTGCAGGTCGACTTCCAGGCGCGCTCCCACCATGCCAACGGGATCGAAGATGCCCGGCTGGTCGTCGAGAATGAACTGGCGGGGCAACAGGTGCAGAATCTCGCGGTCCGGAGGCCTTTCGACGGCCCGGGCCCGCTCGACGGCGCTGCGCACGTCTTCCTTGCTGATCTCGCGCATGCGGCTGCCCAGCTCAATGCCGCCGTTGGTGTTGAGACCGCGAATGTGCGGCCCGCCCACGCCCACGACACACTCATCCACGTTGGCGCGCGCCACCCGCTCGGTCAGTTCGTTGGCGGCCTTCACCGCCTTGGCGGCCGGGGCCAGCTCGGCAATGAGCCCCTTGCGCATGCCGGCCGACTCCACGATGCCGTGCCCGCGATAGCGCAGCGAGCCCTCGTTGAGATCCGCCGCCAGCACCCGCGTCCACGCGCTGCCGATGTCGAGCACCACGATCAAGTTGTCCGGTTTCTGGCTCATCGCGCTCACTGGCCCTCTCCGTCTGTCGCGGCTGGATGGACGGCCGGGGCGGTCTTCTGCTTGCTTACGTTGGGCGCGGGGCGCCTGGCCTCCGCACGCTTCTTGTCGTTCGCCTTGTCCCCAGCCGTTCTTTGCGCCGGCTTGGCGCCCGCCTTGGTTTTGGCGGTGGTCTTCCCCCCCGCCTTCGCGGGTTTGGCCTTGGAGTTCGACTTGCTGGTCTGCGACTTGACGGAACCAAGCGTGCTCGCCACAGCATTCGATGACAGAACCGGCTTCACTCCCGGCTTGTTCGCAGGCTTGCGGGCGAGATTGGTTGCCGGGGCGATGGGCGCTTTTCCCGTGGCCTGGTCTCCGGCGGCTTTTGCACCAGCCGCCGCCTGTTCGTCGGCAGTCGATTGGGCAACGTTGGAGCCCGCAGCCATCTCCAGCACCACTTGCTGGTCATAGCGCAGATCCGCCGCCGTCAAGTGCGGGTATTGCTGACGCCAGTCGGCGATGTGCGCCTTGTAGTGCTGGTATCGCTCTAGAAAGTGATCTTCGCCGAAATGAAGCAGCGTGGTGTCGTCCTGCATGGTGACCCGCGCGTCTTCGGGATCGGTCAGGTCGACTTCCGAGATCTGTGCAGAGAGCTTCTGGCCGCCAGAGTCCAGTTCCGCAAGTAGCCGTCCATAGACAGCCATGCGCGCCTTCCGGGCCGGCGCCGGGTCGCGAGGATCGATGCCGGTGAGGGTCGGAAACGAGTAGTGATGCTGAGCCATCATGGCGGCCGGCATGGTGAGCAGAACGCCGTTGGCGTCTACAAGGCCGAACTGCTGGCCCTGGCGCGCAAAGGCCACCGGCTGGCGCTCCACCACGGAAACGCGAATCTGGTCCGGAAGCAGACGCATCACCGTGGCTTTTTCGATCCAGGGAATCTGCTCCAACTGCTTGCGGCGCTCGCTCAAGGGGACGAAGAAGATGTTGCGCCCGATGTCTTCGCCGAAGACGGGCAGCATGTCCGCACGGCTGACCTGGGTGAGCCCGGAGGCCTCGATGTTGCTGGCCCCGTCAATGCGAAAACGGTCGTCGCGCTCGATGTATGTCTTGAGAAGGAAGGTGCAGGTGCCCACACCGCCCAAAACGACGAGAGCGCTCAGGCCCAGAAACACGCGCCCCACCCTGCTGGATGGACGCCACCACGAGCGATGGGCCCCGTCGCGACTGGACCAATCCCGACGCGACGGGTCGGTGCGTTGGCCGCCAGAGCGGCCCGCATCGGCGTAAGGAGGGGCATCGCTGTCGTCATCGCTCATCTCCAGCGGCATGCCGGGCAATGTGCGCCCGGTTGGAGGCACACCCTGCTGCACGCGCCGGAAGCGAGGCTCCGCAGCCGCTTCATCTTCCCAAGCCAGGGGACGGGTTGTGTCGCTGCTCTGTCTGATCACGCCTGAGCAAGGTCGTGAGAATCGCCAGGCTCAACTATAGCTTGGAACGATCTGTTTTTTCCGCGGAAGGAACTGGGGGAATCCGCGCCGTTACGGGGGCGCAGACAGGGCGATCGCGGGCCGCGGGGCAAGAGACCAAACCAGGCGGAAGACGCCAGACTCTTCGATTCAGCGCTTTGCCGGTCGCCAGCGCGGCGCCCCTGCCTTACCATCGAAGACAAGGACTGCATTCACTGTACTGCGCTTTCCGGGCTGCTTTTCAAGCTGCCGCAACGCGCAACCATCCCCCGCACCTCGAGGACCAAGCATGAAGAACGCCATTGAAACGTTGAAGAACCGCAGAAGCATTCGGACCTACACCTCGCAGCCCGTCGATGCGAAGACAATCGAAAACATTATTGACTGCGCCCGCCTGGCTCCTACGGCGATGAACGATCAGCCCTGGGACTTTGTGGTAATCACCAGCAAGGAAGCCCTCGGCCGTATACCGAAGATCCTGGGGCACGCGGAATTCATCGCCAACGCCGCTTTCTGCGTGCTGGTGCTGGCGCGCGAAACCAGTTGCGCCGAGGAAGACTGCTGTGCCGCCACCGAAAACCTGCTCATCGCGGCCGAAGCATATGGTTTGGGCGCCTGCTGGGTGGCGGGAGCGAAGCAGGCTTACGCGCCGGTGGTGGCCCAGGCCTTCGGAGCGCCAGAGACTCACAAACTCATCAGCATCGTCTCAGTCGGCTATCCGGCAGAAACGCCTGTCCTTGAAAAGCGCGTATTGCCCGACGTGTTGCATTGGGAGCGGTTCTAACACCGTGACCGCATGATTCCGAAATCCGGACTCAGACGGAATGGGTGCCCCCGGTCTCGATTCTGAGACCGGGGAAGTAGAAATCCATGCGTTCGCAGTACCGGCGCAAAAACCGGTGCAGCAATTCCCAATTGGTATGCGCGAGGCGGCACCTTCTTGGGGAAGAAGCCATCTCAGCATCATGCCCTCTGGTGCAGTCTCTCTGGTATTGCTATTAGGCCTGTTTCGCCGCAGCCAGTGAGTTGGCTTCCAGCGCGGCGAGGATCTGCGGGGCCAACTGGCTGACATTGCCGGCGCCGAGTGTCAGCACCAGGTCGCCTTCCGTGGCCTGGGCGGCGACGGCGGCAACAGCGGCGGCAAAGTCCGGGGCGAACTGGACGGCAGGGCCCTTGATGCGCGTCACGAGCAGCTCGGCCGTTACGCCGGGAATGGGCTCTTCACTGGCGGCGTAGATGGGCAGGACGGTGACCGAGTCGGCGTCCACGAACGCGTTGCGGAAACGGTCCAGAAGGTCAAGGGTGCGGGAGTACCGGTGGGGCTGGAAGATGACGTGAATCTTCTTGTAGCCGCACTCGCGGGCGGCGGCGAGGGTGGCGCAAATCTCCGTCGGATGGTGGCCGTAGTCGTCCACGACAGTGACGCCGCAAGCCTGGCCGCGCAACTGGAAGCGCCGGTCCACGCCGCGGAAATGGCTCAAGCCCTCGGCGATGTTGTTCGAGGGAATTCCAAGCTGATGCGCGATGGCCACGGCGGCGGTTGCATTGAGCACGTTGTGGCGACCGGGCACATGCAGTTCAAAAGGTCCGAGCGGCCCGGTGGCAGTGACCACCTGAAAACAAGCGAACGGCCCCTTCCCCGCTTTCAGAAACTCCAGCCGGTAATCTGCCTCCGCGGCGACGCCGTACGTAACGACGCGGCGGTGCGCGCGGGGCAGAATCGCAGCCAGCAGAGGATTGTCCACGCAAGCAGTGACCGCGCCGTAGAACGGAAGCTTGTCAATGAAGGTGAGGAAAGCCTGCTCGACGTCGGCCATGTCGCTGTAGCAATCCATGTGTTCGCGGTCGAGGTTGGTGACCACGGCCAGGATGGGCGAGAGTTTGAGGAACGAGCGGTCGCTCTCGTCGGCTTCGGCCACCAGGTATTGCGAGCTGCCCAGCTTGGCGTTCGAGCCCAGCGCGTCGACCCGGCCGCCGACCACCACGGTGGGGTCAAGGCCGCCGGCGGCGAGCACACTGGCCACCATCGACGTTGTCGTGGTTTTGCCGTGCATCCCGGCGATGGCGATGCCGTACTTGAGGCGCATCAGCTCGGCCAGCATCTCCGCGCGTTGAATGACCACGATCTTGCGGGCGTGGGCTTCGAGCACTTCAGGGTTGGCGCGGGAGACGGCCGAACTGGTGACCACGACTGTGGCTCCGGCGACGTTGCCGGCTTCGTGACCCTGGTAGATGGTGGCGCCCATTTGGGCGAGGCGATCCGTGACCGGCCCGCGGCGCAGATCGGAACCTGAAACCTTCATGCCGAGGTTCAACAGGATCTCTGCGATGCCGCTCATGCCGATGCCGCCGATACCGATGAAGTGCGCGTGCTGGGAGGTGGCAAACATTGGGTGTGAAACTCCACTTTAACATTCGCGCGCTCAGAGGCTTCCCAGCAGCAAAAACACGCGCTCTAAACCCCTATTTTCGAGAAAGTTGCGGATCTTTATTTTCGTGCTGCGGCGCAACCTTTGTCTGCAACCACTGTTGAATCTGTACATGAACGGCTCACCGGAGAGGCAGAAAAAGACAAGCCTGGCCCGGAGGGGAGCCGGGCCGGGCGACCGAAAACAGGCCGGCAGGGACGGAGGAGTGATGAAGAACTGGATGCTGGGTGCAGCGATGGTAGTAGCGGGTGGATTGGGCATGGGAGCAACGAGCGCTCAGGCGGCCGAGTTTGGAATATATGCGCGCGGGCCAGCGGCCTATGTTCCGCCTTGCCCGGGCCCGGGATATTTCTGGATCGCCGGCTACCAGGCCAACGGCTACTGGATTCCGGGGCGTTGGGATTTCCGAGGCGGGCGTGAGCGGGAGCCGTTTGCGCGGTTCGACCATGGACGGGATTACGACCGGCACTTTGACCGGGACCATGACCGGGATTGGGGCCGGGATCATGATCGGGGACGCAGGTAAACTGCAGCCGAGTGCCGGGTCGGCGAGGCCTCTTCCTGGATGGGAGAGGCCTTTTCTTGCTAGCTGGCGACCAGCGCGGCACGACGGCGACGGACAAGATGGGGCAGCGCCTGCGCATAGGCGTCGTCGACAGTGAGGCCGTACTTGGCGCGCAGATCGTCGATTTTGCCGTGCTCGATGAAGTGGTCGGGCCAGCCGATGCGAATCACCGGAACCCGGCAACCCATCTCTTCAAGCGCCTCGATGACCGCCGAACCGAATCCGCCCATTTTGACGTGATCTTCGAAGGTGACGAAGGCGGCCACGCGGCCGGCGTACTCCTCGAGCATTGCGCGGTCCAGCGGCTTGACGAAGCGGGGATTGACGAGGGCGGCGGAATAGCCGTCAAGCTCCAGCCGCGCAGCCAGTTCGGTGGCCAGAGACATCATGGGTCCAAGGCCGAGGATGGCGATGTCGGAGCCGTCCTTGAGGATTTCAGCCTTGCCGATGGGGATGACTTGCGGCTCGGGCTTGCGCTCCACGCCAGTGCCCACGCCGCGCGGATAGCGGATGGCGCTGGGGCCGGGAAGCTGGAGAGCCGTCTTGAGCATGTCGGCCAGTTCGTCTTCGTCCTTGGGAGACATGAGAACGATGCCGGGGATGCCACGTAGGTAGGCGATGTCAAACAGTCCGTGATGCGTGGGGCCGTCGTCGCCGGAGAGGCCGGCGCGGTCCATGCAGAAGACGACTGGCAGCTTCTGCAAACAAACGTCGTGGACGATGGGGTCAAAGGCGCGCTGCAGGAACGTCGAGTAGATGGCGCAGACGGGCCGGTAGCCGCGCGTCGCCATGCCGGCAGCAAAGACGACCGCGTGCTCTTCCGCGATGCCCACATCGAAATAGCGCTTCGGATGATGGGGACGGAACAGGTCCAGTCCGGTGCCGTTGGGCATGGCGGCGGTGATGGCCACGATGTGCTCATCTTCGTCGGCCAGCTTGACAAGGGTATTGGCGAAAACCTCGGCATAGGTAGGCTGGCCGGCGGGCTTGGTCATGCCGGTTTCCGGGTCGTAAGGTCCCAGGCCGTGGAACTTCTTCTGTCCGTCGAGGGCGGGCTGGAAGCCGCGGCCCTTTTGCGTCAGCACATGCAGCAGAACGGGCTGATTTTGCGCTTTGAGAAACTTGAACGTCTCGATTAGCAGGGGCAGATTGTGGCCGTCGATGGGGCCGTAGTATTGCAAGCCGAACTCTTCAAAGAGGATGGATGGCCAGAGCATGCTCTTGGCGGCCTCTTCGGCGCGACGCATCACTTCAATCGCAGTTTTGCCGCCCAGTTTGCCGATAATGCGGTGGGCCTGGTCGTGCAGGTTTTTGTAGTGCTCGCTGGTGACGATTCTATGAAAGTAGCGCGCGATGGCGCCTACATTGCGGTCGATAGACCACTCGTTGTCGTTGAGCACCACGATCATGCGCTTGGTTTGCTCGGCGATATTGTTGAGCGCCTCGAAGGAGATCCCGTTGGTGAAAGCCCCGTCGCCGGCCACGGCGATCACATTCTCCTTGCCGCCGGCCAGATCGCGGGCCACGGCCATTCCCAAGGCTGCGGAAAGCGCAGTGCCGGCGTGTCCGGCTCCGTAGCAGTCGTGCTCGCTCTCGGTGCGCAGCATGAAGCCGTTGAGCCCGCCCGGCTGGCGAATGGTGTCAAAGCGATCCAGGCGGCCGGTGAGAATTTTGTGGATGTAGGCCTGGTGACTGACGTCGAACAGGAGTTTGTCGTCGGGGGTATTGAAAACCGTGTGCAGGGCCAGGGTGAGCTCGACCACGCCCAGGTTGGGCCCCAAATGACCGCCGGTTTTGGACAGCGTTTGAATGAGGAATTCGCGGATTTCTTCCGCCAATTCGGCCATCTGCGTGAGGTTCAAGCGCTTGAGGTCGGCGGGTGAGTGGATGGTCCCGAGCAGTGTTCCCATGGTTTCCTTCTCTCGAAAAACGCCGGGACTCCAAGAAATGGCCCCTTGACGCAGGGGCCTTTCGAGCCAGCTTTGCCAACCGATAGTATATCAACGCGGCAGATTCGGGCGCTGGAGGGTTAGACGCGGGCCAATGCTTCGCGGGCCAACACCTATGCGATCGCGCTCCGGCACTCAATCGGAATGCGCAGAGGCGATTAGGTTGTATCGAGACGTTTTTGTGAGTAAGCCGCCACGAGACCAGATGTTGCGCATCGTTTCCCACGCGCCCGCGACTCCCCGTCGTTGTAGGATGGCGCATAGAATGTGAATGATTGCCGGAGGGTTGGGAACGTGGCTGCAAGCTGGAAAGTGATTCTCGGGTTGGCTGTAATGGCGGGGATGGTTTCGGCTCCGCAGGCGGCTCTTGGGCAGTTGGGGTTTCCGGATGCGACGGCGCAGGCGGCGCCCAATCCGCTCAGCGACCCGACCGTGAATCCGGGCAAGATGCTGCTATTCGACCTGGAAGCGCGCTTTGCCAAAGACGTGCTGACGCGGGGCGGAGCTGCGTTTGCGGACTGGTTTGCCGAGGACGGCGTGGCGCTAGGCAACGGGGCAGCGCCGGTGGTGGGCCGCGTGGCGATTGCCAAGTCAGCCAACTGGGATCCCAAGGTCTATCAGTTGACATGGACACCGACCGAGGCGCAGATGGGGCCGTCCGGCGATGTGGGCTACACCTGGGGACACTTCGAGGGGCATAGCAAGGACGCGAACGGGAACCCGGTGCTCACGTCAGGGCGCTACATCACCATCTGGCGCAAGCAGCCCGGTGGGGGCTGGAAGGTAGTTCTGGACGCGGGCGCAAACGAGCCGGCCGGTGCTGGAGACTGCTGCAAACTGCCCGCTGGCAACTAGACAAAGGGATCTGGCCAGCCTCGCTCCCAGCGGGTCGATCATCGCACTCCGCTTCGAGCCGTTTCAGGCAGGGTGAGAGATCAATTGCGCCCCAGCCAAATCTGCGTCAGTACCAAGAAAATCAGTTACTTAGGTGGTAAACCTTTCGATCGGGGCATCCCCCATTTGTGGCACAGTCAGTGGTCACGAATGGGCGGATACTTGGAACCAGGTGTGCGTGTCTTATGTTCCAGGTCCAGCGTGTCCATCGAGGGGAGCACCACGGAGTGACTGCGCGGTCGGAATTCGACATCTTTGATCGCAATCCAGACCCTGCTCTGGACGAGCTTACCGAGCTAGCCGCCGTGCTCAGCGTGGCGGACTACGCCTACATCGGTCGGATGGACCTCGGCCGCCTGTGGTTCAAGTCAGCTTACGGATTCCAGGGGATGGATCAGCTGCGGTCGTCGAGCGCCTGCCATTGGGTGATGGAGAAGGGCGAGTCGCTGCTGATTCGGGACGCTGCCGCCGATGGGCGTTTTCCGCGAAGCGGGATTGAGCTGCCGAACGCCAGAAGATGCCGATCGTACGCGGGAACGCCGCTGATGAACGACTCCCATCAGATTGTGGGCACGTTGGCCGTACTGGCCGAGGAGCCCAATCAATTCAGCGACGAGCATCTTGCGCTCCTCGATGTTCTGGGCCGCCAGGTAGTGACGCGGCTGGAGCTTTATAGCCGCATCCAGGCGCAGGAGCAGGCGCAGCGGGCACGGCAGCGAACCGAACGCGCTCTAGCGATCGAGCGTTGTTTTGTAGCGGCGACGCTGGACTCGATTCCGGCGCTGGTAGTGGTTCTGGATACCGCGGGACGGATGGTTCGGCTGAATCACTCGTGCGCACAGCTAACCGGGTTGAGCCTGGCCGACGCTGTGGGCCGGCCGTTTGTGGAAGAAGTTCTGGAGCCAGATGAACGGCAATGGGCGGCGGGCAAGATGCTCGAGGCTGCGGCGGGACAGGTGTCGGGCCCGCATGAGACGGCGTGGCGGATTGCCGGCGACCCGGCCCATGCGGTTCGGCGCGTCAGTTGGGCGCTGCGGCCTCTGCTCGGTCCCAAAGACGAGATCCAATACCTGATTGTGAGCGGCCAGGATGTGACCGACCAGCGGCAGGTGGAGATGGCGCTGCTATCGAGCGAGACCCGCTACAGGCGGGTGGTCGAGAACTCGCTGGGATTCGTATTTACCTGCTCGATGGAAGGACGGTTGACCTCTTTGAACGCCTTCACGGCCGAGACCCTGGGCTACCGCGCCGAGAACCTGACCGGCCGCGCCGTGGCCGAGTTGCTGGATTCACCCGGCGCGGCCGAATTTCAGGATTGTCTTGAGACCCTGAAAACTGCCGACGATTGGCAGGGTTCCCTGGCCCTGCGGCGCAGCGATGGCATTTACCGGCGCATCGCATTTCGCAGCCGGCGCATGGAGTTGCCCGGCGAGCGGCCTTTCATTCTGAACCATGGCATGGATGTGACCGAGCAGCACGACGCCGAACAAGCGCTGCATCTGGCCACGCGACAGCGCGAGCTGATTCTGGAATCGGTGGGCGACGGCATCTATGGCGTTGACCTGGAAGGCCGGCTGACGTTTATCAACCAGGCAGCGGCGCGGACACTCGGCTATACGCCCGAGCAGTTGACCGGCCGGGACCTGCACGAGGTGATCCATTACAGCCACGCGGACGGCACACCGTATTCCAGGGAGAGCAGCCCGATTCTGCTGGGAATGCGCCGCCGCGAGACGGTCCGCATGACGGACGAAGTCTTCTGGCGCAAGGACGGGACGTCGATCCCCGTGGAATACAGCGCCAGTCCGCTGATTGAAGACAATCGAATTTCAGGCATGGTGGTCGCCTTTCAGGACGTATCGGAGCGCCGGCGCCTGGAAAAGATGAAGGACGAATTCATCTCCACGGTGAGCCATGAACTGCGCACGCCGCTGACCTCTCTGCGCGCTTCGCTGGGGTTGATTTCGTCCGGAGCGTTGGATAAACGGCCGGAGAAGCAGAAGCAGATGGTGGACATGGCCATTGGCAACTGCGACCGGCTGGTGCGGCTGGTGAACGACATTCTGGACTTCGATCGCATGGAAAACGGCAGACTGCCGCTGGATCGACGGCCGGTTGAGGCCATTGACCTTTTGCGGCGCGCTGCGGACGTAGCACACGCGGCGGCCAGCCAGGCACGCATCAACTTCCGCATTGACGCTCCCCGGGCGCAGGTTTTGGCTGACGAGGAACGGATTCTGCAGGTGCTGAATGAACTGGTGGCCAATGCCCTCAAGTTTTCGCCACAGGGAACGCTGATCCAGTTGAGCGCAAAGGCCCCGAACGAGTCAGACTCCGGCCCCGGCAACATCTGCTTCATGGTGCAGGACCATGGCCGCGGCATTGCGCCCGAGAAACTGGAGCGGATCTTCGACCGCTTTCAGCAGGGGGATGCGTCCGACTCCCGCGCGCTGGGCGGCACGGGTTTGGGACTGGCCTTGTGCCGCAGCATTGTCGAGCAGCATGGCGGGCGCTTGTGGGTCGAAAGCACCGTCGGCGAAGGCAGCCGCTTTCTGTTCACGCTGCCGGCGGCGACCGTCGCCACGTAGAGCGCCGGAGCGGAATCATAGAAGAACCAGAGTTGGTGTATACCGACAGCGGCGACCTGGCATTCATTGAGCGGGGCATAGGGACTCTGGTTCTGCTCTAATGCACCTGGAATTGGCTGGCCATCAGTTCGGGCGGGCCGGGTTTGCCAAAATAGTATCCCTGCGCTTCGTCACAATTGTTGGCCCAGAGAAACTCCAGGGCTTCAATCGTCTCCACCCCCTCGGCAATCACCCGCAAATTCAGCCGTTGGCCCATGCCGATCATGGCCCTCACCAGGGTCGTGTCATCGGCTTTCCTTCGAATCCCGCTCACGAACGAGCGGTCAATCTTGAGGGCGCCGAGTGCCAGCTTTTGCAGGCTCTTCAAGCTGGAGCCCCCGGTGCCGAAGTTATCTACCGACACCTGCACTCCCCACCCCTTCAAGGTCTTGAGAATGGACGCCGTGCGCGCCGGTTCCTTGGCCAGAACACCCTCGCTCACATCCAGTTCGAGGCATCCCGGATCGAGGCCGGTTTCGCCGAGAATCGAAAACAGACTCTCGAGAAAGTTTGCACTGCGCAGTTGCACTTCCGAGATGTTCACGGCGATCGTCCTGGCCGGCAAACCCGCATCGGCCCATGCCTTGGCTTGCGTGCACGCCTGACGGAGAACCCATGCGCCGATGGGAAGGATGAGGCCCGACTCTTCCGCGATGGGTATGAACTGCGCCGGAGGGACCGGCCCCAGCATGGGATGCGTCCAGCGCGACAGGGCTTCCGCGCCGATGATCGCGCCCGTCTTCAGGTCGATTTTCACCTGGTAGTGAAGCGTAATTTCTTCCTTTTCCAAGGCGTGCCGCAAGCCCACTTCGAGAGACTGACGCGCATCGGCGAGGATGTTCATTTCTGGCTTGAAGAACTGATAACTCTGGCGGCCGTTCTTCTTGGCCAGATACATGGCGGCGTCCGCGTTCCGGATGAGGGATCCGGCATCCTGTCCGTCGCCAGGATAGACGCTGACGCCCAGGCTCCCGGTGACGTAGATCTTGTGATTGTCGATGATGTGCACATCCGCAACTGCCTTCAACACTCTTGCCGCCGTTACGGAGGCATGTTCGGGACGTCTCAAATCCTGCAGCAACACGACGAACTCATCGCCTCCCAGGCGGCTGACCGTGTCCGGCGCGCGCACACAATCCAGCAGCCGCTGCGCAACCGATTGAAGAAGCCTGTCGCCGATGGGATGCCCCAGGGTGTCGTTGACGTTTTTGAAGCCATCCAAATCCAGGAACAAGACCGCGGCCTGGCCCTTCTGCCGCTGCGCCAGAACGATTGCCTGGGTGACACGGTCGTTAAGCAATGCGCGGTTGGGCAAACCGGTCAAAGAGTCGTGCTCGGCGGCATGGGACAATCTCTCTTCCATGGCGCGCTTGACGGTCACGTCGCGGAACACCAGCACCGCTCCGCTGACTTCGCCTGCGCGATCGTGCAGAGCGGCGGCGGAGTCTTCAATAAAGATTTCGCTTCCATCGCGTTGGATGAGGACGCAGTTGGCCGGCAGGGGCTCAGTCCAGTCTTTGCTGGCCAGCTTTTCAATTGATTTGTGGAGAGCCCCACGCGTTTCGGCATCAACGATCTGCAAGACCTCGCCCATGGGCCGTCCGTTGGCATCAACACTGGGCCAGCCGGTCAACTGTTCCGCGACGTGGTTGATGAAGGTGAGATTCCCGTCAGCATCCACGCACATGACGGCGTCGCCAATGGAGTCCAGCGTGACGCTGTACCATTCTTCCCGTCTCTGCACCTCATTGAGCGACTCTTCACGGCGTCTTACCTCGCGAACGATCAATACCGCGAGGGTGGACACAAACAGCGCTTTGAGCGCTGAGGTCAGATAAAGGGCGATGACGATGATGCGGTTGCTTTTTTGCAGCGCGGCGGTCCGCAGGGCCGCGACCGAGGCCTCTTCCTGCTCCATCTGGGCCACCAGTTTGAGGATCCTGTTCTTCGCGATCAGGTCCGCATTGGACTCGACCTGCGCCTTGGCCTCATCACGCCGGTTGGAGCTGAACAGGGAGATGGTTTGCCCCAGTTCAGCCAGCTTTGCATGGCTCAGGGCAAGCAGCTCCGGAATGCGCGCCTGTTGACGGGGCTCGCCGACAGTCAAGCGCGCGACGTTGTCGATCGCGGGCCCAATTGCGGCCACGGACTGGTTGTAAGACGCCAGATATTTCGGATCATCCGTGTACAGAAAGCCGCGCTGGCCGGTCTCGGCGTCCTTGAGGAGCGACTCGGCTCTTTCCAACTCGAACAACACCTGACCCGAGAGGTTGACACGGGCTTGATTGGCCATCTGGACGGCCAGTTGATGCCTCAGAATGAGAGTGTTCACCGCAATGACGATCAGAATGAGCACAAATCCGGCCATGAAGGCCAGACGCCTCATGAGCATCTGCCTCTTGCGTTTATTCGTCTCCCTGTCTTTGCCCAGTCTTAAAGGCATACGATCCGACCTCCCCAGGGAAGCGGCGCTTTGATGGGGATGAGAGCCGCGTGGGCGCGTTTCGATGCTTGAAACGCGACATCTTCAATCTATGCCGCTCAACAGCAGTTGAGCCGGTGTCGCTACGAGTTCCGCGGGCGGTTCCGGCCGTGAGCAAAACTTCTGTGCGGCCGGGTCGTCTGCGCTCTGCCGGTCCGCCCTGACTGAAATCGGTTGCGCAGGTGCACAGCGAAGTTACGCTTGGCGAGCGTTTATCTACCGAAGGCCTTGCCGATCCGCTGCGACCAGTTCAGCGGCGCGATGCACAGCTGGCTCCATCGCGGCTATGCTAATCAATTCCGATCGTGACACTTGCAACGGATTCAAAAGTCGATCGTGAAATGCTCTGTCTGCCGGGAAGCAACTTGCAGGCGGCATCGTCGATCAAAAAAACGATCTTTGGCAGTCTATCTATCGGGGACTTCAACGCTGCCATCAAACTCGGGCACAACCGAAGAAAGGAAATATGACGTTGATTGACCGCACGAATACACGCTGACTCACTATCTCACAGCTTGCGACTGAAAATCGGTCTGTTTCGCTCAGGGTATCAATAATCCCGTATTGGGCGAACGCGTCTTCGCGCGCTGCGCGGGGGAAGACGCACGCGTACCCCACCCCCCGCTCCATGAGACAATGCCCTCGACAGGCTTCCCCGCCTTCAATCCACGGCTGCAAGGAACAGAGACTTATGGCTTTATCTGCCAACCTTCTGAATCTTCTTTTTGGGCGTCCGCTGGCCACCAGCGAGGAGCGCGCCGAACACATCGGCCCGATCGCGGGCATTCCCATTTTCGGATTGGACGCCTTGAGCTCGGCCGCATATGGGCCGGAGGCGGCGCTGACGCTGCTGATTCCGCTGGGCCTGATGGGCGTCAAATACATTGTGCCGGTCAGCGCAGCCATCGTGGGCCTGCTGACAATTGTCTACTTCAGCTACCGGCAGACCATCGAGGCCTATCCCCAGGGCGGCGGTTCGTATACCGTGGCCTCGCAAAACCTGGGCGAAGGCGCGGGATTGTTGGCCGCGGCGGCGCTGATGATCGACTACATCCTGACCGCCGCGGTGGGCATCTCGGCCGGAGTGGGGGCGCTGATCTCCGCCGTACCCGCGCTGCAACCGCACACTTTGGAACTTTGTCTGGCGGTGCTGGCGATTCTGACCATCGTCAACATGCGCGGCGTGCACGACACCGGCGTAGTGTTCATGATTCCCACGTATTTATTCACCGGGACCCTGCTGATCGTGATCTGCTTCGGCGCATGGCATGTGTGGGGTTCCGGCGGCCATCCAGGGCCGGTGACCCCGCTGCCCGCGCTGCCCGCGGCTACTGCAGCCGTCAGCCTGTGGCTGATCTTGAAGGTATTCTCGTCAGGATGCACGGCCATGACCGGCGTGGAAGCGGTGAGCAATGGCGTGATGGCCTTTCGCGACGACACGCGCAAGAACGCAAAAATCACGCTGACCATCATCATCGTCCTGCTGGCTGTGTTGTTGGCCGGTATTGCACTGTTGTGCCGGGCGTATGGCATCGGCGCCACTAACCCTGACGGGCCGGGCTACGAGAGCGTGCTCTCCATGCTGACTCGCGCGGTGATGGGGCACGGCTGGTTCTATTACTTAACCATCGGTTCGGTGCTGCTGGTGCTGGCCCTCTCGGCCAACACCGCGTTTGCGGATTTTCCGCGACTCACGCGCGCCATTGCCCTGGACGAGTACATGCCGCGCATTTTTCTGCTGCGCGGACGGCGACTGCTCTACTCCTGGGGAATCTATGTGCTGGTGGTGCTGACGGCGCTGCTGCTGATTGTGTTTGGCGGCATCACGGACCGGCTGATTCCGCTCTACGCCATCGGCGCGTTCCTGGCTTTTACGCTTTCGCAGGCCGGCATGGTGATGCACTGGAAACGCCAGGGCAACGCGCCGGTCAGGATGTTTGTGAACGGGTTGGGCGCATTGGCGACAGGCATTACCGCCGTGGTGGTGCTGGTGGCCAAGTTTGTCGAGGGCGCGTGGATTACGGCGCTGCTGATTGCGGCCATGATCCTGCTGATGAACGCCGTCAAACGGCATTACAATCGCGTGGGCCGCGAGACCTCGCTGGACCGGCCGATCAGCCCCGCCGAAGTAACCGAACCCATTGTGGTGCTGCCCATCGACCGCTGGAGCCGCATCACGGAGAAGGCGCTTTCGTTTGCGCTGTCGATCTCCAACGACATCCGCTGCCTGCACGTGCAGACCGCCGAGGAACTGGACCCCATCTGCCGCGACTTTGAACAGAACATCGCCGGACCCTTGCGGCAGGCGGGCAAGTGCGTTCCCCAACTGGAGATTCTGACGTCGCCCTATCGCTACGTGCTGGCGCCGGTGGTGGATTACATTCTGAAAGTGGAACGGGAGTCGAAGGTGCGCAAGATCTGCGTGCTGGTGCCGGAACTGGTGGTGCGCCACTGGTGGGAAAACCTGCTCCACAACCGCCGCGCAGACTTATTGAAAGTCATTCTGCTGCTGCGCGGGAACCGGCGCATCGTGGTGATCAACATTCCGTGGTATCTGGAGTGATTTTTCCTGCGGCCCGATTCCCTTCTCCGCCGCGAACCGTCACAATAAAGAGCGAGTGGACCCAAAGATAATCCAGGTGCGAACGGGCGAGAAGCAAGGCTCAGCGGGAATCTCTCTGCGGAGGCTGCTGCTGAAGCTGCCAGCCGCGCTCTTGTTTTTCCCGGTGCTCGCGGCGGCACAGCCAGCGCACTTTCTCACCATAGGTAGGAGCGCGCTGCTTCAGGCGCCGCTGGTCGGCGGCGATGCAGCACAAGAGCCGGCGCAGGAGCCAAGCCAACCGCCGCAACCTGCGCAGGAACCCCTTCAGGAACAGCCAACTACCCCAGGGCAAACGGCTCCGGCCGGCACGGTTGTGACTCTTCAGGGAGTGGTGCGCAACGCGGCTACGGGCCAGCCTCTGCCGCGGGCACTGGTGCGGATTGAAGGCGACGCCGACACCGGTACGCTGACCGACGGCGAAGGCCGATTCGCGATTCCCGCCCTACCCGTGGGGCCGCAGACCATCAAGGTCCGCAAGCCCGGTTTTCTCGATCGACCGTACGCGAGCGAAGAGGTGGGCTACGAGGCCGACGGTCCCGCGCACAGCGTGCTGGTGGCAGCCGGAATGGCTGACCTTGAGTTCACACTCACTCCGGCTTCGGCCATTCACGGCCATGTGGAGTTGTCGACCGGCGACCCGGCCGAGGGGATTACCGTAACGCTGCTGAAACAGGTGGTGCACAACGGTCGCGCGGTGTGGGCGCAGGACGCCACAGCAAGGACAAACGGGGACGGCGCTTACCGCTTTGCCGGACTTCCCGAGGGAGTGTACGCCGTTGCAACCCAGCCGGCCCTTGAGAGCGAGCCTGCCGTTACTGTCGTTGCTGCAGGCAGCGCGGCCAGCGTGGCGCGCAGCGGCTTTCCAAGTGTGTTCTATCCGGAGGCGCGGGAGTTTTCCGCGGCGGGGCACATCCGGCTGTCGAGCGGCGACCAGGCGGAGGCCAACGTTCTGCTCACACTCGAACCTTTCTACACGGTGACGGCGACGGCCTTCTTTCCCGATGGACGGCCATTTTCGGGCGCCGGAGCTGCGGAGGGCTCCTCTGCTGGGTCGTACAACGTGGCCAACGTGTTGGATGCTACGGGGCGGCGGCTCCCCTACGCTGCGCAGTTCGATCCAGAGACGCACACCTTCCAGGCCTACCTGCCAGACGGAACCTACATGCTCATGGTGGCGGCGGCATCGGGCGTGTGGCACGCAATCAGCGAAGGGAGCACAGGAAAAACGCTTCGGATGCCGGTGCCTGCCACAGGTTTTGTAGAGTTTTCCGTCGACGGCCATGCAACGGCCAATCTGCGCATTCCTCTTGCGGCTCCGTCGGCCTGGCAGATTCATGTGCGGGCGTTGCGGGCTGCGGCGCAACCGGCGCAGGCGGGTACAGCCCCAGCCCGCGGATTGCAGTCTGAGGTCACGGTGACTGCCACCGGCATCGAGCCGTCCCCGGACGGCGCCGGCAACGATGTCACCGCGGAAGAGGCAGGACCGGACCTGCTGGACCTGACAAGCGGCATTTTGGGGACCGTTTGGCTCAGCGCTCAGGTGAATGACAGGAACCTCTGCGTGGACTCCTTTACCGCCGGGGGCATCAACCTCGCTCGCGAGCCGCTGAGTGTGGGCCTGGCAGCCACGCCGCCGCCCATGGAGTTGACACTGCGCGACGACTGCGCCAAGCTCACGCTCCAGTTGCCGCCGACACTGGCCGCGTTTCTGCCCGGAGAAGAACCGTTTTATACCATCTACGTGGTTCCCGACTTCGACACCACCACCGATATTCCGCCCATGACCATGCATCCCTCGTCGGGCGGGACGCTCACCCTTGACGGCCTGACGCCGGGCAGCTACCACGTCTACGCTTTCGACCGGCCGGTGCGGTTGGAGTACCGCAACCCGGCTGTGCTGGCGGCGCTGCCCTCGCCGGGCCAGGCGGTAGTGCTGTCGGCCGGAGCTACAAGCAATCTTGTGCTGGAGGCGCCGGGACGATGAATTCCTGGATCGATGCTTGGGCGTCTGCGCGGCCATCCGGGGCTAAAGCCCATGCTGACTCCGCGAACGTAATGCGAGGACTGAAGCCCCCGCCTCCCTCCATCTGTTTGGTCATTGCCCTACTGGCAATGATGGACCTGGGCCTGATGGCGCAGAATACGACCCCTGCGCGGCCCCGAGTGGCCCATCCGGCAGCGCCTGCGACCGCCAGCGGCTACCGCATTGCGGGGACGGTGGTGAACGCATCCACGGGGGAGCCGGTGCGGCGGGCAGAAGTGGCTGCACTGGCCGAGGCGGACAGCCATACGGTGGAAGCCGTGGAGAGCGATGGCGACGGGCACTTTGCGCTGGATGCGCTGGCGGCGGGCAAATACCAGTTGACGGCGTCCAAGCGAGGCTTCCGCACCGCCTTCTACGACGAGCACGAAGAGTACAGTACGGCGATTGTGACCGGGGAAGGCCAGGACACCAGCGGCCTCCTGTTCCGGCTGACACCCGGCGCGACAGTGCGCGGCGTGGTGACTGGTGACGGCGGCGATCCGGTAGAAGCGGCCAAGGTGATGCTGTTTGCGCGTCCGCGAACGCATGGACGAGCGCCGGGGCCGGGCGAGCGGATCATCCAAACGAACACAGCCACCACCGACGACACCGGGGCATACGACTTCGACAATCTGCCGGCAGGCGAATATACGGTCGCGGTCACAGCGGAGCCATGGTATGCGCTGAACAGTTCCAAAGGCGGTTCCGGAGCCGCGCCACGGCCAGGAACGGAAACAGGCGCTGCGTCCCTCGACGTGGCTTATCCGGTCACCTTCTTCGATTCCACTACCGACGAGGGTTCCGCAGCGCACATCGTGCTCGCCGCGGGTGCCCGCGAAGAGGCGGATATCAATCTGCATGCGGTTCCAGCGCTCCATCTGGTTGTCGAAACGCCGCGCAGCCAGGATGGATCAATCGCCAGGGCGGAGCTGCGGCAAACCATCTTTGGCATTGAGGTCTCCGCCCAAAGCGCTGGCTTTCTGGACGCCATGCGCACCGGAACCGTCGAGTTTGCCGGCGTCGCGCCCGGCCACTATGAGCTGGCGCAGGGCGATCCGCCGCGCATTACCGACCTGGACGCCAGCGTCAGCCAGCAGGTGGACCCGAGCCTGGGATCGCCGACAGTGGCCGTTTCCGGAACCCTGCGAGTCGCGCCCGGGCTTGTGCTGCCGGAAAGTATGAGCGTAAGCCTGAACTCGCTGGATGCCGCGCACGGACAGTCGCTGCTGCAAACCAACTGCATCCGGGGCGCATTCAGATTTCCGGCGGTTCCGCCGGGGACCTGGGAACTCGAGGCAGACGCACCGGGCAGAACGCTGCCGATCAGCTCCTTGGCTGTGGGCAACCGGGTTTACGCCGGGAACCAGGTGACGATTAAGGACAGGCCAATCCAGTTGGTGGCCTCGGTGAGCCTTGGCGAGACGCGGGTGGAAGGCGTCGCCCGCAAGAGTGGCAAGGGAAAGTCTGGGGCGATGGTGGTGCTGGTTCCCAGGGAGCCGGGAGCCTTCCGGGCGCTGGTGCGGCGCGACCAGTCGGACTCGGACGGCAGCTTCTCCCTGCGCGACGTGGCGCCAGGACGGTACACCGTGGTGGCCATTGAGGACGGGTGGGACCTGGATTGGACCCGGCCGGAGATTATCGGGCGCTATCTTCCGCAGGGAATCGCCGTCACAGTGACAGAGCAGCAGGGAAAACGGGTGCAGCTGTCCGAGCCTGTTCCGGTAGAAAACCCTTGAGCGGACTTTATCGAGCTTCCCGGCTTCATGGAACAGGGGGGGAGAGGATAGTCTATGAAGGTAGCTCTCAACACAGTTACGGCGGCTGCTCGACAGGGCGAGGCCCTGGAAGCGGCAGCGCAGACACAGCAAGGTTTTGAGGAGAGTCCCAAATTGAAGAGGAAGTTCCTGCTTTCAATTCTGGCCGTGGTTCCGGCCGTGTTTATGCCCCTGGCGGCCACTTGCCAGATTGCCCCCGACCGTCCCGCCCGCGCCGAGCAGACTGAACCCTCCTACAAGTACGAGGTCTTTGCCGGCTACGGCTACACCAGTTTGAACCAGGTGAACCAGTCGCGCTATGGACTGGAGGGCGTGAATGTCTCGGTCACCCGCGACTGGGGAAAGTACTTCGGCGTCATGGCCGACGGTGCGTTCTACTCGCACGCCATTGCCTCGGGAAACCCCGTGAACGCGTCGGTGGATTCGGTCATGGCTGGCCCGGTATTGCACGCGAATCTCTACGGACACGTCGATGGCTTTTTTCGCGTTCTGCTGGGTGGCGAACACACGGGCGGAGGGAACCAGACCCCGGACATCTCGTTCGCGGGCGGAGTCGGCGTCGGCATGGACTACAAGCTGAGCCCGCACTTTTTCCTTCGGGCCTCGGGCGACGACATCGCTTCTTCGTTTTCCGTCATCAACCCTGACAAAAACGCCTCGCCGCACGAGCGCCGGAATTCGCGAGCGGCTTTTGGCGTGGTCTACAAGTTCTGAGCGAATCAAGAGGCTGAAACGCGCAAGAGGCGGATGCTCAGCATCCGCCTCTTGCGCGTTTGGGGATCATTGTTCTGTGGGCCAATTCCGTGCGCCGTGATAAATGTGGAGCACATGGATCGCTTCCGCCGTTATTTGATAAACAACGATATAAGGCAAGCCGGGAACCACCAGTTCACGGGTTCCTGCGACTCTTCCCACCCTGCCCCGCAAAGGGAGAATGTCAAGGGCATTGACGGCGTCAAAGAGCGCTTTTGCGACTGCGCGCGCGGCTGATGGACTGTCTTTTCGAATGAAACGGGTGATTTCCTGAAGGTCCTGCGCGGCCGGCGCCGTCCATCGTACTTGCATTGGACTGAGCCTCCCGAGGCCTCAGGGTTGCAACTCTGTCTCCACGTTTGCCCAGACTTCGGAGGCGGGCACGAATTCGCCGCGCGCGGCTGCATCCAGACCGGTCTGCACAGCCGCATGAAAGCGGGCCTCTTCGGTCAAGTAGCGATCCACGGCCTCGCGTGCCAACTCATCCACTCCCCGGCCCGCCAGAGAGGCCATGCGGGCGAGTTGGGCTTCCTGCTCGGCGCTGAGTTGCACTTCCATAGCCTGAGATTAGGAGCGTTCGATGTAGGTGTCAAATGGCCCGGAACGCTGATCAATCTCACCCCTCCTCCGCCTCGCGCAGTTTAGCGATGACGGTGAAGTCTTCAAGAGTCGTGGTGTCGCCCTTGATTTCACCATGGGTAGCAAGCTCGCGCAGCAGTCGGCGCATGATCTTGCCGGAACGGGTTTTGGGCAGAGCCTCGGTGAAGCGGATGTCGTCGGGACGGGCGAGAGACCCAATCTCTTTCGAGACCCACTTGCGCAGCTCGTCTTTCAGCGCTTCGCTGGGCTCATTGCCGCTCTCGAGCGAAACGAAGGCGGAGATGGCTTGGCCCTTGAGTTCATCTGGCCGGCCGACGACAGCGGCTTCGGCCACCTTGGGGTGAGCCACCAGGGCCGACTCGACCTCCATCGTTCCCAGACGGTGTCCGCTGACATTGATCACGTCGTCCACACGGCCCATGAGCCAGAAGTAGCCGTCCGCGTCCATGCGCGCGCCGTCGCCGGTAAAGTAGCAGCCCTCGACGTCGCTCCAGTAGGTCTTCATGTACCGTTCCGGATCGCCATAGACGGTGCGTGCCATCGAAGGCCAGGGCTTGCGAATCACCAGCAGACCACCGGAACCGGGTGGGACCGGCACGCCTTCCTTGGTGACAACCTCAGGCTGGATGCCGAAAAATGGCCGCGTGGCCGAGCCGGGCTTGGCGGCAACAGCGCCGGGGATGGGAGCAATCATGATGGCGCCGGTCTCGGTCTGCCACCAGGTATCAACGATGGGGCAGCGATTGTGACCGATCTTCTCGCGGTACCACATCCAGGCTTCGGGATTGATGGGCTCACCGACCGTGCCCAGCAGCCGAAGCGAAGCCAGGGAGTGCTTTTCGACGTACTGGTCGCCCCACTTGATGAACGCACGGATAGCCGTCGGCGCGGTATAGAAGATGCTGACCTTGTGGTCGTCGATGATCTTCCAGAAGCGGGAAAAGTCCGGCCAGTTGGGCGCGCCTTCATACATCAGAACCGTGGCTCCGTTTTGGAGCGGGCCGTACACCACATACGAATGGCCGGTAACCCAGCCGATGTCGGCCGTGCACCAGTAGACGTCCTCGTCGCGCAGGTCGAAAACATACTTGCTGGTCAGATAGGTCTGCACGGCATAGCCGCCCGTGGTGTGGACCAGGCCCTTGGGTTTTCCTGTGGTGCCGGAGGTGTAGAGGATGTAAAGCGGGTCTTCGGAGTCCAGGTGCTCGGCAGGGCATTCGGTGGGCGCGTTGGCCACCAGGTCGTGCCACCACCAATCGCGCCCGGTGACCATCTGGACAGGCGAGCCGGTGCGGCGATAGACGATGACGTGCTGAACGGTGTGGCAGGCCGCCATAGCCTCGTCGACCGTGCGCTTGAGCTGGATTTCATTGCCGCGGCGATAGCTCGAGTCCTGGGTGATCACGGCCACGCAGCCGGAGTCGTTGACCCGGTCGGCGATGGCGTTGGCGGCAAATCCACCAAAGATAACTGAATGGACTGCGCCGATGCGCGCGCAGGCCAGCAGGGCGATGGCCAACTCCGGGCTCATGCCCATATAGACGGCGATGCGGTCGCCCTTCTTGATGCCGAGCGCTTTGAGGGCATTGGCGAACTTCTGCACCTCAACGTGCAGCTCAGCGTAGGTGAGACGGCGGACCTCGCCCGGTTCGCCTTCCCAGATGATCGCGGTCTTGTCGCGCCGCTCGCCGAGCGCGTGGCGGTCGACGCAGTTATAGCAGAGGTTCAACTGGCCGCCCACAAACCACCGCGCCGAAGGGAGCTTCCAATCGAGGACCTTGTCCCAGGGCCTGAACCAGTGCAGCTCCTTGGCGACCCCGGCCCAGAAACTCTCGGGATCGTCGATGGATTGCTTGTAGAGCGCCTCGTACTCCTCGAGGCTCTTGATGTGCGCCTTTTCACTAAACTCCGGCGGCGGCGGAAAAACGCGCAACTCGCGGAGAGTCGAGTCGAGATCCTGATTGGCAATGTCGGATACCGGTAAGGAAGACATGATTAGCGTCCTTTTTGAAGGAGAACAATCCAAAACGGCACGCGGCAGTGCAAGGGGGCGCGTTCGCGCCGAGACTCCGCGTGGGAGACACTCTAACGAGACAGGCATACAAACGGCAAGTGGAACGACGAAAAGAGACTCCCGGGCTGACGCGCACGGGATCTCAGTGGGCATCCGACGGTTGACGCCTGCGGGCTAAACGGCCTTTTTCTGCGAGTTGACATACTCGCGCAGCGCCGCATTGATACGGCTTTGGTAGCGTCGCCCGGTTCCGCGGAAAAACGCGATCACGTCGGCATCGAGGCGCAGGGTAATCTGCTGCTTGTTTTCAGGCGGAACCAGTTCAGACACGCGCCGCCAGCCGCCGCCAGTTTGCTCCGGAATGTCGCTGAGGTCGATGTCCTCGTCGCGCATCTCCTGGAGTTCCTTCCACCCCTGCCGCTCTTCTTCCGTCAAAGCAGGCGGGTTGTCGGGATCAAGCCGGTATGTCACCAGCCCAATAGGTCTGCTCTTCATGGCGTGTCGCCCTTCGTGCGGAGATCAAACGAATCCGCGGTTCGCGGTGGGTATAAACCACAGAAAGAATCGTCTTCTCGACGCGTCCAAGGACAATCCATCGTTCCTCGCCGTAATCGCCTGAAGGGTCCGGACGTTCAAGCCTGAGGTCGTCCTTGAATACCTCGCATGCAATCAGAAACGGAACTTTATGCTTGCGCAGGTTAGTTTGCGCTTTCGCGGAATTCCACTCGAATTCCATGCCGCTTGGCGACTGCCAATTCACGATCTGCCGTTCCATTCATGATCGCTTTCTCTCCCGGTCTGTGCAATCCAGATTTTCTGGGCAGCCGACGGTCTCCCACCGCCCACAGCAGAGTACCACAAATATACTTACAAGTGTAACTACGTTATCTTCCGGCTAAAAACAAGTGATCGCCTTCTCAGTTTGCCCGCAATGCTCCGACTAATACCAAGCCGATTTGAGTCGAAGCGTCACATCTTCGACACCTTCAACTTTCCAAATGCCATCGACGAGCAAGAAGACGTAGCTGTGGGTGTGCGCTTGGAATGAGATGTGACTCCGTTTTTTGAACAGATTCAGCAATGCACCATGTGGAATAAGCGCCGCCTTGAGGACGCTGTAATCCTCATTGAACAACACTCCTGCCAGAATATCGAAGTGTTGTGCTGCTTCCAGCCCCCTGATCGCGGACAACTGGCGCGACTTATTAAAGCTCGTAATCCTTCGACCCTTAATCTGGTATTTGAATTCGGTTGGGGCAGGGCCGATGGCGTCGAAATTTGCCTGCGATTTGTTTGCGCGCTTCCAGTCCTTAAACGCCGTGCAAAAAAGATATTCCGCCAAATCGCCAGTGGGATTGTTCGCGCTGCTCAGAATGCCCCTTTCGTGAAGCTCCCCAAGCAGCTTCAGGTGCAGCGCGAACAATTGTCGATCCGTTGGTGTTGAAATTCGCTCAAGTGTGTCCATCCGGGCGTCCTCCCGAAACCCGGCAGCGATTCTACTATGCGTAGCGTTTCTGGTGCCAAACCCAGGCGGTGCGCACGATGTCGTCCAGCTGGGTGTACTTTGGCGTCCAGCCGAGTGCGCGGATCGCCTTCTCAGAGCTGGCGACAAGAACCGCGGGATCGCCTGCACGGCGAGGATGCACTTCGGCCGGAATGGGATGACCGGTCACGCGTCGGGCCGACTCGATGACCTCGCGCACGCTGAAGCCCTTGCCATTGCCCAGGTTGAAGATCAGCCGGTTTTCGGCGGCCGGTGCGCCCTCAAGAGCATGGAGAGCCAGAAGGTGCGCATCGGCCAGGTCGGAGACGTGAATGTAGTCGCGAATGCAGGTGCCATCCGGCGTGGGATAGTCTTCGCCATAGATGCGGATGGACTTGCGGCGGCCGAGAGCCACGTCGAGAACCAGGGGAATCAGGTGCGACTCGGGATCGTGAGCCTCGCCGCGCGTGATGCCGTCCTTGCCTTCCGGGGCGCCGGCCACGTTGAAGTAGCGCAGAGCCGCCGAGCGCAGGCCGTGAATACGGTGGAACCAGCCCAGCATGTGCTCCACCAGCAGCTTGGACTCGCCATAGGCGTTGGTGGGCTGTAGGCGAGCATCTTCCGGAATCGGGACGACTTCCGGCTCGCCATAGACGGCGGCGGTGGAGGAAAAGACCAGGCGGCGCGGGCCGTGAGCGATCATCGCCTCAAGCAGCGCCAAAGTGGAGGCCGTGTTGTTGCGAAAGAACTGCTCGGGATGGACCATGGACTCGCCGGCCTCGATGAGAGCAGCGAAGTGAAGGACGCCATCGAAGGGTCGGCCGCTGGACTTGGCAGCAATGAAAAGGTTTTCAATCGCGCCCCGGTCCGCCAACTCACCCTCGACAAATTCCACCCCTGGGGGCAACAAGTCGCGACGGCCATGGCTCAGGTTGTCAAAAACGATGGCATCGTGCCCATTTTGGGCCAACAGCCCCGCAACGGTACCGCCGATATATCCGGCACCACCAGTAACCAATATTTTCATAAGAGTCACCTTCTCGTTCGGTACTTCAGTTTAGAATGGACCGTAATTCCCGGATGCAAACCCAACCGCTCAACAAGCGTCCAACAGAGTAACTACTGCCGGGCGTCCAGCCGCTCGGTCCATTGTATTCCGAAGGGCAGCGTTGCAAAGCTTGGGAACTCGGCGATACCCTGCAATGCCGAGCGAAGTTGAGGTACCCTGAGAGAAGCAAAGGGTTTCTCGGTTTTCGGGTAGGGCGCCATGGAGGCGAAGTCGTCAAGATGCCCCAAGCTTGGACTACAGTCAGGGCGGTATCGCACGCTTCATGGTCGGCGGCGCGGAATAGGCGGCACGCCCGCTTCTCCGAGGCCACTGACAATTACCGCGAGCGCAAAGCCGGATCGTGCGTCCGCAAGACATTGATGCGCGTAACCCTCGGCAAGATATTGGCATCTGTATTATTTGACGATCCTCGCGATCCCGCCCAAGCAGATGCCAGAGGAATCCCGGCGAGTGACGCAGATCATGGAAAGTCGGAGGCTAATCGCGTCTGCTTGGGATCAGTTAGCCCAATTCAGAGCCGCGCAAGATCCCGGCATCGACACGAGGGTTTCGGCGCGCTGCCTGATTGGCGCGTCACGGCCGCTGCTCGCATCGGGCCAGGTGGTTCAACACGATACCGTCGTTACGGTCTCAATCGAGGACTGAAACTATGCCAGTAAAGCCATATCCCGGCCGAGCCACCTTCGGCTTGCTCCCCGAACCCGAAAGCAGACCCGGCTCGTTCATCACCAGTTTGGTGATCAACGGCCTGGTTCTGGGTCTGATGCTCTACATTGGAGCGACCGCCCGGAAGGTCATCGCAGAGCACAAATATGAGCAGACACTGCTGGTGCTTCCGGCCAAGGAACCGCCTCCGCCGGAGAAGGTGAAGCTGCCGCCGCCGCCCAAGTTGATTGAAACGCCCAAAATGCCGGAAGTAAAGCTTGAAGCGCCGAAGATCAATATGCCCAGGCCGGAACCCAAACCGGAGCTGAAACCGATCCAGATGGAAGCCAAGGTCAACATGCCGGCGATCAAGGCGGGGAAACCGTCGGTGATTCTGGCCCCGCAGCCCAAGGCGGCGCTGGCCGCAGCGGCCATGCCGGCACAGGTTCCCCAAGCCAAGCCCTCGACGGCTCCGGTGCACTTCGGCCAGACCTTCGGTGTGACGCCCAACCCAAATGCCACCCGGCCCGCGACCGTAGCCGCCA
>Ga0255353_1000433_pt1 | contig 27166 bp, 17 predicted proteins | sample HBST25metaG_FD_189941 | JGI IMG/M metagenome (GOLD analysis project Ga0255353, IMG submission 189941) | Peat soil microbial communities from Stordalen Mire, Sweden - H.B.S.T25 | ecosystem: Environmental > Terrestrial > Soil > Wetlands > Peat | place: Sweden: Norrbotten County, Stordalen Mire...
AACTGAAGAACTACGAGGTCATGAAGACGCTCGTGGACCAATGGATCGAGATGGCCACCGAACTATCCAACCTCCGCCTGGTCAACAAGCGCACCTCATCCTAACAGAGAACTTGGCACTGTCCAGATCCCAGGAGACACTGGCGGAAATGATCGGCACCACACGGTCCCGCGTTAGCTTCTTCATGAATCGATTTCGCAGACTCGGTTTCATCGAATACAACGGGCGCATCAAGGTTCACAAGTCGTTGTTGAATGCGGTCCTGCTTGGTTAAATGCTCGCGCTTGATCGCAAGAGACCTATGAGCTCCGAGAGACCGCAAAGTGTCTCCAAGCCGGGGCTAGCAATCTCCGGCATACATGGTCCAGCACTTGATCGCGTGACAAAACCTCCCCCAGATTATTTCGCATTTGCCTTCCGTTCCACATTTTCTATCCGGACTGGTCGGGAATTTATTTGCTACATGAAAGTGTTCAGGCGCTTTCCGAGACGTTCGTACAGTTCTGGGGAACTGCGCAATCCCGACTGCATCGATATCGCTCCCATTCTTTTGTTCGGGCATGAACAATTTCACCACGCAGTTGAGTCATTCTCGTCTCGAAGTGACAAACCGAGTCCCGATGTTTCGCACTGGTTTCAGAGCGTTGTACCGGTCAACATTTGGGTCCGACGATTGTCTCGAAGAAGCTCTCGCAAACGCGCACGCGGTTCGCCGCGTGCGGGAGGCGATGAAGAAGGCGCGTCATTCGGCGCACTAACGAGCACTGGTGAGAGAAGCCAGCGCGGCTTGGGTCACGCCACGGCGAAGCCGTAATCTGCGCATGATTGCTCCGGCTTTCATTCGCAGGGTGGCTTGCAATTTAAGAGCGCGGCAATCAAGAGGATTTGGAAGGAAGATCTCGATATATCTGACTCCTAGCGATTGGAAGGCTCCGCTTACTGCAAACCGGCGCGTATGCCGCCGAGGATCGCGGAGTCGGTGGAGCGAACCTCGTGCCCGCCGCCTGCTGGGCGCGAGCGAAGGCGGCTTTTATCGATCAGGTGAAGGTCCACAAGCAGGATGCCGATTCAATTCAATCCGTGGAAGTTAAAGTTATGGACGGGCTTTCGCGATCGATGCCCAGGCGCACGACGGCGACATGGTTAACGTGCGCCGACATGTTTCTACGGAAGGGGTAGTCGATGAGGCAAAGCTTGCGAAAGCGATTCATGAAGAAGCTGACGCGCGAACGCGCGGGTCTCTTTCAGCGCCAACTCCACTGTTTTGCGCCCGTTTCTCGATCCCACTTTTTCTCACAATATCCGCCATGGTAGGCCTATTTCCAATCAAGATCTCTCACCGGCTACAGTGATTTGGTCAGTGCGTAGGCACGTCTGTTGGCATCCTTCCGCAGAGCGTATCAGAGAGGAGTATTGCAACTTAGAGAGGCGAAGGAGAAGCCGGCCGCGTCCAATATCGATTGCAACCTGTAGTGTCTCCAACTCACTGCACGTCATGAGGCCATTGCCGCGCCTGACCGTCTGACGAACCTTGGCCTCATCGCGAAAGCTCATCCACCTGATCACGTGTTTCTGATCCACACTGGTAAAGCGGCAGTGCCATACGGGTCCTGTGCAACTGAATAAAAAGATGACCAACTCACGACCTGTACAGTATGCGCAGTACTTCAGACTAGATGTGTGCGGCTTTGGCAAACGTTCTTCGCAAGCGCGGCATAGTTTCCCAGCTTTTTGCTGATGCCAGAGGGCAACCGGATCCGGGCGCGCGCGCAATTACCGAACTCATTGCCCGGCGGAAGGTACGTTCATTCATGGGAATCCCCCCTTTGTGCGAAAAGAAAAAAACGCCGACTTGGGGATCACCTTGCGGTGCCAAGTCGGCGGGTAGTTTTGGTGTTTGGTTGCCTTACTTCGGCCAGCGCTGAATCCTCAGGTCGCTGGGCATATTCTCCTTGCAGATACCGTGTATATCCCTCTTTCCATCTAGGCGAGGCTGCAGGATTGGGAATGGCTGATCCTTGAGAGTAGGCCGCCGACCAAGCTGCTTCATAAAGAGCGTGGTCCCGGAATCGCGGCAGGCCTGCTTGATTTCGCGTGCCCACTCCAGCGCAAAAGGCCGCGCTTGCGTACCGCTCTCACCGCCGACAATGGCCCAGTGGATCCCGGTCAGATCAATGTCGCCGATGGACTCGAGTAGAGGCTCGAAGCTAATATATCTGACCGCAGCCGGAGTGCTCTTCAGGATGGACAGGCGGCGCGCCAATTCTCTGCGGTTCTCAATAGTGGCGCCTAACCAGACATTCCGGTATCCGTCGCCCCAATCTGAGGGCAGGTCCTTGGCGAGGTTGTCAACACGTTTCGTCAGGAACAGCCAGGTCAGGTGCGTCATGGATCGCACCAGGTCCCACAGCCTCTCTCGTGCGTCAGCAGGTCCCTCGTCGTCGAAGATGTCGCACAGGTCGCCAGCAAATACCAGCCAGCGCTTGCCGTCCTTTCCGACTTTGCCCGCTGCGGCCTGACGGTTCCACGTCTTCGGCCCTGACCAGCCCTTCGTGATCTTCCGTGGCTCACCTGGACCCCACGTACCGGTGTCGTTCCATTTCCATCGTGCGTTCATCGCCTCTGCATAGCAGTGCTCGCAGGCGGGGGATTTGTGGCTGCATCCTATCCATGGGTTGAAGCTGCTGTCAGCCCAGGCAATGGAGGTAAATCTGCTCATTCCTGCCTCTCATCATGATTCGGTTGAATGGTTCTTGCGTCGGGCAAGCCTTCTTTTTATCAGTTCAAGGGTTCAAGATTCTGTGAGTGCACTCGGTAAAGGAAATTGCCGGAAGGGGCTCGCATGTCGAGCGTGCCAGCAAATGGCTGAGATTCATTAAAACTCAGGGGACGACCTGAGGTGGAATGACGGTCACCCCCTTGTCTGAGCATCCGGGCAGGACTACCCTACACGAAGTCTGCGAGCGCGCCATTGTTCACCTGCTCCTGCGACATCTCATCAGCGGCATCCTCGACGCCCAGGTACGCGAGCGTCACATCCAAGCTCTCATGGCCAAGCCAAGCTTGGATCTTCCTTACGGACACGCCGTGTTCGTGATGTCGTGTTGCTCCGGTCTTGCGCCAACGATGAAGATCGAAGTCCTTCCAGTTTTTCAGACCGGCGCGCTTGGCGATGTTCTTGCACCTGCGGAGAAAGTGGGTTTCGACGCCGCAAATTCCGTTCGGAAAGAGCAGGTCGCGGAGACCTTTTCCCTTGCAATACTCCTTCAGCCGAGCCATGAACGGGGTCGGGATCGGTACCTTGCGGCCGTTCTTTGCCTGTCCAGAGCGCTTGCCCTTAAGACGGAAGTTCCGATCCGGCTTCGGGCTGATGTGCAGGATGTTCTTGTCGAACTTCAGGTCCCGGACCTCGCAATTGGCAACTTCCATGTCGCGGGCCATCGACTGGAGAAAGAACTTGAAGATCAACTCTTCCTCTTCGGTACAGGCCGCAAAGAACAGTTCCATTTCGCTCACTGAGTATGGAATGACGACCGTGGGCGGGAAGGACATTTCCTTCAGGATCGTCTTCGCGGCGGTATTGCCGAAACGAAGGAGGAATGTGCTGACGGCCTGGATGATGTTGTAGCAGGTGCGGTCTCCCAGATCCTTCTCATGCTTGCGGAGGGAACGGCGGAAAGCGCGGACGAAGTCTACGTCAACCTCATCAAGGTAGGCTTCCGGCTTGAATTCAATCAGAAAGCCAAGACGATACTCGTAGGATTCCGGCGTTCGAACAGCAAGGCCGTAGCCCGACTTGCCCTTGCGGTCATCGCAATCATCCAAATACTCCTTGACTGCTTTGCTCACTGGCTTTTTCTCGCCGTTGCTAACGGGCTGATTGTCGATCTGATTGATCTCGCCACCGGACGCCACTTCGGCCGATTCAGGGCCCTTCTCGTTGTGGGCCTGTACGATCTTGCCACCGGCCGCCACATAGGCCGATTCCAGGTTCTTCTTGTTGTCGGGCTCCCTAACCTCACCACCGGCCGCGACGTAAGCCAGCCCCAGGCGTTTCTTTTGGAGTGCATTGAGAGCCGGCTCAGGATCGCTCCCGACGGGATCCAAGCGCTTGCGCTTTCCGTCGTACCAGCTCAGGTAGTACTCGCCGCAGGCGAGCTCCGAGAGCACCTCAGAGACCTTGCTGTAGACCCACTTTTTCTTGATTTTCGTGCGTAGATAGAGAACAACCGATCGATTTGCCAAGCCCTTGCTCCTTCCTTCGTTAGATGGAAGCTAAGTGGCTTGGAATGAAATACTTCCTGTGGTTTCCAGTGGCTTCCAGCCGTTTCCAGCTGAATCCAGGAAGTAGTAACAAATAGTAACAATCTTTTTAAGTGATTGATTTTAAATGACTGGTGCCGAAGAAGGGACTCGAACCCCCACACCCTTGCGAGTACGTGGACCTGAACCACGCGCGTCTGCCAATTCCGCCACTTCGGCACTCTTACACAGATTCAGCGTTTCCGCCAAACCGGCAGCAGTTCCAAGTCTCGCAAATGCGGCCGCATGTGTCAAATTGATCCCTCAATATTCGCCTGACATTCGCTCTGATCCAGGCTCTTCTTAGATTTGCACAAGCTCCTCTATGCTTTTTAAAATCGATACTGTGTGCAAGCTGGCCATGCGCATCGGGAGTAGCGCATAGCCGCATCCCACGGCCGTCCCTGGAAAATTAGGCGCACTAAGGCAATAGCTGCTTTTCGCTTGCATTGTCGAGGACCGATGCGCTGCTTAAAGGATCTCCGGTCCAATGAAGATACTCGCGGACGACGGGCGCGCCGGAAGTTAAAGCAGTTGGCGCGGCCTGACTGCGGATGGCGCCGAATAGCGGATGCATGCTCGCGGTCAGATCCGGAATCCGGTCGGGTGCAACCGGCCGGGACAAGAGGTAGCCCTGGAGCAAATCACATTGCAATCCCCGCAGCAGATCGAGTTGCTCTGCCGTCTCTACCCCTTCGGCAACCACACGCTGACCCAGAGCATGGGCCATCGAGATGATGGCCTGCACAATGGAGAAAGTTCCACTGTGAGCGCAAAGCTGGCCGACGAACGAGCGGTCGACCTTCAGGACGGAGATAGGCAGCAGATGTAGGCGTCCCAGAGACGAGTGACCGGTCCCGAAATCGTCGATAGAGAACTTGATTCCATACATGGACAGGGCGGTCATGCGCTCGGCAACGGCGACTGCATCGTGCATTACCGCGGTTTCGGTGACCTCCAAATGGATCCATCGCGGATCGATTGCGTATTCCTCCAGCACTTTCACTACGCGCCCGGCGAAGTCGGAATGCATCAGTTGAACCCCGGACACATTCACGGCAACCGGTACAAGCCGCGCACCCTGCGCTTTCCAAACCTGAAGCTGCCGGCAAACCTCTTCGATGACCCATTGGCCGATTTGAGCGATCAGACCTGTCTCCTCGGCAATGGGAATAAACCGGTCTGGACTGAGGGCTCCATACTCCGGGTGGTTCAGTCGCAGCAACGCTTCCAATCCGTGGACGGCGCCGTCGAAGCCGTAGAGCGGCTGGTAGACCAGGTAGAATCCGCCCTCATCCAGTTGAGTGCGCATATAGGCCTCAATCTCGATTTGCTGTTCCGCGACGCGATTCAGTTCCGGTGAAGACCACACCGTCTGCCCACTTCCGGTAGCCCGCGATTGACGCTGCGCGCCCTCGGCGCAGCGCCACAGCGCCGCTGCCTCTATTCCGTCGATGGGGTAAAGGGCCAAGCCCATGCTGAAGGAGATCTGGATATTCTGGCCCAGAATCATCACCGGCTGCGCAAGAGCATCCCTTAAATCGGTGGCCGCCTGCTCGGCAGCGGCGGCGCTGCGGATGCCGCCCAGGATGATCGCAAATTCGCCGGCACCGGTGCGGGCGATAACATGCTTCGCGGGCGAACGTTGTTCCAGGATGCCGGCGACACGCTTCACACACTCGTCTCCGGTGCGGATGCCGCACGTATCGTTGATTCTCTTGAGCCGAGATATATCCAGGCACAGAACAACAAGCATCTCCTTGGCCTTGGCGGCTTGGCCGATGGCGTCGCTCAGCCGCTCCTGGAAGAGCAGGCGATTGGGCAGCCCGGTGAGGAAATCATGCTGACCCTGATAAGCGAGTTGCTTCTCAAGTCCCTCCCGTTCGGTCACGTCGATGCCCAGCACAAAGCGGCACCGCTTGCCCTGAAATGTGAAGCTATACGCGGTGATGTCCATGGGCAGCACGGTGCCATCCTTGCGAATGTGCTGCGAAGCCCGATTGGGCGAAGGCGCGTCGGCAGCAATCTCCCGCCGCACGTCGGGCAGCATGTCGGGGACCAGAATGTCAGCAAGCGTCCGGCGCAGAAACTCGTCGCGCGTGTATCCATGCAGATCAAGCGCGGCCCGGTTCACGGCGAGAAACCGTAAGGTTTTCGTTTCAAAAATCCATAGCGGGTGCGGGTTGGTTTCAAACAGTAAACGGTACTCTTCAGACAAGTTGCCGGCCGCGCGAAGGTCTTCTTCCAGCACCACCAGGATCATGCCGATGGATACGCAGAGTTTGGGTGTATTCCAGATCTCAGGCTCGACTGAGAACCACGGCCACAGGTGGTGCACCAGAAGCCCCAACGGGAAGACGGAGGCCCAGGCGACCAGCCCGGCGCCCATCGTGTTCAGCGCCAGGGATCGCGGCCAGCCGTTGTTCCAAAAATCAATCGCGGTAACAAAGTAAATCTCTGCCAGGAGGGCACAAATGATGACCGCCATTTGACCATGCATCAGGCCAAAGACCATCCACCCGCTGGCGACCAGGCACACAAGGACCACAATGGATGTCACTGTCCAGCGGTTTGCGCGACCTCGTGCGGCCAGGTACATCACCAGAGCCTGCCGCACGAAAAGCATGATGGAAAGGGGCCACACATTGTGCAGCCCGAACACCGCAAGACAGAGGCAAGGCACAGTGGAAATGGCGAGAAGGGCGCCGAGACGAAGACCCGCTCGACGGCCTTCCGCGAGAATCATGGTCGAAACAACAAAGAAAATGCCCGCCAAAGCGAGCGCGCTTATGCTGGCACAGATTCGAGTGTGCTGCCAGAAAGTGGTCGAAGGACTCCACAAGTCGGCGCCGAAGTGAATTAGAACCCAAATCCAACCCGCAACCCAACACCGCAGGCGGTCATCCGGCCGCACAGAGGAGATGTACCCAAACAAGAAGACCAGGAGGGCAATAATGACGATATTGAGTAGGGTTGCCTGCAAAGGATACCCGCCTCCAAAGAGGGCTAACCTGTTCTTTCGGCATTTTGCGCCTTGAATTCCAGAAAAATCGCAGTTCTACGGCTGGCCTGAGCGGGAGATTTGTCGCAATTGATGCGGGCCTTGACAGGAGGCGGAAGGCCGAATGATGGCCTCGGGAGTATCAGGTCTCGATTTCAATCGTGCCTAAGGATCGAAGAATGAATGTGCTCTTGGGGATCGCGGTGCACGGGTGGAATCTTAGACGTTCTTCCGGAAATTTTCCGCGGATCTGGAACTTTATTGAAAATAACCCTATGGATTTCAGTTCAGGTCTCGAAGCGATTTCCTCATCGGCCCGGTCAGACGGGCAAACTGACGAGGAAATCGCTTCAGCCCTTTCGCTTATGCCAGCTTGGCGTCCAGCGTGATTTCCGTGTTGTTTGCGAAGAGCTTCGAGATGGGGCAGCCGGCCTTGGCTTCGGCTGCGGCCTTGTCGAAGGCTTCTTTGGTTGCGCCGGGCACGGTCGCCGTGGCGGTGAGCGCAATCTTGGTGATAGCAAACCCGCCCTCCACCTTGCCCAGCGAAACAGAGGCCTGGGTTTCAATCTTCTCCGGCGTCAGCCCGGCGCCGCCCAACTGCGCGCCCAAAGCCATTGAAAAGCAGCTCGCGTGCGCCGCCGCAATCAGTTCCTCTGGAGTGGTGCCCGAGTCAGCGCCCTCAAACCGCGTAGCGAATGAGTAATTTGCGTTGCTCAGGACGCCTGTCGCCGTCGAAATTGTGCCCTTGCCTTCCTTCAGTGAACCAGTCCAAACCGCGCTTGCCTTGCTTGCCATTTTCCCTCCTTGGGGGTTGCAAAAATTAGGTTGTCGAGGAACTTGTGTTGCTGACCATTCCTGAGTGGCTCACCAGGGTTGTTGCTTTGTCCCTGGTGCGCCCGCAAAGTTGACCGTCGCGCCGACTCGAGTTCTTTGGGGAAGCCACAGCGCTAACGAGTTGATGCTTCAGGCGTCTGTGAGGATTCCTCTTGAGGTTGCGGCCCTCGCATTTATGCTAACCTCTCACCCATGTTGCCGCAGCGGCCGCACGCCCTTGATCCCGATTTTGCTCTCAAGACTTCGCAAGCTCCAGCAGGCGATCCAGCCGCCCCGTATCGCCCCGGAACTCCGCCGAACGCCCAGCCGGTCGAACATCACTCCCAGATCTGCCCCAACTGCGGAAACCAGCTTACAGGTCACCACTGCAAGCTGGTTTGCACCCAGTGCGGCTACTACCTGAGTTGTGCGGACTACTACTGAGTGCAAACCAGCGAGTTCCTTCGTGCAGCCGCCTCAGCCGGCAAACGCTTCTTCCCGCACCTTGGCTTCCTCAATCAGCTTGACCGGGTAGTAGGCGTTGCGGGTGTACTGCTTCACCATGCGGTTGGTGTTGAAGTACGAGCCATTGAAGGCCAGCGTATTGCGCATCAGGCGCGCCCACTTCTCGGGAGCCGCAAGGTACAGCGGAAGCACTGCGTTTTCCAGCTTGTAGTAGAGCGACGCGGCTTCCTCGGCGTCGTTGGCGCCGTCTTCAATGGCCCAACCTGTGAAGCCCTCGATGCAACCCTCGATCCACCAGCCGTCCAGGATCGACAGGCTGGGAACGCCGTTCAGCGCGGCCTTCATGCCGCTGGTTCCCGAAGCTTCATAAGGCCGGCGCGGCGTATTCACCCACACATCCACGCCCGCCGTGAGCAGCGCGCCCAGGTCCCAGGCGTAGTTTTCGAGATAAACGATGCGCAGCATGTCGTTGGAGAGCTTGGTAGCTTCCTCGACCACCTGCTGAATCAGGGCTTTGCCGGGCGAGTCCTGCGGATGGGCCTTGCCTGCATAGAGAATCTGCAACCCGCCGGCCTCGGTGGCGATTTCCGCGAGCCGTTTGGCATCGGTGAACAGCAGGGTGGCACGTTTGTAGGTGGCGGCGCGACGGGCAAAGCCCAGCGTGAGCACCTTGGGGTTCAGCACCAGGCCGGTGCGCGTAGCCACCTCGGTCAGCAGCGACTCTTTGGCACGGGCATGGGCCGAAAGCATCTCCTTCTCCGGCAGGTCGATGGCGTTGCGCAGGTAGAGATTGTCGCGACGCCAGGCGGGAATGTGCACATCGAGCATCTGCTGCACCGGCTCGGAGACCCATGTCGGCGCATGGACGCCATTGGTAATCGAATCGATGGCGAACTCCGGGAACATTTCGCGCGAAACCTTGCCGTGCTGCATGGCCACGCCATTGGCATAGCGCGAGAAGCGCAGCGCCAGCAGTGTCATGTTCAGCATTCCATCGCGAAAGCAGCCCTGCTTTTCCAGGCGGGCCGTGCGGTCGCCGCCCAGGATGCGGATGGTCTGCTCGGTAGAGAAGCGGTCATGGCCGGCCGGAACCGGCGTGTGGGTGGTGAAGACGCACCGCTTGCGCACCTGCTCAATGTCGCTCTCAGTGGCCGCGCCCAGCGGTCCGCCGCCCAACTGGCTCTCAAGCAGGGCCAGCGTCAGCAGCGCCGCGTGGCCTTCGTTCATGTGGTAAACATTGACGCGGTGGCCGAGCGCCTTGGCCATGCGCACACCGCCCATGCCCAGCACGATCTCCTGCTGCAGCCGGTAGTTGGTGTCGCCGCCATACAAATGATCGGTCAGGCCGCGGTCCCAACCCGAGTTTCCGTCCAGATCCGTATCCAGCAGGTAGATCGGCACCACGTGCCCGTATCGCCCCACCAGGTCATAACGCCAACAGCGCACCGTGACCGTGCGGTCTTCCACTGAAACCGTAATCCGCGCCTTCTCCTCGGTGCAGAAGTCCGCAGGATTCCACGGCTGGACATCCTCACTCTGCACGCCGGTCCGGTCCAGGTGCTGCTGGAAGTAGCCCTTGCGGTGCACCAGCGAAAAGGCCACCAGCGGAACGCCCAGGTCGGCCGCGGAGCGCAGTGTGTCTCCGGCAAGAACGCCAAGGCCGCCCGAGTAGGTGGGCATTCCCGGGTTGATCGCGATCTCCATCGAGAAATAAGCGACTAGTCCTGAACTTGGAAAGGTTTCATAGGAAAAAGGCTTGGACGAGGTAGGTTGCATGGTCTTCATGTCTCCACGGCGTTCCCTGCCTGAGAAGCGACGCACAGGGAATCGAGAATCCGGTGCGACCGATCGGGCATGTTCGTATCCCACCCGGTCGTTTCTGGACAAACTGGAACTGATTTTAGCAGGAATGCGTATTCCGGCCCCGGAATTGCACGCGTATTTACTGGGCACGAAAGGCACTCCAAACGTAATTACCCGTGCGCGGCAGAAAGGTTCTTGTGGTGCGCACAAAAAGCGAGAGCGGACCCTCCATCATGGAAAATCCGCCCCGCGTTCTGCTCTTGTGACACACCGGTGCCGATGGATCCGGCCCCAAATAGAAACATCGTGCCCCATCCATTTCGCAGGTCTTATCGCGAAATGGGTGGGAAGGCGGGACGCTCTTTAGGCTGGATCAAAACTCCAACCGGTGAGCGCCGCCCGATGCGTGGCAGACGTGGATCTGGGGCACAATGCCGAACTTGGCCGTGTACCGTGCGCCCAGTGCCTCGGCAAACGCCGCCGCATGTTTGCGTTCTACCAAATTAATCGTGCAGCCGCCAAAGCCGCCGCCCGTCAACCGTGCGCCGATCAGTCCCGGCAAATCCTGCGCCAGGGCCACCATCGCGTCGGCCTCCACGCAACTGCCTTCGAAATCTTCACTATAGCTGCGGTGCGCCTCGGCCATCAGGCGGCCCACTTCGACCAGATCACCCTTTTCGAGCGCCTTTTCCGCCGCCACCGTACGCAGGTTTTCGCTGATCACGTGACGTGCGCGCAGCAGCGATTTAGGAGCCATCTCGTGACCCCACTTTTCCAGGTCCTCAAGCGTCGCATCGCGCAGAAAGGGCACTCCACCGCGATGGCCGTTGATGATGGCGCAGGCCGCTTCTGATTCCGCGCGGCGCGTGGCATAGTCCCCGCCCGCAATCGAGTGCTTGACCATGGTGTTGGCAATGACCAGGGCCACATCGGGCGGGATGGGCGCCAGCTTGAAGCTCAGATCGCGGCAATCCAGCAGCAGGGCGTGGTTCTCTTTGCCGTTGGCGGAGATGAACTGGTCCATGATGCCGCAGTTGGCGCCCACAAACTCGTTCTCCACGCGTTGACACAGCCGGGCCAGGACTGGCCCCGGGTAGGTGACCCCGATCAGCGAAGTCACGGCCAGCATGGTGGCAACCTCGAGCGCAGCCGAGCTCGAAAGCCCGGACCCCAGCGGAACGTCGCCCCACAGGCTCAGGCTGAATCCGGGAATCTTGTTGCCCTCGCCGGCGAGAATAGCCACCACGCCCAGCGGGTAATCGGTCCAATGCTTGCTGGCCTTGGTGGGCATGGCCGCAGCGTCAAAGGTCCGCTCCTCGGTGTAGTTCTCCGAGTAAAGAACGATCTTGCCGTCGGTGCGCGGGGAAATGCCCGCCAGGGTGGCGAAATCGATGGCCGCGGGCATCACGAAGCCTTCGGCATAATCGGTGTGTTCGCCGATCAGGTTGACGCGGCCCGGCGCGACAAAAACAGCGGGCTCCGCATGGAAGCGGGCGAGGTGCAAAGAGCGAAAAGCGGCTGGATCATGCATGGGATGTCACACCTTGAATGGGTTCAAAATCAACTGTCATTGGCCAGGAGAAGCTCTCTCCGGGCGCCAGTACGCGAGACCACGGGCCGGTAATTGCCAGCGAGTCGACCGGCGCGGTCGAAGGTTCCGGGGCAACAGCGGTCTGCTTCGAGCCCGGCCGGTCCGGCCAGCCTCCGTGGCAAATCCAGAGGCCCAGATAGGGCGTCGCCGTGGGGTCAAAGCCGATCTTGATGCGCACCCCGGCCTTGGGCCGTTCCAGCAGGCACCAGTTCTGATCCGCGGTAAGGGGGCCGGCAAACAGCTTGTCGCCGATGCCCGACTCCGGCGGCTGCGCCACGCTCAGGTCAGTCTTGCTTCCGTCCACCAGCGTGGCAATGGGCCAGGAAACGGGATCGCCGCCCTTGCCCAGCCGCCCGCCGCCAGAGCCTTCCAGGCGGAATTGGTGAATGGAGTCCGGCAGCGTGATGGTGTCTCCGGCTTCGGCCGTAAACAAGGGATGCGCCGACCAGGACCAGGGGGAGGGGGTGCTGCCGGTGTTGGTCACCGTGTAAGCGAGGCTCAACCGCCAGCCTTTTTCCGTCTCAACCAGCGTCACATTCCTGTCCAGCGCCAGCGGCAGCGAGAAGCACTTCGCGTGGAAACGGGCGGAATTCGCAGTTTTTGCCTTGGTTTCCCAGACTTCGCGCCACAGGTCGCCGTGATCGGGAACCGCCGCCTCGCCGGCTGACGTTTGCACCTTGCAATCGGCAACCGAAGGCAGGCACTCGTCCCAGCCGCTGGCGTCGGCCGCATCGAAAGACATGGTCCGGGTTCGCGGAGCACGAGGCGCCAGCGGAGCCTGCAACAACTCATGATCGTTCACCACGATGGACGCGATCTTGCCGCCCAATTGCGGCAGAATGGTCACGGAGCAATTTCCGGCCCGAATGAGAACGTTTTCTTTTTCAGAGATACCCGTAATTTCTTGTGCCATTCAAATCCCCTTCAACCCGCGCAAGCCGCGGTCAATCGTTCCCAAATCTTGTCCAGCCACGCCTCGTGCTCCGGCTTCATCAATACGGAGCGCAAGCAAGTGACCAACCCTGTTCCTGTACCGCCAGCCGTCGAGCTATGTTGTTCCTGCCCGGAGGGCTCGAACCAGGATTGCGGCAATTGTACAAGAGCCAGGTGCAAATCCCGTGTGGCGCATGCTACAAAAATTTCCTGCGCTCGTGCAGAAGCCTCTTCCGGGCCCGCCGCGTTCATCTTCCACACCACGATATCGAGTTCCGGGCCACCAGCCACTAGGGCTTGGAAGCGTCCGGTATCGTCCTGCCGCAAACGCCGGTCCAGTTCCACCGCCGCTGCCCTGCCCTGGGCCAGCCCGCGTGCAAATTCGCCGCCCGGCACCAGCGGCAAAAGCTGTTGCGTGGCCCACAAAGCAGTGGCCGCTGCGCCCGCACGCGAGCACTCCAGGCTGATCTCGCCCAGGTGAAGTTCCTTTGACGTGAAGTAGGTGTACGGCGAATCGTGCTTGTAGAACCGTCCCACCGCCGGGTCCCGGAACAGCACACAGCCGCAACCATAGGGCTGCAGACCGTGCTTGTGGGGATCGATCACAATGGAATCAGCCTGGCCGATCGCCGCATACGCCCGCCGCGCCGGCTCGTCCAGGGACTCCGGAATCAGGCGGAAATAGCCGCCATAGGCCGCATCCACATGCACGCGAAAGCCGTACCGCTCGCGCAGCGCCAGAATCTCGTCCAGCGGGTCAACCGCGGCAATCGCCGTGGTGCCCATGGTCACCACCACCGTGCCCACGCCGCCCTTGCGCAGCTCGGCCTCAAGCGCTTCCAGGCTCATCCGGCCGTGGTTGTCAGTGGCAACTTCGGCATATTCAAGCTTCAGCACCGCGGAGATGCGCCGGTGGGTATAGTGCGCCTGTTCTGAGCCGACGATCCGCTTGGACGGAGCCAGTTGTCCGGCGATCCACAGCGCTTCCAAATTGGCGAAGGTGCCGCCGGAGGTGAGGTGGCCGAGAAATTCCGTCCAACCAAACATGCCGGCAATCTCGCGGACGGCCTCAATTTCCATCTCCGAGCTGGCGCGGCCGCCATCGCGGGCGTGGTTGTTGGGATTGATGCTCATGGCCAGCGCATAGGCTGCGCGCGCTACAGGATGCGGTGGCTTGAGCATCTGCCCTGCGTAGAGCGGATGGAAATAGGGGTAATTATCGGCCAGCCGGTGGGCCGTCGCCGCAAGAACCTTGGCGACCGCCGCCGTATCCACGGCCGCCTCGAACGCCGGAAGAGAGTCGAACTCGGCTTCAAGCAGTTCGGTAGCGCGGGCCAGCAGATCGGGCACTGCATCGTGAAGCATTGGAGCCTCTTATGGGTTATCGCCGAACGTCCCATTATAAAACCCGCTTCCTCAAAGAATTCCGGATTGGGAATCGGCAGGCGGGGTCAGTGCGGGTAAATCGTGCATCCAGATTTCGGGGGGATGTTATACTATGTCCAGCGTTAGAGCCGAACCGGGCGTGAGCAGCACTCGCCCAACCAAGCAAGATTCTGCCAGTGGTCGCTCCGATTCATCCAGCGCAATTCAATCCAGGAAACACAATCAAAATGGAACAAGGCACTGTGAAGTGGTTTAATGACGCGAAGGGCTTCGGCTTCATCTCGCGTCAGAACGGCGAAGATGTGTTCGTGCACTACTCTGCTATCAATTCCAGTGGTTTCAAGAGTTTGCAAGAAGGTCAAGCCGTGCAGTTCAACGTGGTCAAGGGGCCCAAGGGATGGCAAGCGGCAGACGTGCAGCCGCTTTAACCACCCATAGGCCGGATTCCGGCAGAATCTAGCACAAGCAAACGAGGACAGGGAGCGCTCCCTGTCCTCGTTTGCTGTTTGGAGGGGTTCCCGACTCTTGATTCCCAGGTCCCCAAATGCGAGGGACCTGGGGCACCCGGCCGGAAGCCGGGGCTTGAGCTAGCAGCTAGAAGCTAGTGGCTAGTGGCTGCTTTGCTTCGTCCACTCGTCCACCCAGTCGTTCACCGTCTTGTACCAGAGCTGCGAGTTCTGCGGCTTGAGGACCCAGTGGCCTTCGTCCGGGAAGTAGAGCATCTTGCTGGGGACTTTGAGCCGCTGCAGGGTGTCGAAGAGCTGGTATCCCTCACTGACGTCGAGCCGGTAATCGAGCTGGCCGTGGACGACGAGCGTGGGGGTCTTGAAGTTCTTGGCCGACATCATCGGCGACCACTTGCGGAAAGGATTTTCTGAGTCGGGCTTGCCGTAGTAGTCCCACGGATGCCCCTTGAACTCCCACTCGTTGAACCACATCTCTTCCGTGGACCCATAGGCCGACTCGGGGTTGAACATGCCGTCGTGCGAAACGATGCACTGGAAGCGGTCTGTGTGGCCCAGAATCCAGTTGGCCATGAAGCCGCCGTAACTGGCCCCTAACGCACATTCACGGTTCTTGTCGATAAAGGGAAAATGCTGCTCGGCGTAGTCCAGGCCGGTCATCAGGTCGGTAAAGGGCTTGCCGCCCCAGTCGCCGTTCACGCCATCGACCACGGCCTGCCCGTAGCCGGTTGAGCCGCGGGGATTGATCATGACCACCACAAAGCCGTTGGCGGCAAACAGTTCCGCGTTCCAGCGGTAGCTCCACGCATCGCCCCATGCGCCTTGCGGGCCGCCGTGAATTAAAAACTTCACCGGGTATTTCTTCGCCGGATCGAAGGCCGGAGGACGAATGAGGAAGCCTTGCAGCTTGGTCTTGTCGGCGGCGGTGAACCAGAAGTTTTCTAACTTGGACAGATCGAGCTGGGCGAGAAGGGCGTCGTTGAGGTGGGTGATGGGTACAAATATCGGATCGATTGCCAAGTTCACCCCAGGTTGATCCTTCACTTCACGAACCGTATCACCAAGCCCGAAGAGCACTACTTCGGAAGGGCTATGAACCTTCATTTTCGAGGAAATGACCGATCCTATCCCTCCCCTTTCCACATCCGTTGGGCGATCCTCTCTTCGCAAAGGATGAAGATCGGTGAACTCCGCACCGCTAGCAATCAAGGTGGCATCACCGCGTGACGTTGATCCTAAATAGACATCTTGCTCGCCACGAACGGAACTGCTAAACACTAATTGTTCAGAAGTTGGTCCCCAAGCAAACTCGTCCACCCAGTTATCGAACTTCGGCAGCAAATCTTTCGCCGCTTTCGCCGCCCGGTCGTAGAGGAATAGCCGAAACTTGTCGCTCTCATATCCGGCGCGCTCCTCAGACCGCCACGCCAGATACTTGCCATCCGGCGAATAGGCGGGGTTGAAGTTGCCGCCAGCCGAGGTGGAGACCTTCACCGGCTTGGCCGACGGGTTGGTCAGCTCGAGGGTGAAGATGCTGGCGCTGGTCGAGATGGCCGGCTCGGGATCGAGGTTTTCGGTGAAGGCCAGTTCCTTCGAGTCGGGAGAGATGTCGAATCCGCCGCCGCCTTCGAGCGAAAACGGCGGAACGTCGCGCGGGTCGTTGGGCGTCAGATCCCGCCACAGCGATGCCTTGGGCGAGGAGTTGTCCGCCGTGACGGAGAACAGGTGGCTGCGCTTGTCGCCGGTGAAGTGGTTCCAGTGGCGATAGAGCAGGTGAGTAAAGATCTGCGCCTTGACCTTGCTATCCACGAGGGCCTTGTCGCGGTCCGCATTGCACTTGTCAGGCGCGGAGCCGGTGGAGGCGGCCTCTTCCGTAAACGCCGGGCAATCCGGATAGACGGCGGCGGTGAAGACGATGAACTTGCCGTCGGGCGACCACTTGGCGTTGTCGGGCTCGACCGTGTTGTGCGTGAGCTGAAAGGGCCCGTCGGCCGGAGCCGCATCGTACGGATTGCCTGTCGCGCCCGTGGCGGAGTTGAACGAGGCGATCCAGATTTGCTGCGAGCCGGAGCGTCCGGAGAGAAAGAGAATGCGCTTGCCGTCGGGAGCGAACTCGACGCCTGAGTCGCCAGGCTTGGCCACGGCCAGCGGAAGCGGGTCGCCGCCGGCAATGGGCTGCAGCCAGAGCGTCGCGGTGCGGGTGTTCTTTTCAAGATCCACGTCCGTGACGGAGTAGGCCAGCCATTTGCCGTCAGGCGAAACGGCGGTTTCGCCCAGCCGCCGCATCTTCATCATGTCCTCGAAGGTCATGGGCCGCTTGGGCTGTGCGGAAGCGGTCGGCGCGGTTTGTGCGGGGCTGAACGGGACCAAAGCGGAGGCAACGGCGAGCGAGAGAGCGAGCGTACTTTTGTGCATGAATTTCCTGCCTGCGCGCAAGGATGGATAGTCTTGCGCACGAAGAAAAAGTGTACACCGGTGGCGGATAATGCCGATCTTGAGGTGGCACAGATAGTTCGGGATCCGCAGGTCGGGAACTTTGCTCTCCCCGGGCCCCAGATGCGAGGGACCGGGGGCACCCGAGGCACGCGGACGCGCTCTACCGAACGCGGAAGCTGTACGCCACGCCGAAGGAAACGATGGGGTAGGTCTTCAGCGGGTCCAGGTCGCTCTTGTACTTGGCGATCTGCGCCTTGAGGTTGCTTTGCACATCCGTGTCGGTGGCCACATCCACGCAGTTCAGGCCGTTTGCGTCGCACACCTGGCCTGAGTTCAGCGCAATGTTGATGGCCGGTTCGCCGATCAGCGCCACGCCCAGCTCAAACGGGAACGAGAAATGTCCGCCCTTGCGGGGAATCATGTTGCCCCATCCGGTGGTGATGGTGAAGGCCGGCCTGTTTGCGTGCAGACCGAGGCTCCCAGTGCCCTTTACGGGGTTCGTGGTCGAGGCGTAATAGGTGACGTCGTCGAGCGTGAAGCTGGTGCCTCCAGTGACGGCAAAGGTCGCCGTGGCCGAGTTCTGGTTGTAGGCCAGCACGCCGGGGCTCAAGCGAAATCCATGGTTGGGGAAAGGATAGTAATCCAGCGAAGCCCCGCCCGAGGCCAGGTTCAGCTTGGCGTCGATGTTGAAGCCGTTCGAGGAGATGTTGTTGATGTTGTACTGAAAAACGTTGCCGGTGGCGCGCAGGTTGAAATGCTTGTCGAGATTGGTGGCGGCCTGCAGGTTGATGCCGGAAGCGGACACGCCCGCGCTGAGGGCAAATCGCGAAAGGGGCTTGATGGTGGCGGGCGGCATTTTGGCAGCAGATCTCGCCTGCACGCCGGTACCGTCCGAGGCAGGGTCAGCGGCAACCAGGCTGGTTGAGAAGTTGGCAGATTGGGCGAACAGGGTCGCGGACGACCCCAGCAAGGTAAGAGATAGAAAGAGTGCGGTTGGTCTCATAAAAAGCAGCCTCCAGGCTGAAAGAAAAACGTATCCCCTTGAAGTTGCTGGGGTTAATTAGGTGGTTTCCGTTACAGTACCATGCCCAGCCATCCGAAAGACCAGGAGCGACACCGTCGGTTTAAACTCTGGTAACGGTGTGCCGTGAAGGTGAACCTGCCCGGGTCCACAGCGATCCTGAGCGAATCCTCGACTCTTTGAAGGAATGAATTCTGCACCCCATTACACAGGACACATAAAAAAGCACGGACAGGGGAGATGGCTTAAGCTGGGCGGATGGGGAAGCAGGGCCGGGACCAGGAAAAGATCGCCGATATTCGGAGTCAACTACTCGATTGGTATGACCTCAACAGGCGCGATTTGCCCTGGCGTCGGAGCAAGGACCCGTATGCCATCTGGGTTTCAGAGATCATGCTGCAGCAGACCCGCGTAGCCGTGGTGGTGGAGCGCTACCAGACGTTCATGGAACGATTTCCGACGCTGGTTTCCCTTGCCTTGGCGCCGGAAGAAGACGTGCTTGCCCTGTGGAGCGGGCTGGGCTACTACCGGCGGGCGCGGATGCTGCACAAAGCCGCACAATTTGCGGCTGACCACTATTTGGGAAACCTGCCGCGAACGGCGGAGGAGTTGCGGATGCTTCCCGGCATTGGCGCGTATACCGCCGCCGCTATCGCCAGCATTGCCCACGGGGAACAGGTTGCGGTGGTGGACGGCAACGTGGAGCGGGTGTTGTGCCGGCTGGAGGGCTGGGACGCTGCCGACGGCAAAGGCAGCGCCGCCGTGCGACGCAAGATCGAGGAACTGGCCGCGCAGATTGTCAGCCCCGAGCGTCCGGGCGACTCGAATCAGTCGCTGATGGAGCTGGGCGCGACCGTTTGCCTTCCACGGAATCCGCAGTGCCTGGTGTGCCCGGTGGCCCTCCATTGCGAAACCAAGGGGGAGCACAAGACCACACCGCGTGCCCGGATGCTAAGCCGGGAAGTAGCCCATGCACTCAGCGTGCGCTCCGGCATGCTGGCTGGTCACGCCAACCGCGAGGTGCTGTTGGAGCAGAGGCCACCTTCGTTGACCGTGATGCCGGGCCTGTGGGAGCTGCCCACGCTGAAGGAAGCGGCCGTTCCCGAGGAGGAACTCCGCATGACGGTGCGCCACGCCATCATGCAGGTGAATTATTACGTGCGTATCCGCACTGTGTTTGAGGACGACGCAGAGGCGATGACCGTCCCGGGCGGTGAACGGCGATGGGTTCCGCTGGGCGAGGCCGCCGGAATGGCCCTCACCGGCCTGGCCCGGAAGGTACTGAGCCGCGCGCGCCTGCTGGAGGTTGTGTCGCTCGATGCCATTGCTCCGGAAACGATGGAGACGTAATCTGAAGTTCGACCTCGTTGCTCCGCTTCACGCACCTCTATTTCGATGTTTCAAGCTTCCAGGAGAGCCCATGCACAGCAAGCTAGTTCTCACCGCCTTGGCCGCAGGGATTGTGGCCGTCCCTCTCGTTCGCGCCCAACAACCCGTCACTCCCATGCCGCAGATTGCCGGTCTGCCGGCGGGCGCGCGTTTGGCCGCCGAATCCATCGATCCTGAAAAGATACGCGCTCACGTGCGCTTTCTCTCGCTCGATCTGCTGGAGGGCCGCGGGCCCGGCAAGCGGGGAGCCGAACTGGCTGCCGAGTACATTGCCACGCAGTTTGCGCTGGATGGCGTGGAACCCGCGGGCGACAATGGCACCTATTTTCAGAAAGTCCCGCTGGTGGCTGTCCACACCGTGGAGGACAAAACCAAATTCGCGCTGGCGCCGGCCAATGGCAAGCCGATCGACCTGGCGTATGGCACCGAGATTGTCTCCAAAGACCAGACCGGGCAGACAACGGCGGAACTGGACGCGCCCATCGTGTTTGTGGGCTACGGAATCCACGCGCCGGAGTACCACTGGGACGACTACGCCGGCGTGGACGTGAAGGGCAAAATCGCCCTCATCATCGTGAATGAGCCGCCATCGAACGACGAGAAATTCTTCAAGGGCAGGGCGCTCACCTACTACGGTCGCTGGACCTATAAATACGAGGAAGCGGCGCGACGCGGCGCGGTGGGCGTGCTCATCATCCACCGGACCGACCTGGCCAGCTACGGCTGGGAGGTGGTGCGCAACTCGCAAGCCATTGAGAAGAGCTACCTGCAGGGCGACCCCGACGCCACCCTGCGCGCCGCGGCCTGGATTCAGCACGACGTGGCGCAACGGCTGTTCACGCTCAGCGGCCTCGGTGATCTCGATCGGGCCATCGACAACGCCGGCAAGCCAGGCGCGTTCCATGCGGTGGAGCTTCCGGTGCGGCTGCGCGCGCATATCGAGAGCCAGGTTCGCCGCTACGTGAGCACCAATGTGGTGGGCCGCGTGGCCGGTTCAAATGGGGATGGCCAGGCCGTACTTTATACCGCCCATTACGACCATCTGGGAATCGATCCCGACGCCAAGGGCGACAACATCTACAACGGCGCGGCTGACAACGGAACCGGCTGCGGGATTCTGCTGGAACTGGCGCGGGCTTTTGCCCAGTCGAGTGTACGTCCGCCGCACGCGGTCTATTTTTCTGCCGTGACTGCCGAAGAGCAGGGCTTGCTCGGCTCGCAGTTCCTGGGCATGCACCCCCCGGTTCCAGCGGCGAAAATTGCGCTGGATTTGAACTTCGATATGCTGCTGCCCATCGGAATTCCGCGGTCGGTGGACTTGGGCGGAGCCGAGCGCATCGACTTCTGGCCTACAGTCCAAACCGTGGCCAAGTCCTTTGACCTGGCCCTGCTGCCTGACCCCACGCCGGGAGCCGGCCACTACTACCGCTCCGACCATTTTTCGCTGGCCCGGGTCGGGATTCCAGCCTTTTCCGTCGACCAGGGAGAGCTTTTCGAGGGTCACGATGAAGCCTGGGGCCGCGCCCAGTCCGAAGATTACGTGGAGCACCACTATCACCAGCCCTCCGACGAGTACCGGTCAGACTGGGATTTCCGCGGAAACGCCAAGCTGGCGCGGTTCGGCTTTGTGCTGGGCTGGCTGGCCAGTGCTCAGCCGAAATCGGTGGAGTGGCTCCCCGGCGACGAGTTCGAGGCTGCGCGGAAGACCAGTCAACACCAGTAGCGTAGGCAGGCCGCTCAATTCGTTCGCCCGGCCCCACGGTCTTCAGCGCGCGGAGTTCTTGTTGATCCGGCCCCAAACCCTTAGTGATCTGGCCCCAAAATGAAAGCACCGTGCCCCATCCATTGCGCAGGTTTCATCGCGAAATGGGTGGGAAGGCGCAGCACTCTTCAAGGGCCGGATCAATCATCACCCGAACAGGCGACTTTTCTCCCGTAGGGAGCGGTCGATGATAGCCCAGGGGAAGCGAAGCGCACCCCTGGGAACCTGGCCTATCAAATGCCATTCGCCCCGGAGGGGCGAAGCGAGCCTCCTCGAGCAGTCATCCATCGTTCTGCGATTGCCCTGCCAGCACCGGCTCCACGCACTCACAGCGGGTCAGGCAAGCTTATTGGCAGGCAGCAGTTCCCGTCCCGCTTGCCAATAAGCTTGCACACATTGCAACCAACCTGCGTTTGCCAGTAGACTTAATCCTGGTTGGGGCTGATTTTGGTACAGTAGGCGAGATGCCCGGTCGCACCATTGCTCAGGTGGTCGTGCGGTCCTCCGTCCGGCTCCCGAGCACGAAGCGCCAGCCATTGAGCAAGTTGGAGAAATAGACGTTAAAAACACGGAGAGGTGGCAGAGCCCGGTTGAATGCACCTGACTCGAAATCAGACATAGTCGCAAGGCTATCGGGAGTTCGAATCTCCCCCTCTCCGCCATTAAACATCTGTGAATCAGTAGAATAGAACTCAGTCCAGACCCCCGAAGCCATGCCGTGCCGGTAGTCTTTTCTGCGCTGGATTGTTTCGTTGGCCGTTTTGGCCGGGCGGCTGAATCGGCGAAAGCTTGTCTGCTGCTGCCTGGTCGCGGTAGCCTCTGAACAGGTAGCTACACCTGTCTCATGCCTGCGGATCGGCCGACTCCACTGGGGTGACGGAGAAACACGCTGGACGACCGAACCTGGATCAGGCCGTGGGTCAGTCCCAGGGGGAATGGTAAGCCAGGCTTTCAGCCCTGTCCGAGGCCCGGCAGGAGGACGATTTTTTGCGTCAATGCTCCGCCGCCCGGCGTCTGACATTAGTAGACGCCCTTTGAATCGATTTGCTGCGGACATTCGGAGCGCTTTCCGGCCGGAAGTCCTGCGCGAAGGCCAAATTTGCCGTCGACTACGCAGTCCGGCAATCTTTTGCCGCAATCCGTCCGGCAAAAGCCGGTGCTCCACGGCGAATTGCGCTGGACCAAAATAGAGTGAGGAAGATCGCTTTGAAACGCATTCTTGCAATCAGTAGTTTTGTTCTCATCGGGCTGGCGTCTGTTGGCTGCCAGAAAAAGGCAGCGGCTCCGGCGGCTGCCATGCAGGCCATGCCGGTACAAATTGCGACCGTCACGCTGGCGCCCGTGCCCCAGTCGAGCGAATACGTCGCCACCATCAAGTCGCGCCGCTCGGCGACACTGCAGCCACAGGTAGATGGACGCCTGACACAGATCCTGGTCCGCTCCGGCGATCACGTCAAAGCCGGCCAAATGCTGATGAGCATCGATCCCCAGCACCAGGCCGCGACCGTTGCATCGCAGCGCGCCACCGAGCGCCAAAAGAAAGCGCTCTACGACTACAACGTGCGCGAGGTCGAGCGGCAGCACAAGCTGTTTGATGCCGGCGTCACCAGCCGCGACACCTACGAGCAGGCGCAGCAGGTTTTCGAGAACACCAAGGCGGACTATGAGTCGGCCGTGGAACTGCGCAAAACCCAGGAAGAGCAACTCGCCTACTACTCCATTCGCGCGCCTTTCGGCGGCGTCGTGGGCGATATTCCGGTCCATGTGGGCGATTACGTTGCCCCTGCCACGGTGCTCACCACCGTCGACGAGAACAAGGATCTTGAGGCCTATATCTATGTCCCCACCGAGCGCACCAGCCAGGTGCGCCAGGGTTTGGATGTGGAGCTGATGGACAACTCCGGCAAACTGCTGGAGAAGACGAAGATCGACTTTCTCTCGCCGCAGGTGGATAGCACACTGCAGGGCATTCTCGTGAAGGCTCCCGTGCACGCCACGCCCGAACTGCTGCGCAATGCGCAGATGATCAAGGCGCGCGTCATCTGGAGCACCGCTCCCATGGCCGTGGTGCCGGTGCTGGCAGTGACTCGCCAGGGCGGGCAGACCTTCGTCTTTGTCGCGCAGCAGCAGAACGGCCACATGGCCGCCATTCAGACCGCGGTCACCTTGGGCGATACCGTTGGCAACCTGTACTCGGTCTCCTCAGGCTTGAAGGCAGGGGACAAGGTCATCGTCTCCAGTACCCAGTTCCTGGTGAACGGCATGCCGGTTATGCCTCTGCCGGGAGCCTAGCACGCAGATTGGCTAATCGCCTCTGGCCCATGAGCCGGAGGCGAGCACAGGGCGCCAGTCATACAGCGCCCATTGCGGACGAAAAGGAAGGCACTCTTGTTTGTAGATTTCTTTATTCATAGGCCTGTTTTTGCAACGGTCTGCGCGCTGTTGATCATTCTCGCCGGCGCCGTGTGCATCCCCACGCTTCCGATTGCTATGTACCCCACGCTTGCTCCTCCGCAGGTGTCGGTCAGTAGCAACTATGTCGGCGCCAATGCCGACACGGTCGAGAAGGCCGTTACCATCCCTCTCGAAGAGTCCATCAACGGCGTTGAGGGAATGCGCTACATCAGTTCCTCCAGCACCAACAGTGGCAGCAGTTCCATCACCGCCACCTTCAAAACGGGCTACGACCTGGACATCGCCGCCGTCGATGTCCAGAACCGCGTGGCCAGTGTGGAAGGCCGCTTGCCCTCGGCCGTGAACGCCACCGGCATCAGCATCACCAAATCCAACGCCAACTTCGTCTTCGGCGCCGGGTTTTACACCCTTGACAGCCGCTACTCGCCCGAATTCATCTCCAACTACCTCGACGTCTATGTGAAGGATGCCCTCAAGCGCGTCCCCGGCGTCGGCGATGTCATCATCTTCGGCGAGCGCAAGTATGCCATGCGCGTCTGGCTTGACCCCGTGCGGCTGGCAGCCCGCTCGCTTACCGCGACCGACGTCATCAGCGCGCTGACCGAGCAGAATATTGAAATCCCCGCCGGCCAGCTCGGCCAGCCTCCTTCGGACAGCAAGCAGGCTTTCCAGGTTCCAGTCCGCGTCGTAGGCCGGCTCACGAGCCCAGAAGAGTTCGACAACATCATCGTCAAGAACTCCACCAACGGCCTGGTACTTCTCAAGGACGTGGGCCATTCCGAGGTGGGCGCCGAGGACTACAGCAGCTCGCTCAAATACTCCGGGCGCGAAGCCATGGGCATCGGCGTCGAGCAGCTCTCCAACGCCAACGCCCTCGAGGTCGACCGCGCAGCCAAGGCCGAGCTCGCCGAACTCGCCAAGAGCTTCCCCCCAGGCCTTCAGTACGCCGTTGCCTTTGACTCCACCACGGTCGTCGGCGACTCCATTCGCGAAGTGCTCGTCACTCTCGCCGAAGCCATTCTCATTGTCATCATCGTCATCTTCCTGTTCCTGCTTGACTGGCGAGCCACCATCATTCCCGCCGTCACCATTCCGGTCTCGCTGATCGGCACCTTCGCCTTCATCAAGATCTTCGGATTCTCCATCAATTCGCTCACGCTGTTCGGAATCACGCTGGCCACGGGGCTCGTGGTCGACGACGCCATCGTGGTCATCGAAAACGTCCAGCGGCACATTGCCATGGAGCACTCCGATCCGCACCAGGCCACCTCCCGCGCCATGGGAGAAGTCACAAGCGCCGTCATCGCCACTTCGCTGGTGCTGATTGCCGTCTTCGTTCCCGTCTCGTTCTTTCCTGGCACAACGGGCATTCTCTACCGCCAGTTCTCGCTGACCATCGCTTTCGCCATCGCCATCTCAGCCTTCAACGCGCTGACGCTGTCGCCGGCTTTGTCGGCCATGTTTCTGCGCGGCGAAGAAGATCGCCCTAAACAGCTCGACTTCCTGCATATTCGCCCCGTCTCGCGCGCCTTCGCCGCTTTCGTTCACGGGACCGATGCCTCGATTAGCTGGCTGGCCAGCACCTATGCCAAGTCCATCCACGTCGCGCTGCAACTGCGCTACGTGCTGCTGTTGATCTTCGTTGCCGGCCTGGGCGCCACCGTATGGGTGTACCAGCACGTTCCCACCGGCTTTATCCCGCAGGAAGACCAAGGCTATTTGATGGTCATCATTCAGGCCCCTCCGGGCTCCTCGCTGGCCTACACCACCTCGTTGGCTGATCGCGCCGAAGCCATCATCGGCCAGAATCACGACGTCGCCGGAGCCTTCTCCATCATGGGCTTCAGCTTTTCCGGCGACGCCTCCAACGCCGGCATGATGTTCATCAGCACCAAGCCCTCCGATCAACGGCGCGGCAAAGGTCACTCCGCCACTGACATCGTCGCGGACCTGGCGCCCAAGCTGCAGATGCTGATGTTCGCCCCCAACGGCGGCCTGGTGGCCATGTTCCAACCCCCCGCCGTGCAGGGTGTCGGCAGCTTTGGCGGATTCCAGTTCATGCTCCAGGACCAGGGCAAGAACACGCTCGCCGACCTGGACCGTGTCGCTCACCAGATTGTGGGCGCAAGCCGCCAGAGCAAAGACCTCACCGGCCTGCTCACCACCTTCTCTGCCAACGATCCCCAGGTGCTGGTCTCCATCGATCGCGAGAAGGCCAAGTCCATGAACATTCCACTTTCTCAGGTCACCACCACTCTCGGCGTCTTCATGGGTTCGGAGTACGTGAACGACTTCGACTACAACAACCGCACCTATCGTGTCTACGCGCAGGCCGACCAGGCCTTCCGCATGTCGGCCCGCGATCTGCACAACTACTACGTCCGCTCCGACACCGGCCAGATGGTGCCGCTCGATAACCTGGCCAAGGTCGTGGAAAGCTCCGGCCCGCCGGTCATCACCCACTACAACCTTTTCCGCGCGGTCGAAATCGACGGTTCTCCGGCGCCTGGATACAGTTCAGGCCAGGGACTTGCGTCCATGGAAAAGCTGGCGACACAGAACATGATGCCCGGCATGAGCTTCGAGTGGACCGGTCTGACCCTCGACGAAATCGAGTCCGGCGGCAAAGCGCTGGTGATCTTCGGTCTGGGCATCCTGGTCGTCTATCTGGCTCTCTCGGCTCTCTACGAGAGTTTCGCGCTACCCTTCATCATTCTTCTGGCTGTCCCCATGGCGGTGTTGGGCGCGTTGGGTCTGGTGGCGTTCCGCGGCCTCTCCAATGATGTCTACTGCCAGATCGGCCTGGTCATGCTCATCGGCCTCTCGGCCAAAAACTCAATCCTGATCGTCGAGTTTGCCGAACAACTCCGCAAGAAAGGCCGCTCCATCGCCGAGGCTGCCATTGAAGCCGCTGAGTTGCGTCTCCGGCCAATTCTCATGACCTCGTCCGCCTTCATCCTTGGCGTTCTGCCGTTGGTCTTCGCCACCGGCGCCGGTGCACTTGGCCGCCGCTCTGTGGGTACCACGGTCGTCGGCGGAATGGTGCTTTCCACCGTCCTCAACCTGTTCTTTATCCCGGTTCTCTACGTGATTGCGAGCAGGCTGCTCCGGCGCGGCGACGACGACACCGCAGCTCAACCGACCGAAGCTTAGGGCAGATCCAAGCGGACGATAACCCGTAACGTATTCGAATGGCTTCCTGTTGAGGAAGCCATTCGACGTTATGCCTCAAGAGGCTGCGGAAAACTCGGCTCTTGTTCCAGAAAGTGTCAGGGCACGACTTGAGAGGCTGCGGAAAAACTCTTTGAAGGCAGATGTGGATCACAGCATCTTGGGTAACTATGTATTAAACAAGAAGCATGCGTGGAGAAGATCAGTTGCAGAC
>Ga0255353_1000438_pt1 | contig 27078 bp, 20 predicted proteins | sample HBST25metaG_FD_189941 | JGI IMG/M metagenome (GOLD analysis project Ga0255353, IMG submission 189941) | Peat soil microbial communities from Stordalen Mire, Sweden - H.B.S.T25 | ecosystem: Environmental > Terrestrial > Soil > Wetlands > Peat | place: Sweden: Norrbotten County, Stordalen Mire...
CCCACCTCGCGATGACGCCCTTGCGCTTCGCTATCACTTCTCCCCATCTGGATGTGAAGAGGACTTTCACCTCCAAGCTGTCAATCATGCACGGCGTACAACTGCTACTGCCACCCCGCCAAAGGCGGGGGATCTCCCTCTCCCTTTAGGGCCGATTCAAAGTGCAAAGACTTGTCCATGCTGCCGCAACTCTCCGTACTCGTCCCAACGGACCTCAGTTTCGCGAACGGTCCTCTGCACAACCCTCCAGGTGAGTGGCCGCTCGGCCATTCTTGAGCAAAACGGCACAGCGTCCGTGTCTACGTGAACTGATACTTCTTGAAGGAACCTGTCTGGAATACCTGGACGGCTTGCTGGGTGAATGCGCCCGCATCTTGGGAATCCAAAAGGCTCCAATGAGCCTTCTTCAATGCCTGTGCAGCGAGTTCCGGCGCCTTTCCGAGATAGGCGCCTGGCGGATGGAGAAAAAACAGGAGAACAGCCATCGTGACAACGAATCCAGATAAGCCCGAGTCGAAGCCTGAATCGAAGCCGGCGCCCAATGCAGATAAGCCGGAGTCCAAGCCATCGCCGAAGGATGACAAGAATGATCTGAAGTCGCTTCCCATGCCTGAGCTGATGAAAAAGCTCGGGGCTTCGGCAGATGGACTCACTCAAGCCGAGGCCGTGAAGCGCCAGGCGCAGTATGGGCCGAACCAGATCGAGGAAAGGAAGACCAACGAATACCTGAAGTTCCTCTCCTACTTCTGGGGCCCGATTCCGTGGATGATTGAAGCTGCCGTGATCCTCTCCGGGATTGTCCAACACTGGCTCGATTTCTTCGTCATCCTTGTGCTGCTTTTGTCTAACGCCCTCGTTGGATTTTGGGAAGAGCATCAGGCGGGGAATGCCATTGCCGCTCTCAAAGCTCGTTTAGCGATCAAAGCCAAGGTCAAGCGAGATGGCAAGTGGGAGGATCCCAAAGCGAGCGAGTTGGTCCCCGGCGACGTCATCCGTCTACGGTTGGGAGACATCGTTCCGGCCGATGCGCGCTTGCTCGATGGCGATTCGATTGAGGTAGACCAGTCCGCTTTGACTGGCGAGTCGTTGCCCGTCACCGCCAAGCCAGGCGGCGCGGTCTATTCCGGCTCCATCATCCGTCAGGGCGAAATCGACGCTATTGTGTATGCCACCGGCACGAACACCTACTTTGGCAAGACCGCGCAACTGGTGCAGGAGGCTCATACCGTCAGTCACTTCCAGAAGGCAGTGATGAAGATCGGCGACTACCTGATCGTTTTGGCGGTAGCACTGGTCGCCTTGATTCTTGTCTTCGCCCTTTTCCGCGGGGACAAGGTCCTCACCACGCTGGAATTCTGCCTGGTACTCCTGGTGGCCGCCATCCCCGTCGCCATGCCAACTGTCCTGTCGGTGACCATGGCAGTTGGGGCACGCCTGCTGGCCAAGAAGGAAGCGATTGTAACCCGTCTGTCAGCCATTGAGGAACTGGCCGGCGTAGACGTTCTCTGCTCGGACAAGACCGGCACACTTACGCAAAACAAACTCACACTGAGCGATCCCTTCTGCATTGACGGAATTGCTGCTGCGAACGTCGTTCTCTGGGCCGCGCTCGCCTCCCGCGCGGAAGACAAGGACACCATCGACCTGGCGGTAATTGGCGGCGTAAAGGATGACAAGGAACTGAAGAGCTGCCAGGTGCTTCACTTTATGCCCTTCGATCCGGTGCACAAACGCACGGAAGCTACCGTCAAAGGGCCGGACGGGAAACAGTTCTTTGTAGCAAAGGGAGCGCCGCAGGTCATTCTGCAGATGGCGACCAATGTCGCCGAAGTCAAGACAGCGGCGAATAAGGCAATTCTTGACTTTGCCGGCCGTGGCTTCCGCTCTCTGGGCGTTGCCAGAGCCGATGAGCAAGGCAAATGGAAGTTTGTCGGCATATTGCCCTTGTTCGATCCGCCGCGCGCGGATGCCAAGGAAACCATCGCCAACGCCTTCCAAATGGGCGTGAAGATCAAGATGGTGACGGGCGATCAAATTGCCATTGCCCGTGAAACTTCAAAAGAACTGGGCCTGGGCGTCAATATCCTGGACGCCAATGCGCTTGGCGATACAAAGAAGAAGGAGACGCCGCAGGTAACTGAGGAGATCGAAAAGGCTGACGGCTTCGCGCAGGTTTTCCCTGAGCACAAGTTTCATATCGTAGACGTATTGCAGTCCTGTGGCCACATCGTCGGCATGACCGGCGATGGCGTGAACGACGCGCCTGCGTTGAAAAAGGCCGACTGCGGCATTGCCGTCTCCGGCGCAACCGACGCAGCCAGAGCGGCAGCTTCTATCGTCCTTCTCACGTCCGGACTTTCCGTCATCATCGACGCGATCAAGGAGAGCCGCCGCATCTTCCAGCGCATGAACAGCTACGCCATCTACCGGATCGCGGAGACGCTGCGCGTACTGTTCTTCATGACGCTGGCCATTCTGGTCTTCAACTTCTATCCCGTCACCGCAGTGATGATCGTGATAATTGCACTGCTCAACGACGGGGCGATTCTGTCGATTGCCTATGACAACGTCCTGTATAGAAACAAGCCGGAATCGTGGAACATGCGGCTTGTGCTGTCCATCTCTACCGTGCTGGGAGTAATTGGCGTTGTTGCCGCATTTCTCTTGTTCTATCTGGGCGAGCGCGTCTTCCACATGGACCGCTTGACCGTCCAGACACTCATGTACCTCAAGCTTTCCGTGGCCGGGCATCTCACGATCTTCCTCACGCGCACACGCGGCCCATTCTGGTCGATCCGTCCCGCAAAGATTCTGTGGATAGCGGTGCTTGGCACACAGACCGTTGCAACGCTGATTGCGGTTTACGGGCTCTTCATGGCGCCTCTGGGGTGGAAGTGGGCAGCGTTCGTCTGGGGCTACGCTCTGGTTTGGGCCCTTGTCAATGATCGCGTGAAACTGCTCGCGTATAGGATTTTCGATCCCGTCAAGGTCGATCCGAAGGCCGAGACCAAGGGCGAAACCAAGGCCGAGCCGAAGCCTGAAACCAAAGCTGAGCCTAAGCCTGAAGCCAAGGCTGACGAGCCAAAGCCTGACCTGCCGAAGCCTGAGGTCAAAGCTGACGCACCTGCGCCTGCACCCAAAGCTGAGCAGCCGAAGCCTGAAGCCAAGGCTGAACCGAAGCCGGAAGATAAGGTCGAGCCTAAGCCTGAAGCCAAAGCTGACGAGCCAAAGCCTGACCAGCCGAAGCCTGAGGTCAAAGCTGACGCACCTGCGCCCGCACCCAAAGCTGAGGAGCCGAAGCCCGCCGAAGCCAAGGCGACGTCTGATTTGACACCACAGATCGCTGCGCGGGCCTACGAACTCTACGGGAAGCGAGCCGGCAACGACGGTACAGCAGCTCAGGACTGGAAGAAGGCGGAGCAGGAGATTCGGAATGATGAAGCCAAGGCTGCGCCGACGCCCGAAGCCAAGGTCGAGCCGAAGCCCGAGGCCAAGGCTGACGCACCTGCGCCTGAAGAAAAAGCTGCACCTACGCCGGAAGCCAAAGCTGACGAGCCAAAGCCTGAAACCAAGGCTGAGCCGAAGCCGGAAGACAAGGTCGAGCCTAAGCCTGAATCCAAAGACAAGCCACAGCCTGATGTGACGCCACATCTCGTCAAGCGAGTCCATGAACTCTACGAGGAGCTAGGGCGCGAGGACGTTCAAACCGTTCAGGATTGGGAGAAGGCGGATCGGAAACTTGAGGAACATGAAACCCACAAATAATTAGACACGAGCAACGAGGCGGCCATGACCGAAACATTGAATATAAAAATCAGCTCAACCGATTTCCGCGTGCCGTCAGGCAAGAAGGTCGACCTCGGCAAATGGCCGACTATTGTCGATCCCTATGCGAAGTCGAAGAAGCAGTATAAGGAACTCCTGCAAGAACACATGGAGAAGCTGAGTTCGCTGCAGCACCTTCATTACGCGTCTCACCGCTATGCGTTGCTGCTCATTTTTCAGGGCATGGACGGCGCTGGCAAGGACGGCGCCATCCGGCACGTCATGTCCGGGGTCAATCCAGAGGGTTGTGAAGTTTTCAGCTTCAAGCAGCCGAGCGCCGAGGAACTCGATCATGATTTTCTTTGGCGCACCACATGCCGTCTACCCGAGCGCGGCCGGATCGGCATCTTCAACCGTTCCTATTACGAGGAAGTGTTGGTCGTTCGAGTGCACCCGGAGATTCTCCGCAGCCAAGGGCTTCCCGAGGAGCTGCGCGACGAGAAGAACATTTGGGAGCAGCGGTATGGATCCATCGCGGACTTGGAGAAGCACCTTCATCGTAACGGCACGCAAATCGTCAAGATATTTCTGCATCTGTCTTACGAGGAGCAACGGAAGCGATTTCTAGCGCGCATCGATGAACCAGACAAGAACTGGAAATTTAGTACCTCTGATATTCACGAGAGGAAATACTGGAAGCATTACATGAAGGCGTACGAAGACTGCTTCCGTGAGACAAGCACCCACCATGCGCCTTGGTACGTCGTCCCCGCCGACGATAAGGAGAACGCGCGGCTCATCGTCTCCCAGATCGTTCTTGATGCACTGGGGGAACTCAAGATGGCGTATCCCAAGACAACAGCAAAGCGGCGTCTCGAACTGCTCGCAATCAAAAGGCTGCTGGCGAAATAACGCCGGAGATCCATCGCAAGCAGACCCAAGAAAACCATGACAGCCCCCCACCGCGCTGTTATAAGTTGCGGAGAAATGGAAAGGAACATTCAATATGGCCACCGAGAAACTCCCAATCAACGCCGATCAGGATGACATCCCCCAATCACTTAGCAAGAACTTCGACCAGTTTGGCAATTCATCCGGCTTCATATTCGACGTGAGTCTGTCGACCGCGGTTGCGGCCGACGGTAAGAACGAAGAGAGAGCCCCAAAGCCCAAGGGACCACTCTCGCCTGAGATGCTGGACAAGATGAATCGCTACTGGCGTGCGGCAAACTATCTTTGCATCGGCCAGATCTACCTCTTTGACAATCCCCTCCTTCGCTCGCCGCTCAAGGCAGAACAGATCAAGCCAAGGCTGCTTGGTCACTGGGGAACTTCGCCTGGACAGAACTTCATCTACATTCATCTGAACAGGCTCATCAAAGAGCATGATGCGGACGTTATTTACATTTCAGGTCCGGGACACGGAGGTCCTTCGCTGAATGCCTGTTCTTATTTGGAAGGCACATACACCGAGGTTCACCCTGAGATCACACACGATGAAGACGGCCTGCGGCTTATGTTCCGCAAGTTCTCGACGCCGGGCGGCGTCCCAAGCCATTGCGGGCCACACGTCCCGAATTCGATGCACGAAGGCGGCGAGCTTGGCTACTCACTGGTTCATGCATTTGGTGCAGCCTTCGACAATCCAGATCTTATCGTTGCCTGCGTGATTGGCGACGGGGAATCCGAGACTTGCCCACTGGAAGGCACTTGGAAGTCGGTCAACTTCCTCAATCCGGTGCGGGACGGCGCGGTTCTGCCGATCCTTCACCTAAACGGCTACAAGATCTCCGGGCCAACCGCCCAGGGACGCACCAGCGACGCAGACTTGAAGGCCCTCTATGTGGGTCGGGGTTACAAGCCTTACTTTGTAGAGGGCGATGACCCGGAGGTCGTACATCAACTGTTGGCCCAAACCCTTGAAGATTGCTACGCCGAGATTCGGGGAATTCAGCAGCAGGCTCGTAAAAGCGGATTCAAAAAGCAGCCCGTCTGGCCCATGATCATATTCCGCACGCCGAAGGGATGGACCTGCCCCAAGGAAGTGGATGGCACCCCCATCGAAGGCACATTCCGTGCGCACCAAGTCCCGCTTGCATCGGTCAAGGACAATCCTGAACATCTGAAAATCCTCGAAGCCTGGATGAAGAGTTACAAAGCCGAGGAACTGTTCGACGCGAACGGGAAGTTCATCGACGAGTTAGCGGCTCTCTCGCCCGTAGGCAACCGACGCATGGGAGGCAATCCCCATGTGAATGGTGGACGCGAGTTGATCACCCTGGCGCTGCCCGACTTCACGGATTATGCGCTTGAAATCCCCGGCCCCGGTCAGGTTTTGGCCGAGGCTCCACGCAAGCTTGGAGATTTCTTCCGCGACATCTTCAAAATGAATCCGACAAACTTTCGCATGTTTTGCCCCGATGAATCGAATTCCAATCGTCTGAACTCCATCTTCGAGGCCACAAAGCGGTGTTCGATGGCCGAAATCGTCTCGATCGACGATGAACTGGGTCCGGAAGGCCGCGTGATGGAGGTACTGAGCGAGCATCTTTGCCAGGGATGGCTCGAAGGCTACCTGCTTACAGGGCGCCATGGCATGTGGTCCTCTTACGAGGCATTCGCGCAGGTGGTTGATTCCATGACGACGCAACATGCCAAATGGCTGGAGCAATGCGAAGCTTTCCCCTGGCGCAGGCCGCTCGCGTCCCTCAATGTTTTGCTCACAAGTCATGCCTGGCGCAACGATCACAATGGCTTCAGCCATCAGGCTACCGGGTACGTAGACAATGCGTTGGCACGTAGGAGTGAAGTGATCCGCGTGTATTATCCACCGGACTCCAACTGCCTGCTGAGCGTCTTCGACCATTGCCTGCGCAGCCGCAATTACGTGAATGTCGTCACCTGCGGCAAGCAGCCGCAGCTCCAATGGTTGAATATGGACGAGGCTCTCGAGCATTGCTCACGCGGCGCGTCCACATGGAAGTTTGCAACCAACGACGGAGGGGGCGAGCCAGATGTTGTGCTTGCCTGCGCCGGCGACGTGCCGACCATCGAGATCTGCGCAGCCTCGTGGCTGTTACAGAAGCACGTGCCAGGCATCAAGGTGCGCGTCGTCAACGTTGTGGATTTAATGACTCTGATGTTTCCTGACAAGCATTCGCACGGGTTGGACGAAATGTCGTTCAACGCGCTCTTCACTGAGAAGGCGCCGGTGATTTTCGCCTTCCACAATAATCGCTGGCTCATTCATACCCTGGTTCATGGACGCTCCAATGAGTCTCGATTCCACGTCCATGGCTATATGGACCACGGAACGACCACCACGCCATTCGACATGGTGGTTCTTAATGAAATGAGCCGCTTCCACCTTGCGCTCGACGCATTGAAGCATATCCCTCGCCTCCGTTTGCAGGCCGGGAATGCCATCAACTTCTTCAACCAGGAATTGCAACGCCATCACGACTATATCCGCGAACACCTGGAAGATATGCCGGAGATCCGGAACTGGCAGTGGACGAAAGACTTCAGCGATGCCGCCGCACCGGCTCCACTGGCCAAGGGGCATCCAGAGAAGGCTATGTTCACCGACAGTTAGACTTCATCTAGTTGAAATCGAGGCGGAGGAAATTATCGTAAGAGATTTGCGATCACTGCCTCCGCTACCTGGACTCAGGCACTTAGGAGAGGACATTGAACGATCCCAAGGCACCATTCGATTGGTTAAAGGTTGATGGTATCGATGCGCTGGTTGAGTTGGCGCTCAATCTCCACTGGTCTTGGAACCATGCCGCAGACGAGTTGTGGAAAGCGCTCGACAAGGAACTCTGGGAAACCACGCAAAATCCATGGGTCATCTTGCGGACGGTTTCTCAAGAAAAGATCAAGACTGCATTGGGCGATGTGGAGTTCCGCCATCGTCTCGACACTCTGCTTCAGAAGAATAGGGAATCCTATCGGACAGACGCATGGTTCCAACACAAGCATCCCGGTGCCGCACTGTCCACGATCGCATACTTCAGCATGGAGTTCATGCTGAGCGAAGCGCTGCCCATCTACTCAGGCGGCCTTGGCAACGTAGCCGGCGACCAGATGAAGGCTGCCAGCGACCTGGGGGTTCCAGTCGTGGGAGTTGGCCTGCTCTATGGCCAGGGATATTTCCGTCAGGATTTCGATTCGGAAGGCCGGCAGCAGGCACTCTATCCAGTCAATGATCCAGGGCAGTTGCCCATCAGGCCGCTGCGACAGCCGAATGGTGAGTGGTTACGGTTGCAAATTCAACTTCCCGGCTCAAGGATTTGGCTTCGCTGCTGGGAGGTGTCAGTAGGGAGAACAAAGCTGTATCTCCTCGACACCAACGACTTTGCCAATACTGCGGCTCATCGCGGAATCACCAGTGAGCTATACGGTGGAGACGCGGAGATGCGCCTGAAGCAGGAGATTGTCCTCGGCATTGGCGGATGGCGCTTGTTGCGAGCTTTGGGTCTCACGCCTGAGGTCTGTCACCTCAACGAAGGTCACGCGGCATTCGCGGTGCTCGAACGCGCCCGGTCGTACATGGAGGATCACAAGAAGCCTTTCGATCTTGCCATGAATATCACGCGAGCCGGGAATGTATTCACCACGCATACCGCCGTCAGTGCTGGCTTTGACCGCTTGGATCCAAGGCTCATTCGCACGTATCTGAGCCACTACGCAGTGGATGAACTCGCCATCTCAGTGGACGATCTGCTGGCCATGGGAAGGCAGAATCCGGAAGACACGTCAGAGCCTTTCAACATGGCTTATCTCGCGGTCCGCGGCAGCGGCCAGATCAATGGCGTCAGCAAGCTCCACGGACAAGTGAGCAGGCATATCTTCCAAACCTTGTTTGCTCATTGGCCGCAACTCGAAGTCCCAATAGGATCCGTAACCAACGGCATTCATGTGCCCACCTGGGATTCTGCCGAAGCCGATGCGTCTTGGACCTCCGCCTGCGGCCAGAAGCGTTGGCGCGGAGATCACCCCGTCGAAGATGACATTCGCCACATCTCCAATCAGGAACTCTGGCAATTACGAACAGCCGGGCGAAAAGGCCTGATCGCGCGGATGCGGAAGCGGTACGAGTGCCAACTCGCTGCGGAAGGTGCAGATCCGTCAAATGCCGCAGGTACTTTCGATGAAAATGTGCTGACCCTGGGATTTGCGCGGCGCTTTGCCACTTACAAGCGTCCCAATCTTCTTTTGCACGATACCGAAAGGCTGGTACGGCTGCTCTCCAATCCACGATGTCCTGTTCAGTTAATCCTTGCGGGAAAAGCTCATCCTCAGGATCTTCCTGGACAGGAGCTTATCAAGCAGTGGAAAGATTTCATCAAGCGCCCCGAGGTTAAAGGACGCGTGGTCTTCCTCAACGACTACGACATGATGTTGGCCCAGGAGCTGGTTCAGGGGATCGATCTTTGGATCAATACACCTCGCCGTCCATGGGAGGCCTGCGGGACTAGTGGCATGAAGGTTCTTGTCAATGGCGGGCTCAATCTCTCCGAGTTAGACGGCTGGTGGGCAGAGGCTTATTCGTCCGAAGTTGGCTGGGCCATCGGGGACGGTCAGGAACATGGCGAAGACCCAGGCTGGGATGCCAAAGAAGCAGACACTATGTATACCCTGCTGGAAGCCGAGGTGATTCCGGAGTTCTACGAGCGCGATGAGTCCGGCATGCCGAGCAGGTGGCTGGGACGCATTCGCGAGAGCATGGCGCGGCTCACGCCAGAGTTTTCTGCGCCGCGCGCCATCCGCGAATACACCGAGAGTCATTATCTGCCTGCGGCGTCGCGCTATCGCGATCGTGCGGCAAACGATGGTGCGGTCGGCTCGAGTCTGCTCCAATCGAAGCAGGACCTTGAACGGCATTGGAGCACGGTACGTTTTGGCGCCGTGGGAATTGAGACACACGACGGCCAGCATTTCTTTCGGGTCGAGATTTCTACAGGCGCCCTCACGCGCGATCAACTACAAGTCGAACTTTACGCAGATCCGGTTCAAGGGAAGTCCGTTTGTTTCGAGGTCATGAACCCATCCGGACCTAGTCCAGATACGCCAGACTCATACACTTATTCAGCTCAGGTCTCCGCAACACGCTCCGCAAGCGACTATACCACTCGTATCGTCCCCCATCATCTCAATGCTCTCGTGCCGCTCGAAGCAGACCAGATTGCCTGGCAACATTGAGTCATGTCAGGGCAAATCCGCAATCGAGGATACAAGGAGGACAAGATGGACTCAGTTCGGAACTCCGCCGCCCCTTATGCTTCTGCCGTTCCAGGCAAAGGCGCAAGTTATACCTACCCACTGGGTCCAACGTTAACTGCCTCCGGCGTAACTTTTAGCATTTTCTCTGCCCACGCCACGCAAGTAGAGATCGTTTTCTTTGATCACGCTGACGCCCAACAACCGGCCAGAGTCATAAAGCTCAATCCAACAACCGATCGCACTTCTCATTACTGGCACATCTTTGTCCCCGGAATCGGGGTCGGGCAACTGTACGGATACCGCGTCGATGGTCCTGGCGAGGCGTCTGACGGAAATCGGTTTGACTGCCACAAAGTGCTGATTGACCCATACGGCAAGAGCGTCTCCGTCGGCCGACACTATGATCGTTCCGCTGCGAGCCATCCCGGAGACAACGCAGCGACTTCAATGAAAAGTGTTGTTGCCGACTTGAGAGCTTTTGACTGGGAGGAAGATCGACCGCTTAAGCATTCATTTCGCGCGACAGTGATCTATGAAATGCATGTAGCTGGATTTACTCGTCACCCAAATTCGGGCGTTGCCAAAGACAAAAGAGGTACGTATCTCGGACTCATCGAGAAGATCCCCTATCTCAAGTATCTCGGAATCACAGCTGTCGAACTCTTGCCTGTGTTCCAGTATGACCCTCAAGATGCTGCACCCGGACTTGAGAACTACTGGGGCTATGGGCCTGTGTCTTTCTTTGCGCCCCATCTCGGATATTCCACCTGTAATGACCCACTCGTCTGCTTGGATGAGTTTCGAACCATGGTGAAAGCGTTGCATCGGGCCGGCATCGAAGTAATTCTGGACGTTGTCTATAACCACACCGGTGAAGGCGACGAGAATGGGCCAACACTCTGTTTCCGTGGGCTTGAAAACAGCTTCTACTACATACTGGAGAAAGATAGGGCCAAATATGCAAACTACACTGGGGCAGGTAACACTCTCAAGGCCAATCATTCCGTTGTGAAGCGCCTGATTCTCGACAGTCTAAGGCACTGGGCTTCAGAGATGCACGTGGACGGCTTCCGTTTCGATCTGGCATCGATATTTTCGCGCAACGAATCGGGCGAGCCCATGCTGAACCCTCCTATCGTTTGGGAGATCGACTCCGATCCAGTCCTCGCAGGAACGAAACTCATTGCTGAGGCATGGGACTCAGGCGGTCTATATCAGGTTGGCAGCTTTGGTCAAGATAAGTGGAAGGAATGGAATGGGAAATATCGTGATGACATCCGTAGCTTTGTCAAGGGTGACGAGAATACGACTTTAAAGCTCCGAGAGCGAATCACGGGAAGTCCCGATTTGTACCAAGAATACGATCGGCCTGCCGGACAGAGTATCAACTTCGTAACTTGCCACGACGGATTTACGCTCAACGATCTTGTCTCATACAACACGAAGCACAATGAGGCAAATCGCGAGTCGAACAAAGATGGCACAAATGCGAATCTGAGCTGGAACTGCGGTATAGAAGGCTCGACAGCCAATGAAGGAATCAAGCACTTGCGGATGCAGCAGATCAGGAATCTTCTCGCGCTCACTCTGCTCTCCGTCGGGACGCCGATGTTGCTCATGGGAGATGAAGTGTGCCGAACCCAGCTCGGGAACAACAATGCATATTGCCAGAATAACGAAACCAGTTGGTTCGACTGGAGCCTTTGTCAGACCAACGCCGACGTTCTACGCTTTGTGCGGCAAATGATTCATCTGCGCCTCCACTTTGATGAGAAGGGAAAAGATGGACAAACAACACTCGATGACTACCTGAGCAAAAGCCGCATCGAGTGGCATGGCGTCGAAATTGGAAAGCCAGACTGGGGCAGCAACTCTCATAGTCTAGCGTTGTCCCTGCATAATCTCGCCGGCACGCAGGTGCGTTACGTCGCTATCAACGCATACTGGAAGCCGTTGGAATTTGCACTTCCGCCCGTCGCTGACGGCGCAAGTGGGGGCTGGCTTCGCTTCATGGACACCTATCTGCCTAGCCAGGGCGACATTGTCGAAGGAGCGAAAGGATCCCGCGTGGGAGGGTCGAGCTACCGCGTCAATCCCCGGTCCATCGTATTGCTACATTGCGACCATGAAGACAAAGGTCCCGCTACGACTAACAGGCGGTCAAAGTTCTAACACGATCATGAGAAGCACCAGCGATTTGGGATGTTGCCGACGAGGCCACCACTTCATGATTGCTAAACACAAAAAGCCTCCGAGCATGGCTTCAGATATTGATGACGAATATCTTGTCTGCAGGTCAGCACTTGACGGGTTGAACTCGAAGAAGGTGACGCTATGAGATGTCATGGAAAGGACGATAGAAGATGCATCGCAACAGGGGCACAGGTGTCTTTCCCTTCCATCCTGTTTATCGCAGCGCTTCTGGTCTCTTCTCCATGGGTACAAGTACGCGCAAGTTCGCAGCAACCCGTTGCTTCCGCTGCGATTGGGAACGCACCGCTCAGCGGAGAACAAGTCGTAGACAACCTTTTAGTGATGAACATCGAGCGCGCTCATGCGCTGCATGCTTACCAAGGAACACGACAATACCTGTTGCAATACCACGGAACTGGGGGCACTCGCAGCGCGGAGATGATCGTGGATCTAAAGTACCAATCACCCGGAGCGAAAGAATTCACGATTCGATCCTCCACTGGATCGAAGCTGATTATCGGCACGGTATTCAAGAAGCTCATACAGGCCGAACAGGAAGCGCTCGGGGTGGAGGCTCAGAAGCGCACGGCTCTGAACAGGGATAATTATGATTTCACTCTGGTCGGATACGACAGTAAGCCATCCGGCTCAATGTATATTCTCGGCGTCAAGCCAAGAACGAATGGAAAGTTTCTATACCGCGGCCGAATCTGGGTGGACGCTAGGGACTTTGCTGTAACCCGGCTAGAGGCCCAGCCTGCCAAGAATCCTTCGTTCTGGACGAAGCACAGCGAAATCGACGAAATATACATGAAAGTGGGGGACTTCTGGCTCCCTGCACGCAACCATTGCATAACCAATATCCGTTTTGCGGGACGTGCCGTATTGACGATTCAATACCAGAATTACGAAATTACCAGTGCGGATGCGGTTTCCAACCTGCGATGAAATCGGCTGGGTTGGGGTATCGTACGCGAGCCTTACATCCCACGGTTCATTCGGCATTCAGTCCGAGATGGGATAGCTTGGCACGCGTGGATTGGCAGTCTGTATGAAGAATGCCATGAATTTCCACGCCCTCAGCGATCTGAACGAACATCGAGGTATTGTCGATGAAGACAGCCCGCGCGGACCGCACTTGAGCTATATCTAAAGCAAGCCTATAAATATCTGCGTCGGGCTTGCGAATGTGAACGAAGCAAGAGGATATGAAGCAGTCAACCAGCCTATCCAGGCTGAACCTGTCGATCCGATATGCATTCAGCTCACGTGCTTCATTGCTGACGATCGCTATCTTCAACCCAAGCTTCAGCTTAAGTTCAGCGACAAGCTCGATCATCTCCGGGAAGGCCTTCGACTGCACGAACATATAGCGCCGAAACTGATTGCGCGTGAAGGTCCGCCTTTGGTGGAACACAACTAGGCTCAAATACTCGTCCAGCGTGATCTTGCCCTCCTCGAAGATTTCGAACGTGAGGCCATGGCGTTCCTCCATCTTGGCCCACTCGAGTTTGAAGTTCTTCGCCGCCCGTCTGCGCGCCAGGTGATCCCATCCATCGATCAGAAGAACGCCGCCTATATCCATAAATGCGCAGGCGATCCCAGTTGTTTTTTCATCAGCTATCCTCCCGTCGGCCTATTTGAAGGGGTATCCTTCGAGTTCTTGATTCCTCAATAACCAGCGATCTATACCTTTGCCTCAGGCGCGTCCGCGACCGCCTCTGCCGGTATATGTTCCGGCAAGTCAAGGCGCGCCACACCAATCCGTTTGTCGGCCATCCCATAGTAGACGTCGAAACGATCAGGTGTGCCAAGATCGTCGCGCCGGTCAATGCCCGTGGGGAACACGACATTGGCGACCGTCCCATCGCGTTCCTGCGGAAGCACCGGCGTCAACACCGGCTCAACCGAGCGGTATCGGATCAATCGCGGATGTTGCTTTGAAAGCAGCATCACTCCGGCCGAGTAGCACAGAGGATGACCACCACCAGCAACCGGCAATCCGCTCACGCCGTGATAAACGATCAGCCAGCCATGTTTCGTCAGAATAGGCGGCGTTCCCGCGCCGATCTTGAGCCGCTCCCACTCGGACACCGGAGTTGCCAATCGGTGATGAGAAGTAAACTGGCCCAAGCGATCCGGTGCGCGGCTCTTCAAGGCTGCCGGGCAATAGGAAATCCAGATGCTCTCCCGATCGAGATCCACCTCACGGGATGCAGGGTGGCAAGCTGTTTCCTCTGGTCTAGTGCCGGAAAAGAGCGGACGATGGAGCATCCCTAGTTCCAGGTGCCCAGAGGAGTCAGGTATGGCGACAGGGAAGAGGCTTGCATCTTTGTCATCCACGTCAGCCAATTCGATACCGTGCCACAGAGCAAAGGTTGCGAGTCCGAGACGCTTCCAGCGGAAGAGGTCCTCCGATTCGGCCATAGCGATCCGCGGGCCATCGGGCGAGAATGCCGCATAGGTCATCAGGTAACGTTTGAGCGGTTCCACGAAAGTGATGCGAGGATCCTCGCAGCCTCCGCCGCCAGCGGGACGCCGCTCATAATCGGCTTCCGGCTCCAGTGCGATTCCGAGCCGTTCGACGCCTACAGGATCGCCATCAACATTGAATCGCACTCGTGCGATGCCAATGCGCGAGTAATTTCCTTTCGCGACCAGACGTGGGAAGAGGTAGAGCTCGCCGTCACGGCCACGAACTGCAGCCGGATTCAGGACGCCTTCGACTTCTTGGGGATTGCCGGGCTCCGGCTCCATGATCATTCCCAGGCGCTGCAGCTTGAATCCACTCATCGTGTCTCCTCGCCCGCTTGCTCCATCTGACAGGCTCACTTGTCACCCAGGCAAGCAAGGATAGTCTTGATTACCAGGTTGGTATCGTCAGGCCCTTTTACAGGGATCGACACGACACCGGCTTGTTCCACGGGATAATCGTTCCCACCCTGAAATAATGCATCCCCGATGTAAACCATCTCTTCCAAGGAAAGGTGGAGAGTGTCCCGTAGCTTTGCTATGCCGTAGGCTTTGTCAATGCCGGGCTTTGTCACATCAATTGAAGTTGCGCCGCCCATGCGAATGGAAAACTCCGGGATAAGTTTCTTCAGGACCGCTGTGATCTTCTTTCGTTTGGCGAAATCGGCATCCCATTTTATCTTTTCGGCCAATGGAGCTTGCTGACCCAATGCGGAGAATGTGACTTGGCTTCCCCGGTCCTCAATCACCTTCCCCCACACCTTTTCAGCGTGATAGCCCGTTTCATACGCCGCTTTGCTCAGAGAGTCGATGATCTTCTTTCTTTGCTCCGCTGTCAGATCCTCTGAATAAAGCTCCCCCCACTTTCCGTTGTATTGAAAGAACTTTGTTCCACAGGTTGGAAGAAGAGACAAATTCGCGAGGAGAGTGCCCTGGGGAAGATCGGTAAGAAGCTGCTTTTCAAACTGAGCCCACGCTCCTCCAGAGATCACTGCCACTTTGATGATGCCCAAGAGGTCACGCAGCAGCGCCGCAGTCTGTGGAGCGAGCGACGACTTGCTGGGCGCGAGTGTGCCGTCCAAATCGAACACGATGAGCTTTTTCATTCATCTCCGAACCCGAGATCCTGTTGCACGGATAATTTCTTGTACCATCAAGGAATCGCGATCTCCAGCAGAGTCACTTCTCCACTGGGTTGAAACGCACACTCTCCGGCTTCCGCCGGCAAGAGCCAAACATCTCCCTTCCCAACCGCGTAGGGAGTGCCATTGTGCATGACCTGGCCTTCGCCCGCAATGCAAACCAAAACGTGAGGCTCAGCCCTCTCTCCGACGGGGAACGGGTCCTGCCCAAGCAATCGCCACAATTGGAACGCATCACAATCGAAGAGCCCCTCTCGCTCAACAGGGACGGTGGTCTCCACGCGGGCCGCGACTAGGCCACTATCGCTCGCTCCAAACTCGATGCAGGCAAAGGCCTGATCCACTTGGAGCGGCCGCGGCTCCTTGGTCTCCGGGTCGATATGACCCCAATCGTAAAGTCGAAATGTCAGATCGCTATTCTGCTGAACCTCGAAAACCACAACATCATTGCCCAGCGTATGCACGGTTCCCGCTGGAATGAATACTGCATCACCCGGCTTCGGGACAATGCTCACAAGGTGGTCCGCAACGGTTCCATCGGCGAGAAACTGCCGCAGATTGCCGGCAGTTGTGCTCGGCTTCAGGCCAGCATAGATATGGCTTCCCTTTTCAGCTTCAATCACAACCCATGCTTCGGTCTTTGCCGTATCGCCCGCTGGAATCAGATCTGGGTGCGCGTCACTGGGATGTACCTGAACAGAAAGCATCTCGTGCGCGTCGAGAAACTTGAGCAGTAGTGGGAAACGGTGAAAGCGCGAAGACAGCTTTCCCATCAGCTGTTCTCCGAACTGCTCCATCACTTGTCTAAGCGTTTGACCTTTAAGCGGTCCGTTCGCAACCAGGCTTTGGTGGTCGGTGCGATCGCTCAGCACCCACGCTTCGCCGATAGGTCCGTCGCCCGGAAGCGGCGCGGAGAGTAGACCAGACAAGCGCCGGCCACCCCACAACCGATACTGATAGATTGGATCGAACCGGAGAGGATACAACTGTGCTATGCCCATTGTTTGCTGTCCGTCTCTTATCATCGAAAATTCAATTCGCAGGACTCGCAGGACTCGCAGGTTGCCGATGGCCATTTGGAACCCACGCGAGATCACCACTCAAAACGTAGATTGCGAGCGCGGCCGCCATAAAGAGCGCGCCTATCCAGAAGCGCCAGTCACGATGCATGCGACGCCAATACGGACCCGGATCTGGCTCGCCGACGCTACTGCTGTTTCCTTCCGGGTTGTGCCTGTTTCCTGTCATTTCGCCTCCATCGTCGCGGAATATTCACCGCGGCGCGCAGCCTGGTTGCAGCGTGCGCGATGATACAAAGCCTGCTGTGCCGACGCGACGTTGGTCTCGCGGCCTTGCCAAATCTCTAACGCGGGCTGCTGGATGGCGCGGGCAAACGAAAATGCCAATGCCCAGGGCAACCGTGACTTGAATCTGACATTCATCGCATTCAAACGGGCCGTAGCCAGTTCCGCGGGTTGGCCTCCCGACAAGAACGCAATCGCCGGCACAGCGGCAGGGACGGCCCGCAAGAAGCAGTTCACAGTCGCATCGGCTACCTCGTCCATTGTCGGTTGACTTTTGCAGGCCGTCCCAGGAAGCACCATATTGGGCTTCAACACCATTCCTTCCAGCATGACCCGCTGTGCAAAGAGTTCGCTGAAGACCGTTCGCAGCGCCTCGTCCGTGGCCACGCAACACTGCTCCAACGTATGCTCCCCATCCATGATGACCTCAGGTTCGACCACAGGGACAATGCCTGCCTCCTGGCACAGCGCCGCATAGCGAGCCAACGCATGGGCATTGGCTTCTATGCAACCCCAACTCGGCAGCCCTTCGCCGATCGCAATCACCGCGCGCCATTTGGCAAAGCGCGCCCCCATTTGAAAGTACTCCGCAAGGCGATCGCGCAATCCGTCCAGGCCTTCAGTAACTTTCTCCCCTGGATGGCCCGCTAGTTTCTTGGCGCCCATGTCCACTTTGATGCCTGGAGTGATACCCGCCTCAATAAGAACCTTGACAAAGGGCGTACCGTCGTTCTTCTTCTGACGGATGGTTTCGTCGTAGAGAATTGCGCCGCCGATGCACTCACCTAACCTTGGAGTGGTCACAATCAATTCGCGGTAGGCTCTGCGAGCTTCGACGGTCTGCGGTATACCCTGCTTTGCGAAGCGCTTGTTACAGGTTCCGGTGCTCTCATCCATTGCCAGCAGACCTTTGTTATCGGCGAAAAGCGACTTTACGGTATCTCTCAACATTTGCGGATTCATATCATCCTGCTCGTTTCCTGTTCCAGTTCCGGATATCGGATTCTATCCGCTCAAGGACATTTCAGTTCGTAAGGCTACTGAGCCGGAGCAGCCAGCAACTGCTTGAGCGCGTTGATTGCTTTCTGCGCTTCTGCAAGTTGAGCCTCGGCTTGGTCCCGCGTCGTTTTCGAAAGCAGCGCCTCCACTCCAGTTTGTTTCCCCGGTAATGGCCCAGATTGTCCCGGCACAGTCCCAAACAACGAGGCGAGCGCTTCGTCGAGTGTCGGCTCCATGACAACCTTATCTCCCGTAGCAACAATCACCCGCTTCAGTTGAGGGAAATTCGTACCTTCCGCCTTCAGATACAGAGGAACTACATAGAGAAACGAGTTCTCGATCGGAATGACGATGAGCTTGCCACGAATGACTCCCGACCCTTTTTGATCCCAGAGCGTAAGTTGCTGAGAGATCGTTGTGCTCTGGTCGATCATCGCACTGATCTGATTCGGTCCGAAGATCAGCTTGTCTTTCGGAAGCTCGTAGAACAGCATCTTCCCGTAGTCCGGGAAGTCGCAACGAGCGGCCAGCCAAGCAATCATGTTGTCCCTCTTCTGCGGCGTAAAGGGAGTCATCATAAGGTACTCAAGCTGCTGGCTGCCGGGAAGCTTCATGAGTATGTAGTACGGCTCCATTGCCGCGACCGACCCGTTATACTTCTCCTGAGGTGCAACCCAGAGATCTTCCCGGTTGTAAAAGACCTGTGGATCTGTCATATGGAAGGTCTCATATTCGGCTGCCTGTATCCCGAACATATCTTCCGGATAGCGGAGATGGCTCTTCAAGTCTGGAGATAGCTCGCTCAGATCCTTGAATACACCGGGGAATGCACGCTGGTACATCGCCAGTAGCGGATCGTTGGAATCCATGATGTAGAACGATACCGTGCCGTTATACATATCCACGACAACTTTGACGGAATTGCGAATATAGTTCATCCCTTGTGCCGAACCATCCGTCTGCGCATTGGAATACGGGTAGCGATCAGAAACCGTATACGCGTCCTGAATCCAGTACTGCTTTCCTTCGCTCAGAACTGCGTATGGAACCTTATCCAGAATCAGAAAGGGGGCCACCTGCGCAACACGCTCCTGCACACCGCGCCATATCTGTATCCGGCTTTCTGGTCGCAGATAGCCTGTAAGTAGAATGTTGATGTTCTTCTGCGTCCATGCGAACAGGAACCTCTTCCATATGCTGTCGATTGGAATTCCGCCGCTGCCCTGGTAGCTTGCATAAACGTTTTGATTGCCCTTGGGATAGTCGAATTCCTTGATCCCGGTGTTCACGATCTTGTACCCCGGAGCTACGTTTCCGAAGTAAATCTCAGGTTGGGTTACCTTAAGACCGTATTGCGACTCGGCCGGCACATTTTCAAGGAGATAATTTGGAAGACCTCCGCCTGTCGAGTTCGACACGAAGTTCATTACCATTCCCTCGCCATGAGTGAACTCAAGATTCTCGTTCACCCAGGTTTGCGCCTCCGAGGGCAGTTGCGCCGCTAGTTCGCGAGGTGCGAGCATCACCTGATGGAAGCCATCCGCAAGGTGATACCGGTCCACATTCACGTTATAAAACTCGTAATAAAGGCGAATCGCCTGCGTCTGCTGATACGTCTGAAGCAGTGGCCTTGAGTCCCAGAGACGGATGTTCTGAATCGTATCCTGATTTCTCGCGATCACATCGGGAGTCAGATCCGAGAGCGCTGGATACGCCGTTTCCTGAATATTGTCCAATTTATATGCACTGCGCGTGAAGGCGATATAATGCTTCAGGTAGGGCATCTCAAGGCTCAGTTCATTGGGCTTCACCACAAAGGCTTCAAAGAGACTGGGCAGCGCCATCACGGCAATTATATAAAGCGCTGCGTAAACCACAACGCCGGCAACAATGTGTTTGGTGCGCGGGCGGAAGAACCCAATAGCAAGCAGTACGCACGCCAGCGCCGAGACACCGGTCATCACCCAGAGCGCGACTTTCGTGACGTGCGCCGCCGCATAGCCTGCTCCGTGGACCACGCCGAGGGTCGAATAGACCAGTTCGTAATGATCCAGGACGAAGCCCCAACCGAAGTTGGCCGCGAGGATGAATAGAAGCACCATGAAGTGCTTACGTGTGCCGTCGCCAAGCGTAATCTTTCCGCTGGACCTCGACTGTCGCATCCCGAAGAGAGAGCAGAAAGCAAGAACCGCTAGCGCCGAAAGCGTCAATACCGTAATGCTTCCCTGCAACAATTCATAGAATGGAAGACGGAAAACATAAAAGCCGAGGTCAACGCCATAAAGTGGGTCCGCGATTCCAAACGAGCCGCCATACCTGAAACGAAGAAAGGCGTCCCACTGGCCGGAAACGCTCAGTGCAAAGATCAGCGAAAGAACCACAATGGCGAAATCGATAGCAAAGACCAACTGCCTGGGGCTAATGTCGACATTGATCGTCCTGTTTGCGTCAGCGGGGTGTCTAAAGGCCTTGTTGAAGAAGCTTTCTCCATCCACCAAGTTAATGTTTCTCGCCGCAAAGCGAAGATTAAGCCATAGATAAAACACTGAAACGATCAATGTGACGCCGAAGATTCCCCATTTGACCGAGAGAAGAGTCCAGAAGATGCCGCCGTAATCAAGCTGCCGCATCCAGAGCCACTTTTGGACAAGGCCGAGAACAACCGAGAGGAGGACGCCAATTACAACCAGAGCAATGAGGCCCCACATGAGCAGAGACCCGATTGATTGTGAGATGTCCCAGTGTACGCTGTTGGATGATTCTCTTTCCAATGGCGTAATTCTCTTTACGGGTGTTGTGTCCATAGTTGGCTCCTCAGTACTCACATATCCGGCCCAGGATCGTGGGACCGTTATGAATACTATCCAAGAGAAGTCGACAGGGGGTCCGGTCAATTATGAACAGAAGATTGGCTGCTCGTTGTTTAGAAAATAGATGGTAGTTTGACAACTCCAGCGAGGGGCGTAGGCCTGTTTGGTTGCAACTACCTGCGAAGGGTTGTTTTCATGGCGGCATTGTCCATATTGGTCTTGAATAGCGGATCTTCCTCGATCAAGTTCTCCGTATTTGGAACCGGCAACGGCGAAGCGCGGAAACTCCATGAGGGCGCGGTTGACGGCATCGGCACCGATAAGGGTGAGTTCTGGATCAAAGACGCCAAGGGGAAAAAACTGGTCGATGAGTCCCCGCCTCTACCCACGCTCGCCGCTGCCTTCAAGCTGGTGGCTGACGCGCTGCATTCGAAGAACTTCCCCGCCCCGTCGGCCATCGGTCACCGTATGGTTTCCGGTGGCCCGACAGTACAGGAGAACCAGCGGATCACCCCTGCACTAATCGAAGAAATGGAACACTACACAGCCTTCGCGCCTCTGCACACACCCATCGCCATCTACATCATGCGCGAAGCTATACGGCAGTTTCCCGGCATTCCCAACTTCGTTTGCCTGGACACCTACTTTCATCGCCACATGCCCGAAGTTGTCACCCGCTTGCCGATTCCGGAGAAATATGCCGCGATGGGCGTACGCCGCTATGGCGCCCATGGCCTTTCTTACGAATCGATCGTTTATCAACTGAAACCCACCGTGCCGCAAAAGCTCATAGTCGCCCATCTTGGCAATGGCGCTTCAATCGCGGCGATCCGAGACGGACGGGGCCTGAACACTTCAATGGGACTCACGCCACTTGGCGGCATTATAAGCAGCACACGCACCGGCGATATCGATCCTGGAGTGCTCCTGTTTATCCTGCGCAAAATTGCGGAGACGGCCAAAAGCGCCACCGAGGCCGCCGACCTGTTGGAGGCCGTAGTCAGCAAGAAAGCTGGCCTCTTGGGTGTGAGCGAACTCTGCAGCGACATGCGCGACCTGCGCGACGCCATCGCGCATGGCAACGCAAAGGCGCGGCTTGCCGTCGAGAAGTTTACCTGGACCATCGCCAAGTGGATCGGCGGTTACGTGGCCGAGTTAGGTGGGCTGGACATGCTGGTCTTCACCGGCGGCATCGGAGAGAACGACATCGCTACACGCGCTGAAGTCTGCGCGGGCTTGGGCGCGCTGGGCATCACGCTAGACGCCGCGCGCAACAACGCCCATGGTTCGGCGGTGATTTCGGCAGATCACTCAGCGGTCATCGTACAGGTCATTCCTCCCGCCGAGGACCTGATGATCGTCAACCATGTGGTTCGGTTGCTTGCAGAATAGTCTGTCAGCATTTTGCCCTGATGAAGGCCAAACGGAATTTTGTTCGAGAAACACAACTATTCCTGGATTTCTTTTAGACTGTGGCTGGCTGAATCCAGGGAGACACCCCTACTTCAAATTCGCATCCCGCAAAAGTTTGGCTCGCCGCTCCTCGTACTCCTCACTTGTGATCTCTCCGGCGGCGTATCTCCTTTTCAGGAGCTGCAGGGGCGATTGCATCTCCCGGTAAGTGGATCGGCGCATCGGCATCATGAATGACAAGAAGAGCATCCAAAAAAATATCCAGAAAATCCACCAGATCCAGTGCATTCCACCAAAATAGTAGTACATCTCTTAACCCCCAAAGTGTGCGGTTGATCGTTTCTCGCCTGGTGCCAGTGAATTAGGAAATGTCTTCACCGGATAGCGCGACGCTGCTGACAACACCTCGAATGACGAATTGTCTAACCACTGACGGCCCCGTCATGGATTGGAATGCAACGCGACACCAAGTGAGTAGAATCTAAGGCTTGCAACCATGATTTGGCTGTACAGAATTGAACATGGTTCGCGAGTAAAGGGCGGCTAATTCTAAAACGCATTGGAGCTCTGCGATTCTCCTCTGGAGTCTCTTCTTATCCGCCGCCAGCATCGTCGCTTTGAATGCAATGGAGCAGCCAGGCAGCGATGTATACGATTGCTCAGCACCCTCAAATACGACGTGGAAGACTGCATATGCAACATCCAGAATGGTGCCTGGAAGATGGAGGACACAATGCCCCAGAGCAAATACGACATCGCAGCGGACCTGCATATCTACGCAGCCCACGCCCACACTGCCGCCGCAGCCGCACACCACCGTGGCGATCACGAAGCAGCGGAAGAGTTGAGCTCAAGGGCTCAGGACTACTCGATGGCGGCTTCTGAGAAAACACTTGAGCTCGCGAAGCAAGATCACACCCCGATGAGGGCTTAGATATTTTCATTCAAAATCTTACGATCATGGGAGACACGAGAAATGGCCGCATCAAGCACCACTTTCAATTCGCCCTTAAACAACCACATCCGTCCCGAAGCGCGGTACCCGGTTTTCAGGGTTGATTCAACATTCTCCCTTCAACTGGCGCCTCGACCGCTACGACCGGTCAGGATAGCAGTGATTGGGAATCATCTTCCGAGGCAGTATGGAATTGCAACTTTTACGACAGATCTGTGTGACGCGATCGCTGCCGAATACGGTGCAGCCCAACTATCGGTGGTAGCGGTCAATGACGGACAATCATCCTACTCATACCCAGGGAGGGTGCGATTCGAGATCAGTGAAGGCGACGTTGCGTCCTACAGAGCGGCCGCCGACTATTTGAATGCGAGCAACGTCGATCTGGTGAGCTTGCAGCATGAGTATGGAATCTTCGGGGGCAAATCCGGAAACCACATCATGGAGCTGCTGAAGCATCTGAAAATGCCGGTGGTGACGACCCTCCATACGGTACTTCGTGAGCCGAATCTGGACCAACGGGTTGTAATGCACAAGATTGCCGCACGCTCCGAGCGCCTTATCGTCATGAGCCAATACTCCTCGCGTGTCTTACAGGAGGTATTCGGGGTCTCGGCAGAGAAGATCGACCTGATTCCTCATGGCATCCCCGACCTGCCGTTTGAGCAGCCGGACATGTATAAGAAGCGTTTCTCTTGCCAGGGCAAGAGTGTCCTTCTCACGTTTGGTCTGCTGTCTCCGAACAAAGGATTTGAAAGCGTGATTCAAGCCATGCCGCGCATCCTGGCCAATCACAGCAACACTGTTTACATGATCGCGGGCGCCACTCATCCGCAGATCTGGGCTCGCGAGGGAGATCGCTACCGGCTTGAGTTGCAGGCATTGGCCAAGAAGCTTGGGGTGGAGCAACAAGTCCTGTTTGTCAACCGGTTCGTCAGTCCTGAAGAGATGGCTTCGCTGGTGGGTTCGGCCGACATTTACATCACGTCCTACTGTCACGAAGCGCAAGCTGTATCGGGAACCCTGGCGTATGCCCTTGGTGCCGGAAAGGCCATCATCTCGACCCCATATTGGCACGCCGCGGAAGTTTTGGACCAGGGACGCGGAATGCTGGTGCCATTTGAGAACCCAGCCGCCATCGCAACAGCGACAATCGCACTCCTGGCCAACAATGAAGCACGACAGGCGATGCGCGAACGTGCCTACCTATATGCCCGGCCTATGGTCTGGAAGCGGGTAGCGGAGTCCTACATGGCCGCGTTCAGGCGGGCTCGCGCCTGCTGCGCGGAACCGGCTTACGGGAGGTTTGCCGTCGAGGCTAGCGCAAGGGACACCGAGCAGCGCATTGTGAATGCTTGAATAATTCAAGGATGCACATTCTTAGAAAACCTCAAGTTGTGAGCAATTCGGAACAGACACTCCCCTTGCGAGCTTAGGCAACTGGTGTTGCAAGCACTGCGGAATACTTGAGCAAAGAGCATCCTGCCGCTCCCAATGCCAACTTAATCCGTTCGTGCTGTGGGATCGATTGTCGTGAGAGGCGGTGACTTCCCTTTTGACTTTCACCTGTTAACTATACCTTCAAGCAGCCTGTTCCACTGCTCCGGGGCAGAGGTTCAGTCTAGAAAGAGGAGATCCTTATGGCTCAGACCGAGATTCGCTCGATCGGTAGAGAACCAATATTCGACATTACTCACTTTCTTACATGCGCCGGAATGGGCAGACGAGTTGTTCACTGTGATCCAAAAAGTACCTTGTTCTCCCAGGGTGACTCAGCCGATTCTGTTTTCTATATCCAGAGCGGCCAGTTAAAAGTCACCGTCGTTTCGGCGAATGGCAAGGAAGCTACGATTACGCTCCTCTCCGCCGGCGACTTTATTGGAGAGAATTCCCTTGCCGGAACGGCTGGACACCGATTAGTCACTGTCACTGCAATCACGCCGTCCAATGCGATGAAGATCGCTCGAAGTGAGATGATCCGGGTGGTGCACCAGGAGCACGCATTCTCCGATCTGTTCTTGTCGCACCTCTTGACTCGCAGCATGCGAGCCCAGGCAGATCTTGTCGATCAGCTCTTCAACTCCAGCGAAAAGCGCCTTGCAAGAATCCTCCTTCTGATGGCCGAATACGGTGAGCCTGGAGAACCGACAAAGTTTATCCCGCCCATCACACAAGAGACCCTGGCAGAGATGGTCGGCACCACCCGGTCACGCGTCAGCTTCTTCATGAACCGCTTTCGCAAACTCGGGTTCATTGACTACAACGGCCGTATACAGGTTCATAAATCGCTCTTCAAAGCAGTCCTCCTCGATCGCCTTCCTGAGCCTGTCTCTCAAGCACATCGCCTTGTTCCCCAATCGGAGATATCACCGGACCGGTCCACTGCCAAGCTTCGTGCCTAACGAAGACCGAGCAGTACCTTGCCGACCGCATCTTCATTTCCTCACAACGAGAAAGACGAAGTAAGCGCCATCCCAAGTGGATTTTCCTGATCTAGTAAGTGGTGTTGCATTCAGAGGCATAATCCCTGTATCCATGGATCTCAGATAAAAGTGTTTCTCCAGGTACTGTGCTACAAGGAGAGACCGCGACCTTGATGCAACAACCTCATTGGCTGCGGTCGCTTGGCTCGAATAACCCTCAACGACGAGCGGCTCATCTACGATCGAATCTTTCTCTTTGCCGATAATCTGATCAATCTGCCGTTCGCCCTCAATCGAGAGAATTTCGTTTCCCTTTGCATCCGTGGTGAATGCATCCACTGCTGCGAGCCAGGAGCGATGGTTGCTTTCATTTTGAGAGAAGGAATTGGTTCTGTATTGATCTGGCGTCAGCTCTTCGAGGCTGTAGTATCCGCGCTTCCTGAAAAAGAACACATGTTTAAGGGCTTCCGTGTCGTCGGCAAGATTCGAGGTCGCAAGATTGAATCTTGGCCACGTCGTAGCCGTCGGCACTGACCTGGTAAACGATGGCGGCATCCTCGCCAGGGATCAGGTACTTATCCAATGTGCAAATCCCACGCGTCACAAATCAAGTGAGCCGAGTGAAAGACAATCCTGGAATCCGCAGTCTCGATCAAATCCTGTCAGCCCTAGTTTCTCATCCTTGGCATTGGGGAACACAATGCTGTCGACTTTGAGATGGCGTCCTGTATCTGGCGGGGTTGTTGCGTACCAAAAGCAAAAGGCAGGCGTTCCCACCCACGAAGCAACCGTGAGACGTGCATCCGGGCGCATTAGCTGTTTACGCCCTGCTAGGACTCCACATCACCGCCAAGATTGACGCGGTATCCTCCTTCGATCTCCTCTTCCTCATCAAGTTCGCCGTCCTCCTGTATTGCCGCGAATGCAGCACGTTCGCGCTTGTCTCTGCGAACGGTCAGTAATTGTGTGCCAATGGTGTGCTTCGGCACGAAGCAATAGTTGTAGAACGCCTCGAACAGCGCAATGTTCGGAACCCTCTTTTGCTCCAACAGATCGCTGAGATGATGGGCGTACAGGGCACGGAATGATTCTGGCGTGATGATGTGTGTCAGCCTCTTGCCGGTGAGCCGCGTAGTCGCCTCGAGCCAATTCTTCTCGATCCAAGCATGGATCTCGGATTTCCTGATGCGAAGAATCCTTGCCAACGCTTCGACCGAAAAACAGTCGCATCGAATGTCTTTCACTTTCAGACTGTTCCTGCGCAATGCGCAACGAATAGCATTCGGGCTTCGGCTGAGTATTCGCGCAGCTTCTTCCACTGAATGAGAGGACAGCGTTTCACGAAGATTCTCAAGCTCTTCCTCGGTCCAGCGT
>Ga0255353_1000446_pt1 | contig 26642 bp, 23 predicted proteins | sample HBST25metaG_FD_189941 | JGI IMG/M metagenome (GOLD analysis project Ga0255353, IMG submission 189941) | Peat soil microbial communities from Stordalen Mire, Sweden - H.B.S.T25 | ecosystem: Environmental > Terrestrial > Soil > Wetlands > Peat | place: Sweden: Norrbotten County, Stordalen Mire...
CCTTCAGATATACCGCAGCAAAAGCCTCACCACAAGTATCTACTATGGTTACCTATACATGCGGTCACGGCACTAGGATTCACTAAATTGGACGCAAACGATCGAGCTCAGCCTTGGCTATGCTGGCAGGAACTGCCGCAGACAGCTACAGACGGCGAGCGTTTGAGCGATGCTCTTGTTGGGTCCGCTCGGGCCGCGGCAGCCGGAAATATGGGGAATTGCCAGCTCCAACAATTGAGTTTCAGGATGTTAGCGCGCATAGCGAATCAATTCGTTGGTGACCTGCATGGGGGTGGTGACGTCCGCGTCCGGTGCATAGAATACGTTGGAGATTTCGATGCTGAACTGTCAGCACGCGGAAGTGCACACGTTTTGCGGGGGCAAGGTCACGGGGGTTGAGGCGATAATCACGAAACTTCCCCTAAGATGGTAACCGAAGGCAAATTTAGCGAACTGAAGGTGGCTCGTAGCCCACGAAACGGTAGCGCTGAGATATGAGGTAGCACTCTGGAAGGCGGTCGGGTCGTCCAGCGCCTCGGCCGCATTTGTGATGATCATGGCGACGGTGAGGAAGCGGTAGTGGTCAAGCATTTCCAGATACTTCCGTACACAATCATCGAGGAGTGTCCCATGGAGTTTGGCGATGTCAATCGGTTCGTCGTCCGCCGTTGCCGTGCGCTTTGGGAAGGCAGCGGTGAGACTCTGGACAAAGAAGTCCCGCGCCCAAGGGGTTACGTCTCGACCGGCGGTACCATCGACAGATATACTCGCATTGGGAATTCAATTGACGGGAGGGCTGCTCAGATTTCACTCCATTCTGGCCGCGTGCAGCACTAAAACCGGTTAGAGCGCAGGCGTTCGGGACCGGCTGAGATTAGCACAGGGGTAAAGGCCCATAACGGTTGTGAAATGAAAATCGGCGTTAGACAGGCCCGTGGAACATATTGAGGCTTTGTGATTTTGGGCAGAATAATTGCCCTTGCGCCGGTTTTTGGACAATCTATTGTCCCTAGGACCATAGATTGTCTCTGGACAGGCAAGGGAGTGCAGGACATGGCCAAGAGTGTGAATAAAGTGTTTCTTTTAGGGAATGTAGGCAAGGATCCAGAGATCCGCTCCACACCCAGCGGCACCATGGTGGCAACCTTCGGACTGGCAACAAGTGATCGGTATCAGGACCCGCAAGGCAACTGGCAGGACCGCACCGAATGGCATAATCTGGTTGCCTTCAAGCGCACCGCCGAAATCATCCGCGACTACGTGAAAAAGGGCTCCAAGCTATACATCGAAGGCAGCCTCAGAACCAGCAGTTGGGATGATAAGCAATCCGGCCAGAAGCGCTATAAGACTGAGATCATCGTCAACGACCTCTCGCTGCTTTCCGGTCGCGACGAGGGTTCTGGTGGAGCCGGCGGTTACGGCCGCGCCGCAAGCTCCGCCAGTTCCGCGGCCAGCTTCGACCAGCGTCCGCCTGCCGCTGCCGGCCAGGATGAGTATGCCCAGGCCGCCGAAATCTCAGACGACGACATACCGTTCTGAGACATACCTGCGTTCAAAATGTAAAGCTGAACCTCGGAGATCCGCATTCCAGGCGCGCTCCGAGGTTCAGCTCGCCAAATTGTGTAAAGATTTGCCGACACCCGAATCCGATTAATGCCATACCTCAACGAAGTGTAAAGATCTTGCGCCCCTGCTTGCAGAAGGCATAAATCCCCAGACTGAATCGATCGCGCTGGCGATAATCGGTGGATTTCCTACGGGGCTACCGGTCCCGTTATCTCCAATTTCGCCGCCATTCGTTCGACCGCAACAGTCACGGCCTCTCCCACGAGCGGTGCGTAATACCGAAGCAGATCCATCGAACGATCGGCGAGACGGTCCGAGATGATTACTGGGCTCTCGCCCAGCTTTAACATGTTGGCCACGAAAGTGTGGCGCAAGGATAGCGTGGAAACGTCAGAAAGTCCGGCACACTCTCCGTGCTGGCGGACTGTCATCTCCATCCAGCGGCGCGTTAGTGGAACCGGCCTCCCCGGGAGTACCAGATTACTCGATCCCTTCTTCTGCGAATAGTCCAAATCGATCGACATTTGCCTTGCAGGCCCATTCAACGGCAGTTCCACGTCGATGTCCGCTGCCGCTTGATGGACGATTATCATGCCCCTTTCTTCCCTGATGTGAACGTCCTTCCAACGAAGTTGGCACCACGGGCTCCCCGGCGCAGATGACTGCGGTATTCCTCGACGCCGTACCGCAGAAGTGTCGCCCAACCCAGTTGCCTGCCAAAGCTGGATGCCCATCGAATAGTACCTTCCAGATCAAAGCGATAGTTCTTGACCGGATTTTCCAATTGCCAGTCAGTGTCGTCCCTGCCCGGCCCGATCGGCATCTCCTGTTACCGACCCCTCTTTGGAATGTAAGCCGCGCCGGATGAGCGCATTGCCCTTTTAGCGTCGCTTGCGACTCTGAAACAGGCAAAATCGACTGTCCATCCCATGGGCAAATCCAGCGTCGGCGTGGTTTTAGACCGCCTCTGTCGAGCCCGCTGCTCGCGCAAGTCAAACCTTCCTATTGCAATCCCATAGAGGAGCGAATACACTCCTCCTATTGGGCAACCATAAGAGTGAGCGATGAGCGAGAAAACAGACGTTTGGCAGGGGACACTGGCTTTGATGGCGCTCAGGACGCTGGAAGCCATGGGACCACAGCACGGCTATGGCTTGGCGCGGCGCATCGAGCAGATCAGCGGCGACCAGTTGCAGCTGAACTACGGCACGTTGTACCCAGCGCTGCTCAAGCTGGAGCAGGAAGGTTTCGTCCGCTCAAGCTGGGGCGTTTCAGAGAATAATCGCCGCGCCAAATTCTACGAGCTGACCAACGCAGGCCACCGCCAGGTGAAAAAGGCGACAGCCGAGTGGGAGCAGGCCACCGCGATTCTGGCGCGCTTCCTGGCTCCGGCAGAGGAGGCCTAAGGCGATGGCAATGCGCAACCTCAGAGCGTTATGGATTCGCCTCCTTGGGATGTTCGGCGCCCGCCGTCATGATGCCGACTTCGCCGCCGAACTCGAAACTCACATCGGACTGCATACGGACGATGGCATCCGCGCGGGCCTCACTCCCGGTGAAGCCCGCCGTCAGGCTCTCATCCGCCTCGGAGGGGCCGAGCAGACATTGCAGGCCCATCGCGAGCGCCGCACCCTCCCGTGGCTTGATTCCCTCCTCCGCGACCTCGTCTACGGCCTGCGCACTCTCGGCAAACATCGCAGCGCAACCGCCATCGCCATCCTCTCCATCAGCCTTGGCATCGGTGCCAACGCCACCATCTTTTCCATGGTCAGCCGCTTCGTCCTCCGCCCGGCGCCTGTCGGCGACCCCACCACGCTCCTCACGTTGCAGACCATGCACGATGGAGATCAGTGCTGCAATGAATTCCCCCTCCCCGTGTACAAGGACGTTCGCGATCAGGCAACCTCCTTCTCTAGCATTGCCGCCTACGATGAACTGATTCCTGCATCCATCGGCGGTAGCGGTGAACCGGAGCGAGTCTGGGGCCAGGCCGTTACGCCCAACTTTTTTGAAGCGCTCGAGCTTCCCATGGTCGCAGGACGCGGATTCGCACCCGATGAAGATAACGCTCAGAAGATTGTGCTCAGTGCGGCACTTTGGCAACGCCGCTTCAACAGCGACCCGGCGATCGCTGGTAAAACCGTAATGCTTTCGGGGAGAACCTTCACGGTCGTTGGCGTGGCTCCGGCAACCTTCCACAGCGTCGACCAGATCCTCAACACTGAATTCTGGGTGCCGCTCGGCAATGCTCCACAGCTCGCACCGAACGTGGCGAATTTCAATTCACGCGAAATGCACTGGCTCGCCGTGGTAGCGCGCCTCAAACCCGGTGTCACGCAAGCACAGGCCGCGGCCGAGCTCAAGACTGTGGCGGCGCGTCTCGCCAAAACCTATCCCGACACCGACAAGGGCGTCGGCTTTGTCATTCAGCGGGCGGGCTTGCTTTCGCCCAGACAGAGCGGCACCATGCATCTGTTTCTCGCCGCCCTCGGAATCGTCGTACTGCTGGTCCTCTTCATCGCCGGCGCCAACGTGACCAACCTGCTCTTCGCCCAGGCCGCTGGTCGTCAGCGCGACATGGCTGTGCGCCTGGCGCTGGGCGCAACGCGCGGCCGGTTACAACGCCAGATGCTCATCGAGAGCGTCCTCCTCGGCCTGGGTGGCGGCGCGCTCGGCATTCTCCTTTCACTCTGGTCCACGCGTGCGCTCTCTGCTCTTCATCTGCCTGCGCCAGTTCCGCTCAACCTCACCATCAGCGTCGACTGGCGCGTACTCCTTTACTCTTTTGTGCTGAGCGTGCTCTGCGGACTACTCTTCGGCCTCGCACCCGCTTGGGCCGCCTCCCGTCCCTTGCTCGCGAACGCCCTCAGAGGCGAAGATGCGCTTGCTCGTCCGGGACGCCGCTTCAGTTTGCGCAATGTGCTGGTCGTCGCGCAGGTGGCCATGTCGGTGGTTCTGCTCTGTATCACCGGATTGTTTCTGCGCAGCCTCAACAGCGCATCCGGGATCGACATCGGCTTCCGCTCCGACAATCTTCTTGCCGTGTCTGTCGATCCCCGTTTACACAGCTATACGCCCGAGCGCACCGCGTCCTTCCTCACCCAGCTTCGTGAACGCGCTGCAGCTCTGCCCGGCGTTACCTCAGCCGCCATCACCGACACGCTGCCCCTATCCTTGGGCGGACGCAGCGATGGCTTCAGTATCGTGGGAGCACCTGACGGAGGGGAAGGCGCCTCCACCGATCTCTACATGGCGTCGCCGGGCTTTCTTGAGACCATGGGCATTCCGCAGATCGCGGGCACCGATTTCAGTAAGGAGACGGCGGCTGAACCTAAGACCGCCATCGTCAACCAAGCCTTCGTCGACCGCGTTCTTCACGGCAGAAACCCCATCGGCGTCCTTGTCTCCGGCGGAGGCGTCAACTACCGTATCATCGGCGTCGCAGGCAACACCAAATCGCGCTCCCTCGGCGAAGAAACCCGAGCCGTCCTCTATCGGTCCATGGTGCAGAACGTTGGCAGCGATCCGGCTTTGCTCGGCTACACCGTTGTCGTGCGCACCACGGGGAATCCGGCAGGCATCGAGGAAGCGCTACGCAGTCAGGTTCACAACCTTGATCCGTCGATGGCCATCTTCAACGAACAGACCATGGAAGAGCACGTCCGCAATGCCTACTTCCTGCCTCGCCTCGCCGCCACGCTCTTTGGAACTTTTGGATTCATCGGCCTTGTGCTCGCCAGTGTTGGACTCTATGGCGTAATAAGCTACTCGGTTAGCCGCCGCACGCGCGAAATCGGTATTCGCATGGCCATGGGCGCCCAACCCGGCACCGTGGAGCGCCTGGTTCTGCGCCAGGGTCTGGTGCTCACCCTCATCGCTGTCGCTCTCGGCTGGCCCGCCGCGTGGATGTTGGCTCGGGTGGCCGCAAGCTTCCTCTACGGCATTCAGCCACACGACGTATTTACCTTCGCGATCGTGCCACCGTTTCTGATCGCAATCGGTCTTTTTGCATGCTGGATTCCTGCTCGGCGCGCTGCTTCCATTGATCCCATGCGGGCGCTGCGGACGGAGTAAGAGAGAACCCGCAGCATCATTGCCACGACCGATAAGAGGATGGGAGGACTGCGGCCGTGTGGCTGGCAGGCGATGGAGCTCTAAAAAGGTAAAAGGTGGCCGATTGGCTGCGCAATCCCGATAACGGCTCTGTGGCCATGGCTGATTCTTGAATGACGCAAAATCGCAGGATGACTCGTCGGCGGGCAGATCGGCTCTGATATGTCGGCCGGTGTCTGTAAATCGGCGGAGTTTCCGATTGTATTGCCGCTGCGATCAAGACCAGCGAATTGCGAGTCCGGCCAGCGCCATCCGTCCCACGGTCAACTTAATTCGCAGACCCGCCGAACACGGAGCCGGTCAAGCCGAAAAAAGACAGTTTGAAGGGGCTCAAGGGTTCAAAAAGCCCCCGATTGCTTCATGATCCATCGTTCTTGCCGAGGAAGCGAAGAGGAAAGCCCACGAGGGGTCGAGGTAAAGCCAACGCTGGCTGCTGAACCAACTCGTGGGGAGGCTGGGCACATGCAGCAGCGTGTGACCGCCCATGCACATCATTTCCGTCCCGTTCCATGCCAGGAAAGTTCTCGACGCTTGTCCAACCTGCGCTGGATGTGCCACGCATCGCAAGCACACCGGGCACCGTCGGCGCTGGTCTTTGAGCACCCAGCGCATGCCAAACAGGCACATCGCAAACGATGCGGCCAGTTGCGCCTCTGTCGCGTGGTCACGGCTCAGGGATGTGAATCCGTAAGCCAAATCGAGCGCTGCAAAGTAGACCATTGGCATCAGCAGCCCAACCTTGGCGGTGAAGAAGCTCCAGCGATAAAGTTTCCTTCCCCACGAAGTCTCTTGCGGATCCGCGCTATACTCGCCCAGCGAAACGGCGGTAATTGCGGGGAGAGAAATCAATGCCAAAAACACTGCAAATCCATAGAGCGCACCAGTTCCCGGACGCGACGATTCGACCAATACGCCCATCAGGTCCTGCTTGGAATCCCCCGGACCGCTCGCTGTGATGCGAACGCAGGAGGACCACAATTCCCCCTGACCCTCAGCATTCAATCGCCTAACCGCGTACCCGGCACTCTTCGATTCCCCCGCTGCGTTTGGTTCCAGCAGCCATGCGTCTACACCGCCCGGCAAACCCAGCGCCCCATCCGGCGCAACGCCAGCAATTCTGACCGACCGACCGTCGAGCCACAGCACTGTGCCGGCGACGTGCGGGTCTGCGCCAAAGAGCCGCTTCCAGGCCGACTCGCTCAGCCAGATATCGGACGAGCCACCGGCCTGTGACGGCGGCTCGGCAAACTGCACCGTCAACCCAAGCGACTCAAATAAATTCTTGCTGGCATGAGCCACGGACCAGGTGGAAGCAGCGTGGGAGGGTTCGTCAGGAAAACTGCTCGAAGCGAACTCCTGTTCCCGCGCCACTCGGTAAAAGGCAAGGCTGTCAAAGTACTTCTGCCGACGTTCGTTCCACGCGCTAAATTCATCCGGCGTCACGGTAGGCATGGAACCGTTGTAACCTGCCTGCTGAATCAGCACGGCGTTTGGGTTCACCTTTGACGGCCATAGGCTCCGCTCCGCGCGTACGCCCGGTAGCAGCAAGGCGACTGCATAACTCGCTGCCAGCAGTCCCGCCATCACCAGCAGACACCGCGCCGGCGTTACCTCCGTCGCAGCGAAACAAGCGGATTGAGGTTTGCCCGACCGCCTCAGCCACAGTGCATCTTCAAAGGCTCCAAGGCAAAAGCCATTCGCGCGCTGATCGTCCCGGCAGCCCCGCGCGCCCGAACCGGCACATGCCTGTCGCACATGCCATAACTCCGACCTCCACTCCCGTCGCCACTCGGCTCGTTCCTGCCGCGGGACAAGGTACGAGGCCATGCGCAGAAGGCCTAACTGCAATTGCCGATTGGCCCATTCCGAGCGCAGCGTGAGCCTCATATCGTTTTGGCCTCTCCACTGGGAATCAGCCGCTCCAGCAGTGGATAGCGTCGGCGCGAGGCTTCCAGGGTCGTCCTGCCGGCTGTCGACAGTTTGTAGTACTTGCGCGCCGGGCGCTGCTCTTCGTCGGCGGTCGATTGCTTCTCCCATTGGGAGCGGATCAGTTCGTTTTGCTCCAGCCGGCGCAACGCCGGATACACTGTCCCGCTGGGCAGTCCGGTCGTCTCCATAATGCTGAAGCCATACACATATCCAGCATCCAGCGCCTGGAGAATGAGCGCCGCGGTGTGAGAGAGTCTTACCTCCAAAGCCATGACGCATTCTACCTATGTAGCAATCTACTTGACAAGCACCTATGATGATTGCTACATAGGGTATAGAGAGTGGCCTTCGCGGATGGATTGCCGAGGGCTTTACGCACACCATGGAGGGCGCACATGCTCCAACTCCAACATCTTTGCCGCAACTACCGCGGAATTCCCGCCATTCAAGACGTTACTTTCCAGGTTGCGCCCGGCGAGATCGTGGGCTTTCTCGGCCCCAACGGCGCCGGGAAATCGACCACCGTCAAAATCATCACCGGGATGCTTCGCCCCGATGATGGCCGGGTTCTATTCGACGGCCAGGACATTGCGAAAGATATGGTCGCTTTCCGCGCCACCTTCGGCTATGTCCCGGAGGAAGCGCAACTCTACAGTTATCTCTCCGGCCTCGAGTATCTGCAATTGGTCGGCAGGCTCCGCGGGCTCGGCGAAGCTCTCATCGAAGCTAAGGCGACTCGTTTGCTCACACTCTTGAACCTCGAGTCCTGGCAATACTCGCCCATTTCCAGCTACTCGAAAGGCATGCGCCAGCGCGTCCTTCTGGCTGCGGCTCTGTTGCACGATCCCAGGCTGCTCATCTTTGACGAGCCACTGTCTGGTCTCGACGTCGTATCCAGTCGGCTCTTCAAAGACCTGATTGAATTACTCGCTGCCCAGGGCAAATCCGTGCTCTATATCTCCCACGTTCTTGAAGTGGTTGAGCAGGTTTGCAGCCGTGTCGTGGTAATTGCCAAGGGCCGCGTGCTGGCCGACGCTCGCCCCGCCGATCTGAAGCAGCTCATGCATCTTTCCAATCTCGAAAGCGTCTTTGCGCAGCTCGTGGAGCAGGAAGACACGCGAATTCTCGCGCAGCAGATGGTCGAGGTGATGCAGGCCGCCCATGTATGAAGGATTTCAGCACCTCTTCATGATGTCCGAACCGGAGATTCTCGCCCTCAACGCGCAGGCGGCGCTCGGTCCTGTGCGACCGCCGGAGCGTAGTCAGTTCTCGCACTTGGTTCGCCATTTTCTTGAACGCTTCTTTAATCACGAAACCGCCTCGCCAGACGGCGACGCACGGGCGCGCGTGGCTCTCGTCGCCGTGACCACAGGCCTTCCTGGCTTCGTGGTGGCCCTGTATTTGTGGCCAATCTATCATCCCTTCATCGGATGGCCGCCGGGCAGAGCTTTGAATATTGATCCTCCGCCCTACTGGCTGCAGGTGAATCACCACTTCTTTTTCATCCTGTATTCCTTCGTCGCGATGGGCATCACTACCGTCTTTGAGTGGGATTTGCTTTTTCCGGATTTGCTGGACGTGTGCGTATTTACCGCGCTGCCGATTCCCAACCGGCGACTTTTTCAGGCGCGCGTGGCCGCCATCGCTCTGTTGATCGGAGGCTTCCTTCTCAATGCGAACATGCTGGCGTTGTTGTTCCTTCCCCTTTCGATCGATCCGCCCAGGATCCTGCCACTTCTCTCCGCTGACCTGTTCGCTTGTCTTGGTGGTGGGCTGTTTTCCGCTGTTCTGGTGCTGGCGTTGCAAAGCGTGCTGCTCGCAATTGTTGGCGAGCGGCTGTTTCGTCGGATTTCGCTGCCCCTGCAAGGACTATTGATTACTGCGCTGCTGCTCCTGCTTTTCTTGTTTCCCGTCTTCTCGGCCGCTATTCCGGTATTTCTCGCATCAGGTAGCGCGTGGGTGATGAGTTGTCCGCCTTTTTGGTTCCTCGGCATCTACCAGCGCCTGCTGGAGGGCCCGTCTGCGCTGCCGGTCTATACCAAACTTGCCCAAACCGGATGCGCAGCTCTTCTCTCAACGCTGCTGCTGGCCATGCTGGCGTACCCGATCGCTTACTTGCGGCGAGTGCGTGAACTGGTCGTCGGTCCCGGCGCCGGGGACACGCGCATCCACGGCGCCCGCCCGCTTCATGGACTTCTCCATATCACGCTGCTTCGGCCTCCGGTGTGCCGCGCTGTCTTCCATTTCATCGGGCAAACTCTATTCCGCGTCCAACGCTATCGCATCTACCTGGTGCTGTATGGGGGAGTCGGTCTGGCTACGGTAATCGCCACCATCCTTCGGCTCACCGTGGTCCACGCCCGTGTCAGCGTTGGAGTCTCTGCCGACGGCATTTGCGCAGCCATTGCAATCGTCGCTTTCTGGATCGTCGCTGGTCTGCGCATGGCCTTCGCTTCTCCGGGGAATCGTCAGGGAAGCTGGATCTTTCGCATTGTTCATGGCCGTCCTCCGCAATTCTCCATAGCCTTGCAGCAATTGCGCGCTGCCAGGCTATGGGTGCTGCTGAGCACGAGTCTGGTGACTCTCAGCGCCAGCCTGATCTTCTGCTCATTTGCTCCGAGAGAACTTCAGACCGTGCCGGCGCGGCTGAGCTTGTTGTTGATTGGCGCCGGTCTGTGCCTGCTTCTCACAGACGCCTTTTTCCTCAATGTCCGGGCTGTGGCCTTTTCCGGTGATCCGGAACGCGAGCCGTCCAATCTTGCCATGACGGTGCTGAAATACTTCACGTTCTTCCCGGTTGTCATCTGGCTTCCCGTGGCCGCCGAGCTATGGATTGAGAGCAGCCTCGTTCACGCGCTCCTGGCCGCCGCCATCATAGCTGCCACGCATTTCGTGCTGCTCTACGGCCACCGGCGAGTCGTCCGATACCACTGCAACGTGCGCGCCCTCGAAGACGGCGAAGAGGACTTCCCCATGAAGCTTGGGCTTCGCAGCTGACAGCGATCCGGAATAGCATGTCAGCCCTCGCGCCCGGTCCGACCTTCCAATCAGCGGCGCCCTGCGGCCAGCATATACAACATAGGCATCTGCACAGCATGTGAGTCTGTGCCGCATGACGGTTCCGCATGGTGGCTCGATTCGGAGCCGCCATGCGCTGACAGGCGGAGCGCGCAGCCAGACTTGCACCGCTCTTACGACAGACAGTGGTCGTTATCGGATCGCCCAACTTCCCGTTGGCGCCTATGCCGTTAAGATCGAGAAGAAAGGACTCTCTTGCGCACCCTGCCCGTCATTTGTGCTCACGCTGAATCAAGTAACCCGCATCGACGTGACGATGAAAGTCGGTCAGACGGGCGAGACGGTGGAAGTAAGCGGCTCAGCATCTGTCCTTGCTAGAGAGACAACGCATGTCAACACCGTCATCGATGCTGCGACCAACGATCGTCTTCCGCTGGCTTCGCTTAATTACGTGCAACTGACGCTGCTAGCGCGGAGCTCTGTTTCGACCGATCCGAGCAGTTTCAATAACGGTAACAGCACCGGCGGTTATGGTGGCCGTCCGCTGATCAAAGGCAATCGCGAGCATGCAAATAACTTCATGCTCGACGGCATGGTCAATAATCAGGTCTCGGACAATTTGCTGTATTACACGCCGCTACGGGCGCCATCCAGGAGTTCAACCTGATTACGCGTGACGGACCGGCAGAGTTCGGCAATTTTGAAGGCGCAATTGTCAACGCGACGATCAAGTCCGGCACCAATGCCTTTCATGGTGGTGTTTGGGAGTTTTTCCGCAACGACGTTCTGGTGTTGCGCCCCAGGGATTCGCGAACATAGTCGTGGGTCACTCCTTCCACGTAGCCAAGTCCCATAGGCAATGCCGGCTATGTGCGATTCAATGCCTGAATCCCTGGTTCTTCGTCAACCGGCAGCACGATGGCGTATTCGGGTGGGTTCAGCTACAGGCCCACCACATCGCGCTCCTTTTCTACAACGACCGGATCGTTGGAGAGCTTGAGGCTCTCGCTGCGGTGGGGCTGCGCTGCGAGCAATTGGAAGACGCGATGCACGGAGGACGTGGAAAGCCTGTTTGCATCCGCGGCCAGGCGGACGGTCCAGTGGGTTCCAGTAGACGGCTTCCGCTTGTTGAAAAGTCGGCGGTTATACGAGGCATTTGTGAGACATAACACTAGAGGCCTGGCTCCGAAGTTCTTTGCAAAACCGGCGAGATAACAGAAACAGATTCTTCGCTCACCAACCCCGAACTGAAAAGCGTTCGGGGCCCCGTTCACTCAAGAATGACAGCCTCTGTTCTGTTGTGAATTTCAGAGATGGTGCACTGGCGTTGCGCTTACCAGTTCACCACCGTTACCGCAAAAGGCTCCAGCGTAATCTTGCCGGCGGCGGGTTTGACTACTCGCGCAGCGCCATCGCCAGTCTTTCCGTCCACCGTGAGCGCAGTGGCCTTGTCCGCATCGGTCAGCGACACGTCAACGGCCCAATTGCGCTTGTTCACCAATAACAACTTGTGGCCCGCCGCGGTATCAAAGGCCTGCGCCGTCAAATTGCTCCCGCCTATCTGCGTCTCTACCAGGCGATCGCCCGGATGGATCGAGTCCTTGATCAGCTTGAGCACCCAGTAGCGCGCGTTGGGCTTGTTGTTGGTCCAGTCCATCATGCTCACGCTCGGATACTGCGTGGGGTAGCCGATCAACTGCGACTCGCCAATGGCATCGATCTGCAGCCGCGAAAGCTCGATGAACATATGGGCATAGAGCGCGCCCGCGAGGTTCCAGTAGGCCGGCGGAGGCGGGACTTTGTCTTCCGCAGTGTTGTCGGTCGGCAGAATCACGCCTAGCTCGTCGATCGTCGTTCGCGTCTCAGGAGAAAGCCGTTTCCGAATCGACTCGATATATCGCACAGTATTCAAGAAACCGGCGCCCTGATCGAAGAACGTGTACTGCCAGCTATCGATTGTTTGCCCACTGACAGGCGTCGCGTAGAAGTGATACGAAATCATGTCCAGAGGCGTGCCGGGCCGATGGTTCTTGTGGTTCAGGAAATACTCAAAGTAACCTGGGCTCAGACTGGGCATCGCCATCGCCAGGCCAACGAACTTCGTCTCCGGCGAAACCTCGTGAATCGCACTGACGATCATGTCGTAGCGCGCGGTGTACTGCTCGGGCGTCATGTTGTGTTCAAAATCGGCTTCGTTCAGCACCTCCCACATGGGCAGCTTGTAGTGGTAGCCCGACTCGTGGCGCACGCCGTTCTCGTCGGTGAATCCGCCGTTCACATACCAGCTCACCAGCCGGCTGAAATAGCCGCCCAGTTCCTTGCCCGTGGGGTCTCGCAGTTCGGTGCCCTGCGTATAGTTCCACTCCACCTGGTTGGGATCAGCCGGATACGTTACCGGCTTATCGGTCTTGAAGAGCCAGGCGGGGAGGGTGCTGAAGTTCATGATCGTCGGGTGTCCGTCGGTCGCGGCAAGAAAATCCTTCGTCATCGGATCAATGGCGCTGAAATCCCAACTGGTCTTTTGCGGCGTGGGCGGCTCCAACTCGGCAACCGCGAGCCTCGGATAGGGCAGCCACGGCACATAGCGGACGTAGTCCGCGCCTAGATCTTTCACTGCCTGATAGGCGGCAACACTCAGCGGCTCGCCGGGGCGCAATTGCGGATTCACCACCACTTGCAGTGTGGGTGTGGACTTCGAAACGACCAATGTCTTGTCCCAATGAATGGTGAGTTGCGCCGGCTGCTGGCCTTGAAGGCTCACGCTGATGCCCATGCAAAGAAATGCCGCTGTCAGTGGCCCTGTGAGAATTCCTGTTCTCGTGTGCTCGCGGAGCAACCCCATGATTGTCACTTCTCCCTCGTGTTTTGCAGACGTACCCTGCACACGAAAAGCATGAAGGGCGGAATCCGGCGGTGGGCAAGATATAACACCTGGAGAGTGCGATTTGCAATAGTTCCTGTATTGATATGGCCGGTGGGACGGCAGAGCGGCTCTGTCTCCCAGGCCTTCTGTCTATCCTGAAAACGATTTGAGGTTAAAGCGACTCGACGGCGTCGATCTTCTTGGCGACCTCAAAGGTCAGGGTCTCGACCGAGGCATGGAAAAGTCTGCGCTCCCGCATCGGCAGTTCGTCCAGAAGTTCGGGAAACGGCACGGCCTCGCACCCCGGGAAGGCCGGGAAGCCCACCGTGTCGGCCATGCGGCAACTCACGTTGAGAAGATCGGACATGCCCCAGGAGCCGTCCTGACGCCGGGGCGCATGATGGTCGGAGACAACGGCCTCGAAGTCCGACGGCAGCTTCCAGTCAGCAATCAGTTGGCGGCCGGCCTCGCAGTGGTCCCATCCAAACAACTCCCGCTCGGCTTTGAGGATGCTCTCGGGCGTTCCACTGTGCACACCGAGCAGCAGGCCATACTCTTTGGGCCGGATGACGGCCAGTGCGAGTCGTCCGATGTCGTGCATCACGCCCGCGGTATATGCGATGTCCTTGTCCAGGAAGCCCGCAGCGGCCAGTTGTTCGGCAATCAGGCCACATGCCAGGTTGTGCCGCCAAATGCCGCGCATGGAAGGCTGGCTCAGCGCTTTGCCCATGTACGCTCGCACGCCCACGGTGAAGCACAGGCCCTGCAGGTTATTGGCGCCCAGCACGGCAATGGCCTGCAGGATACTGCTGGCGGGAAACCGCGGAGCATACAAAACCGAATTCGCAATCGTCAGCACTTCGCTGGCGAAGGCCGGATCGGCCGAAACCAGATCGCTCAACTGGTGCAGTTGCACATTTTCGTTGTTGGCCAGTTGCAGTACGCGGATGGCGATTTGCGGAAAAGGGGGAAGGCGGAGATGAGACCAGGGCGGATTGACCCACTCGTCCCCTCGTCTGTCGAACTGCGCCATCCAAATCTCTCCCTTGTCCAGGCAACTTTCCCGGGTCGCCCAGGCTTCAGCCTGTTCCACGCGCCCCGCTCGAAGAACGCGCCGGGGCGATGGCTGTATTTCCCTAAAATACCCTTTTCGGCAGATTGGAGAGTTTTCTTCAATCGACATGTCTGAAATGTGTGAAATCCAGGGCCCAAACCAAGGGGACGGACGCGCGCAGGATCGAAAAAGAGCGTCCACTGCGTCAACCAGCCCCCACCGGCTTCCGTTTCGGGAGGGATTGCACAGCTCACTGCATAGTCCAGGTCATTCCGTCCGTGCTCACCCAGACCAGACCTCCATCGTTTTTCAACTCCAAAGTGCCGGCCGACTCGGTGCTGGCGCTGAAGCCCGGCCGAGCCCTGATTTCGATGGGCAGACCTGTCCATTGCCGTGGAACCAGTTTCCAGTTCTTTCCTGCGTCCTCGCTCAGAAACAGAGCACCCGACGCGTCGATGGCCAGCAGGCGATGCAGAGCGCTTGCCGTGGAAACCGCCGCCAACCCGCTGGGCAATTTGATGCTCCCGCGGAGGTCCAGCGCTTGAATCATCGGCCCTCCCGTGGTGGCTTGGAAAGTTCCCGCAGACGGCAGCGGGGCCGCACTCCGAGGCATTGCCGCGGCAACCGTCGCGGTATGGCTGGTGCGGGCGTTGTCGAATGCTGCCCGCATGCTCTTTCTTTCCTCCGTCCCGGACCCTGCGTTGGCCGAAAGCGCGCCGTTGATCTGCCGCTGTTGCCAGGCAGCAGCGCCCGGCGACGGTTTGAACTGAACCATGGTCCCCAGCGGCGGCGGTGGGCCACTGGGCGCGCCGGAGGGCGACAAGGCCAGATTGCTCTCCGCAAAGGAAAGCCCCGGTGCGACCGGCGGCGCCGGAAGCTGGGCGGAAGGAACGGCGGCGGGCGCTTGAGCGCGGACTGCTGAGGCAGTCGCCGCCTTGGGAGCGAACTCCGCCGGAGCAGCAGGCTTCACTGGGACAACCAGCGCTTGGGTGTGCGCAGTTCTCATGGCTGGCGGCTCGGGCAATACCGGGCTGGGCGCGATCTCTCCGCTGGGCGCGACCTTCGCAATTTCCGGGGAGTTTGCAGTGGTCTTTGGATGAAAGACGACCACCAGCGCCAGCGCCGCCGCCAACGCCGCAGCCGGACCCCACACAAGACGCCAATTCCTGAACCACGAGCTGGATTGTAGCGCGGGAAGGGTCGCCACAACCCATGCCGGCGCGGCTGCTTCCGCTGTCTCTTGGGCCAGATAAACCACCTGCCGGCAGCGACTGCACCCAGCCAGATGCGCCACCACCCGTTCCCGTTCTGAGTCGGCAAGAGCTTGCTCGACAAATGCGTTCAGGCTGTCGGCATCGGGGTGAAGTTCGAGTTGGGAAGTTGGGATCATTGCGCAGCCTTCTATTGGAACGCGTCCGGGGGAGGAATTTGCAGCATTTTCCTCAGATTAAGGTCCAAATCGCGAGGATCGGTGCCCAGTGCCTCACGGGCGGCCTGCCTGCTCATTCCCGAGTGCTGCAGATTCCGGACAATCTGCTTCCTCAGGTCGTCGGTCAAACGCCGCAACTTGCGGCTCACGGTCGCTTCATGCACATGCAGCAGACGGGCGATCTGCAGCAATGTTCGCCCGTCCAGATAGTAGACGGACAGCAGAAGCCGCTCTTCCGCGGACCGCCGCTCGAGAGCTTTCTCAATCGCCCGACCCAGCGCCGCAAGCTCGGCGGACGGCGTGATGGCTTCGGGGATCGCGGCGGGCGGTTCAAGGCCGTCTGCCGCATCGTCGAGTGGAACTTCGCGGCGGGTGCGGCGAAGATGGTCCACATGGCGCTGGGCGAGCGTGGTTCTCAGCCAGCCAATCAGCGAGCCTGTTCCCTTGTAGGACTCCAAGGGGCTGCGTCTCACGCCATCCCGGACGGCGAGTCCGTAGAGTTCCGCATAGAGCTGGCCGGCCAAGTCGCGGCCGATTGTCTCGCTGTGGGTCATGGCAATGGCAGCGCGGAGCAGCGGCTGCTGGTACAGGGCAACAAAGTGTTCCCATGCGCCTTCGTGGCCGTTCGCGCAGGCCCGCGCCAGCACCAGGTCGGGCAGTCTGAGGCCGCGAAGAAAACCGGCTTGCTGCTGCGGGGAGACGATCGCTCCGTCTGCCAGCCCGGCATTACGCTCGACGCTGACGCACCCGAGGATTTCGCTGAACTTCGCCCGCGTCAGGCCGTAGGCGGACGCCGCCGACTCTTGCCACAGTTCCTCCAGCAACCGGTCGGGCATTGCTTCGCGCAGAGGCTCGTGAATCTCCTCCGGCAAAGAGGAGATGCCAATCGCTGCATCGACCTCAACGGGTTGGGACGGCGCAATTCCCACGCCCTCACCATACGCCAAAACGGCGCACGAAAAAACTCTGCAAGAAACGGGCCGCCCGGCGTTCCTTGGTCGTAAGCCAGCAAAGCAGCGTGCAGGCGGGGAGGAGAGAAATGAAGACTCTGGGCAGGTTCTGGTGGGTGGGAGCGTTGCTCGTGGCGCTTGTGGTATTTCTTGTGCAGCGGAGTGGGGTCCAGGCGGCCGGCGGGCCACCGGAAACGGCCAGTGGTTCCTATCGCGTGCTTGCCCCCATCGAGAGCGGCAACCTGCTGCTGTTTCCGGTGGTGCGCGCCAGCGGCAAGTCTCCCGGCGAGGTCCCGTTCCTCACCCTGGACGAAGGCATCAAGAACGGCCAGGTGGAGGTTACGGAGGCTGGCCGCGTGCAGGGCTTGGTGCGGCCACGGGGCAGCGAAAGTGCTCCCCATCCTCTCTTCGACGGCCCGTTTCGGTTGAATCCGCAGCCGGAGGTGCACCGCTATCGTGGTGGCGATCAGGTCAACACGCTGGTCCTGGTGAACAACTCCGGCAAACCTCTCCTGCTGCTGGCGGGTGAGATCGTAACCGGAGGCAAGCAGGATCGGGTCATCGCCAAAGACCGCATTGTTCCGGCAGGCGGCGATCCGGTCGATCTGTCGGTCTTCTGCATCGAGCCGGGACGCTGGACGGAGAATTCGACCATCTTCGGCGCGGCTGCCAAAGCGCTTTCCCGCAGCTTCATGGTTCAGCCCACGGTGCGCGAACAGGCCATGGTGGCAAAAGACCAGCAACAGGTGTGGAACTCCGTCCGGTTGACCGTCTCGCAGATGCAAGTCGCGGCAGCGCCTGTGGCTGGAGGGCCCATGATCGCGGCTCCAGGTGGAGCAACCGGTTCCATCCGCGGCAACAGCACCAGCTACGCCAAGGCCATGGAAGACAGCCAGGTGAGCGCCAAGGTGGATGAAGCCGCGGCTCCGGTCATGAAATCCCGCGAACAGGTGCTGAACCGACTCCGCGAAGAACACGCCATCGGCGTGGTGGTGGCGGTACGCGGCGAAATTGTGTGGGCCGACCTTTTTGCGAGCACCGATCTGCTCGCCCGTTACTGGACCAAGCTGGTGCGCTCCTATGCGGCCGAGAGCCTGACCGTTGGCGAAACGCGTGCCGCGCCCACCGTAGCCGATGCGCAGCACTTTCTCGACACTCCCGCGGGCGGAACGGAAACCAGCGAAGGCGATGTGGGCGTCTATCGCTATCGCGAGCTCAAATCCGGAGGCACGGAGACCTTTGTGCTCGAATCGCTGCTGCCGGGAACCGGCTATGACGTCCACATCAGCAAATTGCGACTGAGAGCGGCGGAATATCCCGTCAAACCGCCGCAGCCTTTCTCCCCGCCGATCTATCGCTAATCGCGGATTCCGTCCAATCACGCCAGCAATTCCGAGACTCGATCCGGCATTGCTGGCTTCATCCCATCTTCCCCTCCAACCGTCCCGAAGCTCCGCGATGTTCCCGCGCATGCAACGATCGGAATCAACAAGCTCCCGCGTTTTGGTACTCTACCCGCAGGGAGTCTGCGCAATGCACATCACTTCGCCCTTCTTTGTCGTTCCTGTCATTGTCATTGTCTTCATCGTGGCGATTCTGTTCGCCACCAGCAGCAAGGAAGACGGCCACTCCACGCACTGAGATGGCGCGCTTCTTGATGCGATTGATCCAGGACCGACCGCCTCCCCGCGGGCGGATCGTCCGCCTGTCAGCTCTCCGACCCACATCGCGAGGCACAAGCCTCCAAGCCCAGCAAAAAGGGTCGACGCGCTTGCGCGCATCGACCCTGAGATTGCCCTCATGCTGACCTAGTCTTGCGGCTTTTTCTCGTCCTTCTTATCGTCCTTCTTATCGTCCTTTTTCTTGTCCTTGTCGTTCTTCTTGTCTGGCTGCGGCTTGGTTGCGGCGGGCGCAGCAGGCCTTGCAGCCGGTGGGGGTACAGGTCTCGCCGTGGACGCTGGCGGTGCTGCAGGCCTTGCCGTGGGTGCAGGTGCTGGCTGGGTTGCAGGTCTCCCGACTGGCGGCGCGGCTGGCCGGGCAGTCGGTTGAGGTGTGGGGTTTGCTGCCGGCTGAGTTCCGGGTCGGGGAGCAACTGGGGCGACCGGCCTGGCAGTTGGTTGAGGAGTCGGCCTCGCGGGCTGATCGGCCGCCGGCTTTGGCGCGGTGGGCGGGGTTGCCGGCTGAGGTGCTGGGGGTGTGGCCGGTCTCGTGGTGGCACCAGGAGCAGGCCTTTGCGCTGGGGCGGTCCCAGTGGGTACGCCGGGTCTTGCTCCCCTGTCCTCAGGTTTCTGTGCGGGGTTGGCGAGCGGAGCAGCGGGCCTGGCTGGCTGTGCTGGTGCGGCAGTCGGTGTTGCGGGCGGAGCCTTGGGCCCAGCAGGCGGAGCACCGGCAGTCGCCGGCTTGAATCCCTGGGCTGGTACGCCGGCAGGGGGTCTGGCTGGAGTTGCAGCTCCCGGAGGCGGAGCCACGGCAGTACGTCCCGGCAGAACTCTCACGGGCGGAGCAGGTTTGACGGGCGGCTCAACCGGAGGCGCTCCAGGCTTGGCCGGAGCTAGCTTACCTTGCTCGTTAATAAGAACGGGCCGTTCAGCGCTGACGTGCACCGGGCGGGCCGGCGGATGACCGATGAACGACTGCCGGTTCGGTTGGGGTTCAGGGCGCTCGATCACCTGCACGTGGTCAAACTGGTGAGCCTCGACCCGCACAGCAGCCTGATGCACTGGGCGTCCTGCGGCAAAGTCCGCATTGCTCACAGCAGAGACGGCGATGGTGCGGTTGACGTAGGTGATGTTGACGACGTTGACATTCACATACGTGGTCTGCACGTGAACGCGCCGGCTTTCGGAAAAGTTGGTGATGTTGACCTGATCGATGTAGCGGGGACTCGCGTGGTACCAGGGATGGTACGGTTCGCCCGGACCGAGCGGGAACCAGGCCGACACGCCGACGCCGCCCACGTGCACTCCGCCGGCAAAGACCACCAGCGCGGGAGACCAGACCGGATGAGCGGCAGGAGCGCCGGGAACCCATCCCCAACGTCCGTTGAAGGAGACCCAGCGGCCATAGTGGAAGGGCGCGTATCCCCAGGGCTCATCCTCGACCCACACCCAACCCCAGGGCGCGTGATTAATCCAGTGGCCGTAGTGATAGGGCGCCCAATCGGCGGGAACGTTGTTGGGGAACCAGACGGCGCCGTAGTCAGTGCCCGGCTGCCAGGTACCCGCAGCATCCAGTTCACTGGCGCCCGGAATTTCGGGGCTTACATAGCGGTAGGAGGCGGCGTTGGCGACCTGCTCGTCGCGCACATGGCTCCAATGGTCCAATTCGTCCCACTCGCCCACCTGGAGCCACTGCGGCACGACGGGGTTGGTGCCGAACAATTCAATGGCCTGCTTAAAGCCGATGTGCTGCGCGAATCCACCCGCGCCGGTGACCAAGGCATCGTTGGAGAAGTTGGTATAGACGGACGCACCCTGGTCAGGCATCACGTCCACGCGAACATCCGAGGGCTGGTTCAGACCGAAGCTGCCGTTGGGCGTGTTCACGTGCACCTGTTGACCGGGCCATAGGCCATTGCAGTGCAGATGGATCGTGCCCTGGGCCACTCCAAAGGAGAGACCATAGGGAGTGGAATCGACGAAGCTCACATCAGAGTTCGGTCCGATGCGCAGGAAGGTCTGGCCCACCTGAATTTCGGCGCGGCCATCGGAGTCGGTAACGAGCCGGTCGCCGGGGCCCAGCGGCAGATTGGGCGCGGCTTGGCCCCAGTCGTTGTCGCCCACGGGTTGAATGGACACGGCGCCGGAAACATAGGAGACCCGGCCAGCCTGGGCGGGCGGATCATCCTGGGCGATTGAAGGTGTGGAGGCGAGCGCCAGAAAAGCCGCCGCGGCAGTCGCCAGCAGCAGATTCCGGCCAATGGCAGGAGCAGAAAAGTGCATACAGTTCGTTCCTCTCTTGGGTCGCTGGAAGTCCGGTCCGGGCGAAACATGCCGTCGAACGATAATCGGAAGTCCATACGCCTTGTTCGTGTTGATCGCGATTCGCCATGAGGCTCGATTCGCCGCTGCCTCGTTCATGCGAGGCTCGTCAATGAGGATAGTAACCCGGCGCGCATGGGAAAGTCGCCGGGATGTTGCACGGCGGCTGTGCGATTCAAGGAACGTTTCAGGCAGCGCCAGCGTATAACGGCTAGAGGGCGATTGCCATGATACGGGAAGCGACAACTTTGCTGGTGGGTCTGGCCGTGACAGCCGGAATGGCGGGATGCAGGGTCCATGTGGACAAGGACTCCAACGGCCAGGAAAAGACGGTTCAGGTGGACACACCGTTTGGCGGCGTGCACGTGAATACCGACCAGACGACGGCAGCCGACCTGGGATTGCCTGTTTACCCCGGCGCGCAAGCGGCAAAGGCCGACGACAAGCACAAATCAGCCGATGTGCACGTCGGCTTTGGCGAATGGGAGTTGCGAGTGCGCGCGGCCTCCTACGAAACGTCCGATGCCCCGGACAAAGTGACGGCTTTCTACAAGAAGGCTCTGGGCCGCTACGGCGATGTGATTACCTGCCAGGGAAATTCTCCGGTCGGTGCGCCCGCCACCACCTCGGAAGGGCTCACCTGCGCCGATGACAAGGGCGGCAACGTGAAGATTGACCGCAGCGATTATGGCTCCAGCAAGAACGGCCTGGAACTGAAGGCCGGCTCCAAGCGCCACCAGCACATCGTTGGCTTTGAGGACCCCAAGGACAGCAGGACCCGGTTTGCCCTGGTCGCGCTGGATCTGCCCGCGGTTGTGGAAAAAGGCTCTGGGAAGAGCGACTAGGTCTCTGACCACGCGATTTTTATACGCAGGGTGCGTGATCTGCGGGTCTCAACTTCGCGGTTCGCGCACGCCCTCGCGAGTTTGCCCCTTGACAGCTTCCTCGGCCCATCCCACAAAACCCGCCCATTAGATGTATCGATTTCATTGCCATAACTTGCTTGCGGTCATTTTGAAAAAAATTGTACGCAAGATACGCGCGACAAGAGCAAATAAACTACCCCCGGGGGGGGTACCTCACTTTTTGGTTACGTGCGCTTCTCTGCTAAGGGCGCCTCTCCGGTTGAGGAGGGATTGCTCACTTTGGTTCTGCCTTTGCGAGTGTGCGCCATGGGAGGATAATTTTCGGCAACCGCCGGCGACGGGGCAGACGCCTCCGGCAGAGGGTGAGCATTTTGCATCCGTATTTGGAACAAGTGGAGGAAGTCGAGTCTGGCTTTTGCTTCCCCGGTCTCAAAATCGAGACCGGGGGCACCCGGCACCTGAGACACCGCCTACTCCGATGCGGCCATTTTGTCGCGCACCGTTGGCTCGGGCTCGGTGGCGAAGACCGAATAAACCACGCCTGCGATCGCTGCGCCAAGAATCGGCGCCACCCAGAACAGCCACAACTGTTCCAGCGCCCACCCGCCCACGAAAAGTGCCGGACCCGTGCTGCGAGCGGGATTCACCGAGACGTTAGTCACCGGAATCCCGATGAGATGAATGAGCGTGAGTCCGAGGCCGATCGCGATCGGCGCAAACCCCTTCGGGGCTCGCCTGTCGGTGGCCCCCAGGATGATCATCAGGAACATGAAGGTCAGCACTACTTCGGCTGTCAGGCATGCTGCGAGGCTGTAACCCCCAGGAGAATGCACTCCGTACCCGTTCGAGGCAAATCCGCTTGCCGTGTCGAAGCCTGCTTTGCCGGACGCGATGATGTACAAGGCACCCGCTCCGGCGATGCCTCCGAGCACTTGAGCGGCAACATAGGACGGCAGTTCCCTGAGAGGAAATCGCTTGGCCACAAGCAATCCCAACGAAACCGCTGGATTCAAGTGGCATCCTGAAACATGGCCAATTGCGAAGGCCATAGTCAAGACCGTTAGCCCGAACGCCAAAGCGACTCCCGCAAAGCCGATCCCGAGATTGGGGAAAGCTGCGGCCAGCACCGCACTGCCGCATCCTCCGAAAACGAGCCAAAAGGTTCCGATGAATTCTGCAAACGCCCTCTTCCATAGCGCCATACAGGAAATCCTTTCTCTGTGCAGTCAACTACTTTCGAGGAGCATAGCACGGCGCAAGTCCGCCAAAGGGGCATAACTTGCAAACCGGAAGCTATACTCAACCCGCAATTACCCCGAGATGCCTCACCGCCCATTGCGCCTGGAGAACCCCGGATTGCGCCCGATCGACATCCGTTCATCGGCGCCGATTTGGGAAGCAGCGGACACGTTCCTGCTGTGAAGCCAGCCTTTCCTCTGGGGCTAAAGCCCGCGTCGATTTTGCTGCATGTGCGGCACGACTGAAGTCGTGCCCTGACGCTTGTGAGGCGATCATCGAGTTTTTCCGCAGCCTCTGAAGTCGTGCCCTGACACTTCTTGCCGCTTCCGTTGAGTTTTTCCGCAGCCTGTAAAGTCGTGCCCTTTCAAAACGGCCGTTGCTGAGGTAGGGAGGCGCCCTAAACGCACGACGGCCACCCTGAAGGGTGGCCGTCGTGGTGTTGCTTGAGGTGAGACGAGCGGTTTAGCGCTCGCTCTTCCAGTTGATCAGGTCGCCAAGAGTCGTGGTGGAGCTGGAGACGGGGTGCTTGTGGCCCTCCGCCTTGTAGTTCTCGACCTGGGAGCGACTGGCCTCTTGACCAATGGCGCGCAGGCTCAAGCCTACCTTCTTCTCTTCCACGTTGATCTTGATGATCTTGAAATCATGCTCAAGACCGGTTTCAAGCTTGGACGGTCCACCGTCGTCGCCGGCCTCGGAGATGTGGCAAAGACCCTCCACGCCCTCCGCGATCTCGACAAAGGCGCCGAACTGCGCGGTGCGCAGAACCTTGCCATGGACCACGTCGCCTACCCGGTGCGTGGCAAAGAAGCTTTCCCACACGTCAGGCTGCAACTGCTTGATGCCGAGGCTCAGACGGCGATTCTGCGGCTCGACGCCGAGAACGACTGCCTTGACCTTTTCACCCTTCTTGACGATTTCAGAAGGATGCTTGACGCGCTTGGTCCAGCTCAGGTTGGAGACGTGTACCAAACCGTCGATGCCGTCTTCGATTTCAATGAAGGCGCCAAAGTCGGTGAGATTGCGTACACGGCCCTCGACCACGGTGCCGGCGGGATAGCGCTCAGTGAGGTTTTCCCAGGGATTGTCGAGAAGCTGCTTCATGCCCAGCGAAATGCGGCGGTCGGCCGGATTCACGCTCAACACAACGGTCTCGACTTCGTCGCCCGGCTTGACCAGCTTGGAGGGGTGCTTGAGGCGCTTGGACCAGGTCATCTCGGAAAGATGAACCAAGCCTTCGATGCCCTGCTCCAGCTCAACAAACGCGCCGTAATCGGTGACCGAAAGAACACGGCCATGGACGTGCGCGCCGACCGGGTAACGCTCCGAGGCGTCAAGCCAGGGATCGGGCGTCAACTGCTTGAAGCCCAGCGAAACCCGCTGCTTATCCTTGTCGAACTTGAGCACCTTGACCTGAATCTCGTCGCCGACATTCACCAGGTCGCGGGGGTGCGTGAGGCGGCCCCAGCTCATATCGGTGATGTGCAGCAGGCCGTCGATTCCGCCCAGGTCAACAAACGCGCCGTAATCGGTCAGGTTCTTGACCGTTCCGGTGAGCACGGCGCCCTCGCCCAACTGCTCGAGCGTGGTGGACCGCTTGGCGTTCTGCTCTTCTTCGAGGATTTCCTTGCGGCTGACGACTACGTTGCCGCGTTTCTTGTTCAGCTTGATGACCCGGACTTCAATCTGCTGGCCGAGATAGCCGTCAAGGTTGCGGACGGGGCGAATCTCAAGCTGCGAGCCGGGCAAAAATGCCTTGAGGCCGATGTCGACGGTCAAACCGCCCTTGACGCGGCTGACAACTGTGCCGATCACCGGGGTCTTGTCGTTGGCGGCCTTCTCGATCACGTCCCACACGCGCAGGCGCTGAGCCCGCTCGTAGCTGACCAGGTAGCCACCTTCCGGCTCCTCGCGCTCGATGACCACTTCGATCACGTCGCCGGGCTGGAACTTGACTGCACCGGTGTGGTCGAGGACCTGCTCGAGCGGCACGAGGCCCTCGGACTTGAGGCCCACGTCGACGACCAGGTGCTTTTCAGTCTGCTTGAGCACGGTGCCGGAAACAATCTTGTCGCCATATGCTTCAACGGCAGCGGCCTCGGCGGCCTGCTCCCGTTCAAACGCCGCCAAAGCGGCGGAAAAGTCGTCCATGGACTCAAGGCTGTGCTCGGTGTGCGCGGCTGCCTTGACGGGCGCCGGCGCTACGGCAACCGGCGCAGGCTCAACGGCCGCTTCCGGTTGGGGTGTGACTTCAGCCTGCTCAACTGCGACGGGCGGAGCCACTTCAGCTTGAGGAGCCACTTCAACGGCCGGAATTGCTTCAGCGGCCGGAACTGCTGTTTCGACTTCAGGTGCGGCTGCGGCTTGAGGTTCGGCTGCAATCGCGACTTCCGCCGTGGTTTCCACCACGGGTACGGTCTCGATTTGAGACTCGGTTGGGGTATCGGCGTCCAGCGTGGCCAGTGCTGCTGCGGTTACTTCGGCGGTTTCTGTGTTGGACGTGGATTCGTGCAACGGCTGTTCAAGCTCCGTCGCAGGTTCAAGGGTTTCCAATTCGCTATTCAGGGTTATGCTCTCGGTTTCGGGATTGAGGACGTTTGCCATCACTGCCAGCTCCGGGATTCCTTGCTCCCGCGACTGAAATTGCCTGCCGCTGGGGGTGGCTCCTTTGCTGCGATTGCCGACAGCCAGGAATGCCGAAGACCGTCTCCCTGCCGACAAACATTTGTCAAAATCCGTGGTGTTTTCACGAGGGACAGTCCTGCCAGCCGATAAGCTGGTGGATAAAACGACTGGTCTCCTTGGGAAACACCCGGCAGGCAAAGGCTTGCTGGAGGGCGGTCGCAACTCACTGCTGGAATCCGCGCAGGAAGCTACGCTTACGAGTGTAACAACCGCGCCATTCCCTCGTCAATCCAACCGATTGGGGCGGGTTGCCCCGCGATGGCCTTTTCACGCGCCGCGAAGCGAATGCAATGGAGTTGGGGCCAAATTGGCCGCGAAGCCGAGGAAGGATGACGCAGTTTTATTCTCGACCTTTTCATCATTCGGGCTGCCGCAGGGCCGTTCGGTTGGGCGAAGAAGCCGGGTCAGCGGCGGAGGCTCAAGGCATTCCGCAATACTGTCAGGCAGGAGCGCGCAGTCCCCAGCGTGCGCAAAGCCACTATACTGGTGCAGACGGAACCCACCCAATGGACATTCTCTGGACTCCCTGGCGTTTTGCCTACATCACCTCGGCCGACGGTGCCCCGCGGCCCGGCGTTCCTCAGAGCCTGTCGGCGTGGCCGGGCGACCTGGGCTGCGTCTTCTGCAACCTGATTGCCTCCATCGACTTCGCCATTGCTCATGGGACCAAGACGGAGGAAGCGGAAGCCGCGGGCGGGCTGATTCTGCGCGGGAAACACTGTTTTGTGTGCCTGAACGCCTTCCCTTATACGTCGGGCCATGTGATGGTGATGCCTTACGCGCACCTGGACCGGCTGGCAAAACTGCCCAAGGATGCCGCCCACGAGATGATCGAGCTGGCGCAGCGCACCGAGCAAGCGATGGAGCGTCTCTACCGGCCGCACGGCTTCAACTTTGGCATGAACCTGGGACAGGCGGCGGGGGCCGGAGTGGCGGGACACCTGCATCTGCAC
>Ga0255353_1000456_pt1 | contig 26390 bp, 16 predicted proteins | sample HBST25metaG_FD_189941 | JGI IMG/M metagenome (GOLD analysis project Ga0255353, IMG submission 189941) | Peat soil microbial communities from Stordalen Mire, Sweden - H.B.S.T25 | ecosystem: Environmental > Terrestrial > Soil > Wetlands > Peat | place: Sweden: Norrbotten County, Stordalen Mire...
GAGAGACTCCGCGCGGCACGCAGTTCATCTGCCATATCACGGTCCACTACATGAACCGCGAGGTCAGAGTTAACGCCCTGTGCCAACTGGTAGCGTGGACCTATGGCGCTCAAATGATCATTTGCCAGCCGGATCAAGTGTTCGAGGGTAATACCCTGTACGAACTTACGGAACCGAGAGCCATCGGTTGATCCTATGGCATCGTCTACTGCCTGCCATACGGCAAGTTGCGCACGCTTTGCGTCAATCTCCGCTCCGAGTGCTTGTGCCTCTTCTTGTGCTTTTTTATCGCGCTTCAGCTCGGAAGCATTCTCACCGAATCGTTGTTGCTGAATGCTGATTTCATCATTCAACGCATTAAGGGAAGCCGATAGCTCAGGCGCGCCCACGCTCTCGTCCACACCTGCACGTGCTGTTCCGATGTCCTGTGTTCTCGTCGTCATATTTGCATGAGCTATATTGAGATCATGATCGATCTTCTGTAGGCGCGACCGTGTATCTGCTCGATTGTCACTCGAAATCATCAAGCGTTCGAGTACCCAATCGGACGAATAGCCCGATGCAGTGCAGTCTTTGTTGAATTTATTCTGCGTTTCCTTCGCACGTCCGTGAGCCTCAGCACTTGCAGTCACTGCTTGTTCGTGTGCTACGACCGCCCCGCGATGTGCTGATGCTGCCGCACTATGTGCTGCGCTTGCGCTGTTCTGGCCCGCACTCGCTGTAAGCCGTGCATCGTTGAAGCGCCTGCGGTGCAATTCGGTCGCCTCTCCGTTAAGGAGCGTAGCCCGCTGCCGCAGTTTGTCTTCCAACTCTTCATTTCGTGTTGCCAGACCGGCCTGGGAGCGCGTCAACAATTCGCCCGTGGTTAGAAGGATTGTGGCTGCCTCAGCGCATTGAGGCTTCAGTTCCTGCACGGTGCACTCAAGCGAAACAATCTGCTCCTTCAGTTCCCGATAAGCCGTCGCCTTGAGTTGCAGTTTCATCCGAGTACCAGCCGCATCTTGTTGTAAACCCTCTGGGGAAATACCAGCGGAGGTTAGGAATGGATTCAAATCGCGCTCGATTGTCTCTATCTCACGGACAATTCCACCTAATGTTGCGACTTTTTGTTGCAAAGTAAGTTCGGCTGCATGATGCTCTTCGATTCGTCCCTGTTTGGTGCGCTGTTCTGTTTCGTATTGCGTTTGCGCACTGTTCCTCTGTTTCTGTACAGCATCCATCTGCAATCGAATCTTCTTGGCATTTGCAAGCGAACTTTTGGCTTGATTCAATGCTGATGCTGCTTCACGTCCGAGTGTTTCCAGCTCTTCTTTCGCCTTGGCTTCCAATACCAATGGCAAAGGATTTACCAGCTCGAAGGTAACGATTCCCGTAGCAATTGCCGGACACAGCTCAGTAAACCCTTCGACTGCTCCAGCAATCTCTAGGCGGGAAGTACCTATGTTCCGAGCTGCCTCGCTGAGACGGGCCGCTGCCGCCGCTTGTCGCCCACTCTCTTCCGTAATGAGGTTGACCGCGAGTGCAATGGTGGCGTCGAGCGCTTGCCGTTGGCTTCGCAGCGACTCTGCCAATGTCTCAAGTGTGCCTGATGGACGCTCCGCAGCGGTAACCTCAAGGTATGGATGCTCTGCGGCACCACAGACTGGACAAGCCTCGCCCGGCAATAAGAAGCTACGCAGGTGTGCAGCCTGCTCGGTCACACTCTGCTGAGCAAGTTCATCGAGTGGCACAAGCTGGGCACGAGAGGCAATGTCCAGATCCATCTGGACCTTCGCAGCGTCTAGGTTGACACGCGCCTGTTCTTGATCCGCCACCGCCTCTGAATGCTTACGTTCAGCCTCTGCTAGATTGTTGGAAGCTATTGCCGCTCGTTCTGCGAGACGATAAGCCTCGCGCAAATCGGATACCAGTTGCGCAAGGCCAGCCTCAAGACTCTGGAGTCCACCCTCATTCAAATCGTTCAGTTCGTTGCGAAGAGCGTCCCACTGTAGTCCCAATTCTGTGCGCAACAGGTCGGCGGTCTGGATCGTGCTCTCTGCTTTGGTTACATCCGCCTGTAGATTGTCCACCGCCGTCCTCGCTGTCGTGGCATCCTGTGCTGCCGTGCTGCGAGAGAGCGCTTGCTCTTCATACCGCTGAAGCAGTGCGAGCACGTCATCCAGTCGCTCTGCCAATGGCGCATTTTCGCTCAGTCTCTTTAGTTGTTGAGTGGCCCGCTCTTGCTCTCCGGTTGCTTTATCTAACTTACCTTGCAAGCCGTCGAGAACATCCTTCTGTGTTTTGGCCGTAGACTCGGCTTCTTTCGCAGCTCGCTTACTTGATTCCGCTTCAGCTTGAGCGGAGACGATGAGTGCATCTAGTCGCTCGGCTTCCGTCCAAACTGGCCCAAAAGTCTTGAAGACGGCTTCGGCCTGACGCACATCTTCTTCTGCCTTTGCCAACAAATCCTGGGCCGCCTGCGCTACGCCAGCCGCGAGAATCTTTTCGTGTTCCGTATCCGTGACCTTCTGAACAGCTCCAGGCAGTGCTTTAGCGGCCTCTTCAGATAGAAGATATTGACCACGTAAAGGTTCGACAGAATCCAGTTCGGCCAATACCGTAAACTCTTCCTCGGCCGCGTTCTTCTGTTGTTGCGCGGTGGCAAGCTGTTCTTCGGCGAGTTGTAGACTCTCTTGTGCCGCAGTAATGATCCGCCGCTTTTCCAACTCTTCAGAGAGCCTCGTACGCCCTGCTTCTTGCTCCTTGATGGCCAGCGTAAGCGACTCTTGATCTTTTTCGAGTGTGAAACGTGCGTCAGCGGCAAGCATCCCGATGTCGAGACGCTTCTGGTCTAGCACCTCTACCTCACGGCGTAGTTGATCTGTTCCTTGCCGCACGAGTGTAGAGATAGAACCATAAATTTCTGTCCCCGTCACCTTTTCAAGCAGTTCTGCGCGATCACGCTCGTCTGCTAATAGAAAAAGGTCGAAATCTCCTTGGGCAAGTAAAACCGTCCGGCGAAACTGCTCAAAGGTCAGGTCGGTTCGTGCCTCGACCTCCTTTAAAACCGACATGATACCCTCAGCGACGGCACTATCATCGTCCAAGCGTTTCAATGATCGCTGCGGATCTTGCAGCCGTCCATTCGCCTTCCCCCGAGCGCGTGCAACAGACCACCGCGCACGATAGCCGATGCCGTCCTGCCCGATAAAGTCTACCTCGGCAAAGCCTGAGGCTGCTCCACGTCGTAGGATTGCTCGACCATCGCTGATTGACAGTTCTTTGCCGCTCGGATCTGGAACTTTTTCTTGTCTACCCACTGCAACACGCGGATACTCTCCGTACAACGCAAGACAGAGCGCATCAAGGATGGTGGACTTACCTGAGCCGGTCTCACCAGTGATGGCAAAGAGTCCGGCCCCGGCTAATGGTTCCGCCGTGAGGTCCAACTCGAACGGGCGCGCAAGACTTGCGAGGTTCTCACCACGAATCGCAAGAATTCTCATCGGTTTAGACCTCCGCCTGTATGCGATGAAACACATCGAGGTGGGAAACCGTAGGTTCCGTGTTAAATTTCTTCAAAAACGCCAGTTTGAACATCTCTTCTGGATTTCGGTCTGCAAGTTGAGTAAAGGAATCCGACGCCGTGTCCAATTGGGCAGCTACTCCAGCAAACGGCTGTACCCTTGCTTCGACGATGCGCACAGGAAACCCCTCGGCGATGCGATCCAATTCCTCTCGATAGCCCGAAAGCAAACCCTCACGTGCTAGGCGCACTTGCACGAAAGGCCGAAGATGAGGTTCAAGATCACTCGATAGACCAAGCTGTGCTAAATGGTCGTGCAAATCGGCGAGCCGTATCTCCCCCGTGGCTGGGAGACGCAAGAACGGCACTGGCCGTTCTATCGGAACCTGCTCCATCGTTACCCCAGAGCTGTCGATTGAGAGCAACGTCACGCTGTGTTTGTAAGGTTGCTCAGCGGCTGAAAGTGGGATAAGCGAGCCGCTATATCGCACGGTATCTCGACCTACGCGCTGTGCTTTGTGCAGATGGCCAAGCGCAACATAGCTCGCCTCAACAGGAAAAATATCGTGTGGTACTGCGTGCTGGCCGCCCACCAGAATCCGCCGTTCAGCACCTTCGGACTCAATAGCACCCATCACATGAAGGTGGCCCGTGACGATCAGCGGTGCACCCTGGAGCTTCGGCCGAATGCTCTCAAACAACTCATCATATAGTTCTTTCACCGCCCTCACCACGGGCGAACCAGCCTCGTCTTCCAGCCGTGTCAGATTTGGCAGGCAGGTCGCAGTAGGATACGAGACAGCAAGCATATGGAGAAAGACCTCTCCATGCTCATCGGCGAGCACAATGTGGTGCCGCTCCGCGTCGATCCTGCCGTCACGCCGCCGCACATTTCCGACCACCCGCACATTGAAGCGAGCAAGCAACGGATGCGGAGCCTCCAGCCGACCGGCTGCATCGTGGTTTCCAGCAACGATCACTGTCTTCATGGATGGTCGCGTACGATGCAGCCGTTCAATCGTCTCGTAGAACAGCCTCTGTGCCTCGCCCGAAGGATTCTGGCTATCAAAAATATCACCCGCCACGATCAGCAAGTCTATTTCCCGTTCAGCGACAATTCCAATCAACTGGTCGAATACTCGGGCTTGCTCGTACTCGCGCGAATAACCGCGCAGTGTCTGCCCGATATGCCAGTCCCCCGTGTGCAGTACACGAACCATTGCTCTATCGCTCCCTTACCACCAACCGCGTTGTCAGAAGCACTCCGGAAAAGTCTAGCTAAACGACGACCACAAGATCGGACCATGAGAAGAAAGACTGCCGTATTTTCTCATACAATCGCAATCTCCCTGCTGCGTGTCACTTCTCCATCGACATCACCCCTAGCACCAGCCGCATACACTACTTCAATGCAAGCACGTCTGAATATAGTTTTCTTAGATGTTCGTCAGACATATCTAAGATAGGCTCATACATGAACGAATTGAGATGTATGTTCTCCGGTGTCATCAGCGCGACGCGCTCAAGGACATTTATGGCTTGAGTATTGACGCTGAACAGTTCCCTGAATTTCTTGAGTAGCTTTGAAGTTTGATTGGAATCAATACTTGCAACGAAGGTAGCGTTGTTGATCAATTTAATCATGTACTCCTCGGCCCCAAGTCGAATTGCTATCGAAAGTACAATCTTGTTTTCAAAATTGATTCCGTCTCCAGCTTTGGTGCATAACGCGGCCTCGTTGCGAATGATGTCGATCATTGGCTTTTTTTCGTCTGGAGATTTTTCATTTCCCCCAAAAAGCGTGTTGTATATTTCGTCGAGGTCACCTTGTGTAATGCCCGCAGAATCGCCCTTCCAATGCAACAGAGATGTGAGTTTTATAAAGACTGCATCCTTGTCTCCCTTGGTATACTCGATGATATTTCTGATAAATGGGACGGATGCAATCTTCTTTTTCGGGTCAGTGAAGAAATTGATCTTCCAGTCATTCACAAACACATTCTTTATCCCAATGGCCTGGTGCAGAAAGACTTCGGCACTGGTCTTAACGGCCATTAGGCATTTGGAATAGTGCACGAATCTGCTATTCACGGTTCGGAAAAAATCGAAGTTGTGCGTCAAGATGATCTGCTTGAAGAGCGAATCTTCGGAGTTTTCCATTAAGTACTGAATGATGGCATATTTATTCTTATAGTCGAATGAGTCAGCAATATCATCCACAATAAGAAGTGTTTCCTGATTAGCTTTCCTTCGAGCTTCAACTTCGAAGATGATATTCAGGATATATAGCGCCTTTTTCTCGCCCGTACTAAGCGCTTGCATAAGGGTTGCTTTTTCTACTGTTGCCGTATCCTCTCCATCCTTGAAGCTGAATCCGAGGCGAAGCATAGGCTCTCCACCCAAGATCACAGAGAGTCTATTGACAGCGGTAAGCTTAAACGGAACAAAGAAGCGATCATTGAAAATATCAATCACCTCTTCCCATTGAGTCCGCTGCTTACCCGCCGCATCCTCAATCTCCACTTTCCTCTTCTCGGCAGCCTGGTACTTGTCGATCACATCGCTGTAAAGGTCGATATGCGTTTTGAGATAAGACTTCCATATCTCCTCCTTGAAATGTTCGAGATTGGCCAGCTTCGGAAGAAGCGCTTCATTATTTTCGAGATAAGCCTCAAAGCTACGAACATTCGCGTTTTTGTAAAGAAGCCTCTCTATCTCTTCATATTTCTTACGTAGATCCTTGTCCTTTGAGATGCCTTCCTTCTCCTTCGCAATCAGATCTTCGAGCTGCTTCTGGCTAGTTATCTCCAGCTTTTCATCTGCATTCAAACTGACAGAATGCTTTGCGTTAAAGAAACCATTGTCAGCTAGACTTTTTGCTATTGTGGACGCGTTATAGTAGTTAAATTTACCCTTCTTGAAGTAGGTCGATGAAGCTATAAGTTGGTTGTATCTTTTAATGTATTCTTCTATAGCTGTCTTGAAGTCTTTGGTGCCAATAACACTGAGAACTTTTTCATCGAAGATCGTGTCGTATTCAACATCAGCGAATGGCGCGTCCTTTTGGGCCAGGACTTCATCTTTGACTCTAATCAGAGCACGGTAGAACTCGTTATCGCTCTTGGTGAACGTTGAGGAAATCTCTTGCTCCAGGTCCTTCTTGGAGCCTGATTGCTTTTTGAGGGCCTTCAGAAGTAGATCCTTGGACCTGTCGATTTCAACGTATAATTGCTCGTACTCGTTTCGCAGCTTGGCATCCACAAGTAGGGTTGAAGTCTTCTCAGTATGGCCTAAAACCTCATCATAGGGGGCAATGACAAGTACGCTCTCTTTGGGCAGCTCAACACCGTTCTCGTCGGTAACTGTTCTACTGGAGACTCGGGTGGGGAATATCCGATCCTTGGATGCAGCGCCGTCTCCTATGTCCTTAAATATCTGTGCAAAGGAAGACTTCATTGCCCCATTTGGGGCATAGATCGCATAGGCTCTCTTCTGGGAAAAATCGAATTGCTTTGTCAGTTTCTTGATCCCATAGCAATTTGCCAAATCGACATTCAGCTTGTTCATTTTGCCCCACCCTCTTTCTTGGGCCAGTAGGTCCTATCCCATTGTCACAGGAGCGTGACGGAGGCTAAAGGGCACACTGAACATCATGGAAAGTCTTTCCACCGCTTGGCTGATAGCCAGGACGAGCGTCCTGAAAGGTCTCGTCGAGAATAGTAATGTCACTTATGGATGAAACGAGGTATTCACGCCATCCGGGGCCTCGGCTCGATTCACTTGCCCCACTCAGATACCATCCACTGAGAACAAGATTCTCCTTGCGGTTGTACGCGACCATGTGAGGTTCGACAATCCGGTATCCAGGAATGCCATCACCACCGTAGTAGAAGCGGACTACGCGCTTTGATCCAATGGCCAAACAGAGATTTGCCGTACTCATTCGCGTGTCTCCAACCGAAATTGAGATGTGCCAATCATTTTACGCCACTCGATTCCAGACATTCTCAAGCTGATGCGATGGTCCTTCCGTGAAAATGAGAAAAGGACCGCTTTCGCTATTCCAACACCCCCCGTGCGTTGATCTCCCGCTCCAGTACTTCCAACCCAGCGAGAATCACGGCGAATTCAGGTGGCTCTCGATAGAACATATCGCGCATCGCGCGGTAATCGCGTTCCAGTGCTGCAATCTGACTCTGTGGCGGACTCAGCAGGAATGAACCCGGCGTCGCCATGTCGTAGTGCGCCCAGGAAGAGTAGTAGAAGCGCTCCTTGAAATCGACTACCGCTTTCAGCAAAGCAAGATCGGAAAGAGCGGCCTGCTTGACCGGGTTTTCTGCCAACTTGAATAGGTCGTAGTAGTGGCGCGAGTATCGGACTGGTATCGTTCCGGGGCGATGGGCTTCCTGATGCAGGATTGTGGCTTTTTCCCAGAACGTCCTCTCTGCATTGATGGCGACGACCGCACAAACTGGATCGTTGAAGGCCCCCGGAAAGGATTGAGCAGCATACGCCTGAATGGTATGGGCGTTGGACGGAACCCAGGATGCAAGTGGCCCAATCTCCAGCCGGACTGCGGGACGGATGTATTCTGCCGAGAATGCTGCCGGATAGAACACGTTCACGGTGTGCGGATCGTCTCCGTCGATACTGGCGACAACGCCCGAAACCGCTGCGAAGAGCTGGCTCAGTTGACCGAGCAGTGTCCCCCGGATGTACTCAGCAGCCTTCGCGTTCATCTCCTGGTTGTAACGGCTCTGCTTTGTCTTCGATGTAATCGCTTGATAAGGATCGTTACCTTCCGCATGGCCGTACCCAAGCAGTCGCCAATCGAGGATCAGGTCGATGTCCTCTGAAAAACGGTCAATCAATCCGAAGACCTTGGAGAGGCTGGTGCCGCCTTTGAAGACCATCTGCCCCTTGAGGGTAGGCTCCGCAAAAAGATGTTTGAGAATCCAACAAACCCAGAAGTCCTTTTCGATAATGGCGGGATTCATTCCGAGCTGGCTTGCCGTCTCGCTGAATAAATCCCGCCTGTCTGCGGCAGGTCCGGTGGCGATCCTATCCATGAAGTTCCTCTTGAGTGATTTGCTGGATTGCGCTGTAGACCCATCCCGTCGCCGTTTTGGTATCGGCCAGCACCTTGGCGCGCAGAGATTCCGGCAACCATGCACGGATCTTCGCGATGACCTCGGTGGTGATCTGCTCCTGGCCAAGCGACTTGAGCGCCTGCACGATCAGGCCACTCTCCTTCAGCTTAACCCCGGATTCCTTCAAGGCCGTATGCTCGAAAGCCAGAGCCGTATTGCCGACTTGGTAAACCCTGTCCGGTCCATCCGATAAATAGACGGCACGTGCGGGAACTTGAGTGGAAAGCCCTAGGAAATTCAGAGCGGTGGCTCCGCTCGGCTGGATTCGCCAACGGAACTTTCGCGCCAAAGCCCGCGCAACCTGGTCAATATCAGGGCTCATGTGCTGATTGAGGATTTTGCTGAAACGCGGATAATCGTAGATGCCGCGAATGACCCGGCGAATCTCGCCGCGCTTCTCCAGCCGGTGGAGCGCGGAATCGACAGTGGGGCGGCCTCCGAGGTCCAGAAAGTCGCGTGGCGAAAATGCCCACCCTCCTCCGGTCCCTCGAATTCTATATTTAGCCTTATATTCAATTGTTTGGCGCATATAGAATCCACACAGTCTGCAAGAAAAAATATCACTGTTTTCTTGCAAAAGCAAGCGATGATCCGTGCACCATAGAGAATATGCTCAAGGATTTTGCAATTTAATTGGCGCTAATCTCTTCTGCGATAGAAGGCAACCCCATAGGCGCTTGCCAACGGCAACTGGAAAGACTCAGACATTTTTGAGTCAAAGATGAGCCTTCGGCGAGATGAATATGGCCAATCCCCGCATCCCCAGACGGCAGTTCACACTGAAACTGGCTTTAGGAACCTGGGGCGGTCAGTTCCTTTTCAAGCCCGTCGGGTGGGCAAATCATGGCGCTCCGGTCTCCTGGAGCGACCTTCAGGGTGGGAAGACGGGCGCACAGAAATGGAGGTCTGCCGTAGCAGACCCCCGAATTGACTCCTGTCCTCAAGCCGCTTTTCTGACCTTTGGCTGCGTGGCCTTCGCTGCTGGCTTCGGTGCCAGCTTGGCTTTCTCCTTCGCGGCGAACTCCTGCTTGACCTTGAGGCTGATGGCGTCCACGTCAACTTTGTACGCGGTCGTTGCGTCGCGGAGTACTTGTGCGGCGTTCTGCTTGCTGGCCGCGTGTAGGATGGTGATTTCTACCAGTAAACCACCCAACGCGCTCTCCTCGGCATGGCGCAGGTAGGCCGTAAACAACTTTCCGATAGAGTCGCTGTCCTTTGCCTTCTTGATGCCGCGTTGACGGGCGACAATCTCCAGACGGCGTTCGTCCAGCAATGTAGCCAACCGCTCGACCACGAAAAGCAGGTCGCGCTTCATCAACCGCACCGGGACCGCTGCGACGATGGCGGCGAGGGTGCGGAGTCCGGTCGCCTGGGCGAGTGCTTCTTCGCGGCGGCGCTTCTGCTCCTCGACATTCGATTTCGGTACGTATGTGCTGGTCTGCTTCTTGGCATGATGCACCGGGCAATCTGCCTGAGCGCAAACCGTGCGGGTTTCGCCCCTCTCGCTGCCTTCGGAGACAATGGCCTCGGTGGTGTACTTGCACGTCTTGAACTCCGGGCGCGTGGCCTCTTCTTTCGTCTTGGGCTTCTCTTGCCGGACTTCGACATACTTGTTTCGCGGAAGCGTGGTGCTGCCTTCCTTCTGCTGACCATAGGCTGTGCTGATCTGTACCAGCTTGGGTTTCGCTGCGATGGTTTGCCGGATATGTGCGTCCACTTTCGCGGCATAGCATTTCGGGTCTGAGCATGAATCCTTCTGGCCTGTTCCCATGTCGGCGAAGAGTAGCTTGTTATGGCCGGTACGCTTCGGGCAATCGACGCAAGAACCAGCCTCCTGTACAAGCTGCGCATCTGCTTTTGAGAATGGCGCGGTGGCGAGTTCCAACAGAATGTTGTGCTCAATCCACTGTTGAAGATTGCGCACGGGTAACAGAGTGCGCTTGGTTTTGTTGTTGGTGCCGTACTGCTCCTGATAGCAAGCACTGAGCGCCTCTTCCTGTTGTGCGGGTTGCAGCTTCGCCAGTAACAGCGCGTGTCCGGTGCCGATCTCTTCGCGGTAAAATGCATCGACCACAACGGGCGAAAGCTCGGTTAATTTCAAACGAGAGGCCACGAAAGCCGGACTCTTGGCGCATCTTGCGGCGATTTGTTCAATGGAGTATTTCGGCTCCTCCAAATTGAGAAGCGCGCGGAATCCGTTCGCCTCCTCCATCGGATGCACATCGGAACGTATCAAATTCTCGACTAACTGAGCCTCCAAAGATTCAGCGTCGGTAAGGTTGACGATGCGCACAGGAACGGTTTCAGCCTCGGCCATCTTTGCGGCACGGTAGCGTCGCGCTCCGGCAATGATCTCGAAACCGCGCTCATTCAAAGGCCGCACTAACAAGGGCGAAAGCACTCCTTGAACGCGAATGCTTTCGGCAAGCTCTTTCAATGCCGAATTGTCATAGATGCGGCGGGGGTTGGTGGTGGACTCGGTGAGGACGGCAAGAGGAAGGTCGCGGTATTCGGTAGTGGTGTTCGGGTTCATAATTGCTCTCCTTGAGCGGGTTGGGCCTACAGTGGGTAATGGAGCGGACGGCATGAGGCCGCCCGCCGCTGAAAAGGATTGGTTAGCTGGATTTCGCCAGTTCCGGTTCTGCTTCTTGCATCTGTTCCGATCTCGGTGTTTCAAGCGCGGAAAGAATGACGGCTGAGGTACGCTGGATAACTTCCAAACTCTCGGCCAATAGCGCCGCGTTTCCGTGGTAAAGGTGTATGTAGTCCGCCGATACTCGACCTGTGTCGAGGCCGATAGTTTTGCCCACCACAAAGGCAATCGCCTCGGCTTCTGTTTCGCGTACCGTCTTGGTTGTTTCCGTGCGCCTGTCTGCCTTGTGTAACATCTCGTGTGATAACTCATGGACCAAAGTTGAAAACTCTTCGGCTGTTGACTGACCGGGAAGCAAGACGATCTTTCCGCCGTAACTGGCTCCCAACGCCGGGGCGATAGACTCTTTGAACTCAAGCTGAATTCCCTGAGTTATAATGAAATCAATCAGCCGTTCCCGTCGTTCGCCCACATCTCCGCTTACCTTGGTTGAAAGTTCTGGAAGCTCTTCGCCGTCGGTCTGACTAACATCGAAAACATAGGCCGAACGGAATCCGACTAACACACCATGATTCTGTGTGCGTATATCCTTCTCGGCCTCTTCATCCTTCTTGCGCTTGATGCCTATAACAGGAGCAAGAATGCGAATGCCGCGCTCTCCCTTCTTGACTCTCCGTTTAAGCTGGTTCCACGCATACAGGCCAGCAACGCGGGTTGCGTCTGGCTTCTGCCGAGCAATCTCCAAAATGTTGCCGAATGAGTAATTGTGAAATTTGCCCATCGCTGTGAGATAGGCGGTAAGTCCTTCGCTGTGTCCCTGCTCCAATTGCTCAATCAGGGCTTGCACGTTGGCCGCGATTACTTCTTTCGCGGTCTGCTTCTGCTGTGGCTGGTTGGGGTTCTGGGTGGACGTGGTGACTGTGTTTGCGGTGGTGATAGTTGCGCTGCTCATCGGTGATTCTCCTTTGCCTTGGCTCTTAAATGGCTTTGCTGTTGTTGTTCACACAACAACGCCTTGGCCCAGGCCCACGCCTGCGGGGGTAGCAACTGCAAGGGGAGGGGAATCTCCCAGGGCTTGCAACGGAGCGCAGCGAGAGTGGAAAGCCCCTTGGTCTGCACAAACGCAGCGCAGCGCAGTGCGGAAGACTGGGGAGACCCCTTGCGGGCGCGAGGGGCGGAGCTCCTTAGGAAGGGTTTCTAAAGGGTAGGCGTTGCGGACAGGACACAGGTCCGCTAGAGGGGTAGCGCAAGACGTGCCGTTTTTTACTGCGGCGCGCCTGAAGCGTAGGGCAGGAGCCCTCACTGAGACGTAAGGAAGTTGTGAATGTATGTACTCTTTGCGAGCCAATACTGAAATGATGGAGTTGCAAACTAAGAAGTGGATTTATTTACTCGAAGCCTGTTAAATTCATGTATATCAGTGATATATGGCATAGTTAGACCCGCCAGGTATACAATACAGTTTCCCAACGCCATCACCCGAAAGGCCAACGAAGAGGTCTCATGAAAGCTGATCCAGACGATCTTACAGTCCGCGACGTGCTCGCCCTGAAATCGCAACAGATGCTAGTCGTCAATCCTGAATATCAGCGTGGCAACATTTGGACAGTGTCGCTTAAAAAGAAGTTGGTGGACTCAGTTCTTCGTGGATATCCGATTCCACTAATTTATCTTCATCGAATCCGACAAACGGCCGGAAAGCTTGTGAGCGAGAGGTATGAAGTTATTGATGGGCAGCAACGCATCAATGCGCTATCGGAGTTTCACGAGGGTGCTTTCAAGTTGTTTGATCCGGTGAAGGATGAAGCGGAAGCACGTTTCCCGGACTTCATAAAGCGCCAACCGTGTCCTTGGGCACAAAGTGCTTTCCATGACCTGAGCGAAACGATTAAAGCCAGCTTTCTCGATGCGCCTCTTCGTATAGTTCAGATTGAAACTCACGATCACAACGAGGCAAGAGACTTATTCGTTCGGCTTCAGTCTGGTATGCCGTTGAACTCTCAGGAGAAGCGTGATGCGTGGCCAGGTCAGTTTACTGACTATGTGCTTCGACTCGGCGGCAAGCCCGGTTTGGCCCGCTATCCTGGGCATGACTTCTTCAATATTCTGATGGGCGCACAAAAGGTGCAGGACCGAGGAAAGTTTCGGCAGTTAGCAGCTCAAATTGCAATGCTTTACTTTACTAAACATTCCAAAGACTTCTTTTGCGATACCAAGGCCGAAAAGATAGATGACTTCTACTATGAAAACCTTGGCTTTGATTCAAACTCATCTGATGCGAGGCGACTCTTTGAGATTCTGGACAAACTGACGGAACTGCTACGAAACCAAAAACGTTCTAAAATTATTGGACATGAAGCGATTCACTTGGTTCTTCTCGTGGATTCTTTAATGGGTGATTACACTCGCTCATGGGAGGAAACATTTGCATCGGCTTTTGACAACTTTCGTCAGCAATTTGCTTTGGGAAAGAAGACGCGAGACGATCCTAGTCCCAGCGAATATTGGCTGCGCTATGGAGTACATACACGGGTTAACAGCGACCGTGGGGATGTAATTCAGCGTCGTCACGAATTCTTTTCCGTAAAGATGCGCGAAGTTCTCAACCCGCAACTGAAAGACTCGCAGCGTCTATACGGTACGTTGGAACGTGAACTTATCTATTATCGCGACAAGAAGCGTTGCGCTGTATGCGGAGTTGAAGTTGCCTGGCCAGATTTGGAGATTCATCATGTCGAAGAACACGGCAAGGGTGGCATGACAACCCTTGAAAACGGAGTGCTCGTACATAAGGATTGCCATCCGAAGGGGGCAAAAGCAGTAGAGTTCGCAAAAAGATGGGAAGAGAAACGTAACCGGAGTTGACCCTGCGCCAGATGGTCACTCGGCGGACAGAGGAAAAGCGGCTCCGAGGAGCCGCCTCCAGGTTGCTCGGATGCTACTTCGCCTTCTTGGCGGGCTTGGCCGCCTTGGTATCGCAGGCTTCGCTCGGTGGCGAGTAGTCGATCTTACGGATGTAGTCGGCCTTGATCGAGAAAGTCTTGTGCTCCACGTCGTCAGCCGTGTATGTCTCGGGCTTGATCTTGCCTTCAACGATGACCGGTGTCCCGGCCTTGAGGGTGGTGGCGAACTTCGCCAACGGTCCCCAAACCTGAATCTGGAACCAATCGGTGTTCTTGTGCTCGGTGCCGCCCTTGTCTTCCCACTGCTCGTTGACGGCTATGCTGAAGTTGACTACATCGCCGTTCGGGGTGGACTTCTTTTCGGCGTCTTTGCCGAGGTTGCCTTCGAGGTGGACGTTGTTTTTGTAGCTGGACATGATGTTCTCCTTTTGAATTTGGTCGCGAGTGAATCGGGACATACTGCCGGAACGGACATGGGGCGCAGTGAACTCCCAAGTGCCAAGCAGAGTCTTTGGCGGAGAGGGACCACAGCTTGCCTGGGGAGAGGAATCCGCAAAGCGCAGCGGAAGAGTTCGCGACGCGCCGCAGGGCGAGAACGTTCTTGACGCCTCCATGATGGCCGAGTTGATTGTGACCAAAAAGGAGATCGTGCCTCAGCTCACAAAAGTCCACCGGAACCTCGCGGGCGGTACGAAAAGCCCCGGCGAGGGCGGTCAACGATTGACGCTGGCGGAAAGACTCCGGGCCGAGCGTTGGATTCTTTGGTTCCTTGGCTTGGGGGCGCTCTTGGCGGCGCGGTTCACCGCCTCAGTTCGGACGCCGGTTGAAGGGAAGATCGGGGCGGACACGGCGGCGTGGACACGGGTCACTCAAGGCCATTCGCAAGATTGGCGGCACGGGAAAGCGCCAGCGGAGCGGCTCCGCTGGCCTCAATATGGTTTGCAGGGCAAACTGCTTCAGAACTCCGAAATTGAGTCCTCATCGCGCCCGGATGGAATGTCGAGTCGGCTTGAGGGATTTCACCCCAGGCCGCTCACGGAACCGTACGTGAGCCTCTCGGCTCATACGGCTCTTACCGGCCAGCCGTTGGTCTCAACCCCAGGCTCCAGTGGAGAACAGATTGCTATTGCGAGAGGCGACCGCTCCCAGCCAGCAATATGCTTTGCCCCACTTGCGCCGGAATCGCTTGTATTTCCGCATCGCCCATCGCGCCAAGGATTCGGGGAGGTAGTGGTCCAGAACATCCAGACACTTCGAGCGATAGAAACGCCGTAGTAAGCCACACACCCGCGGACTGCCGGATTGAGCCACTCCGCCACGTCGGCCAGCGTCAGCGAGGTTCCCCACGCCCTTCGCCGCCAGTCCCGAACTATCTCTCTGATCTGCTTGGCCGCCTTGTCGCTGATCGCCGGTAGAAAGCCTACGAACGGCCTTCAGCCCTGCACACAGATTGTTCTAGGCCGGAAGGTGTACCCCAGGAAGTCGAATTTATGCGCGCTGAAGCCACCCCGGCGCCGGTCGTCCTTGCAGTAGACGATCCGGGTCTTCTCCGGATGTAACTCCAGTTTGCAGTCCTTCAACCTGCGGCGTACCGTCTCCCACACGAACCCGGCTTGCTATTGGCTCACGCAGTGGATCACGACATCGTCGGCGAAGCACTCGAACGGAACGCGCGGAAGGTTGCGCCGCATCCATTCGTCGAATGCATAGTGCATGTAGAGATTGGCCAGCAGCGGACTAATAACTCCGCCCTGCGGCGTGTCGCTCACGCGAGGCTCCAACGAGCCATCTTCCCGTTGCAACGGCGCTTTCAGCCACCGTTCCGCGTAAAGATGAACCCACTCCACCTCCGTGCGATGCCGCAGCGCCTTCATCATCAACTCGTGATCCAGACTCCCGAAGAAGTCCCGGATATCGAGATCGATAATCCAATCCTTCTCCAGGCAACGCTTGCGCGCCTGGCCTACAGCGTCCAATGCCGACTTATTCGGGCGGTAGCCATAGGAGTCGGGATGGAACACGGGTTCCAGCAACAGCTCCAAGACCATCTTCGCCACTGCTTGCGCCACGCGATCGGCGACCGTGGGTATTCCCAATGGGCGTAACTTGCCATCGCCTTTGGGTATCTCCACCAGCCGCACCGGAGGAGGAAAGTAACTCCCCGACGACATCCGGTTCCAGATCTTATAGAGATTTCCCTTCAGATCCTTCTCGATGATCGCCAAAGACTCGCCGTCCACCCCGGCAGCGCCACGGTTGGCTCGCACCAGCCGCCACGCTTCCAGCACAAGGTGTTTGGAAATACTGTATGGCTTTGCCTCAGTCAAGAACTTCTCCCCTCGCGGGTTGATCCACGTCTGAGACGGGCCGGGCCGACCCCTTCGCTCCACCCGAGTTACCGGGCTTCTTCGCTATTACGAATCGGTCCGTCCCTGCGCTCCGCCTCGGTACTCGAACCCTTGCGGGGTCTCCGCTCGAGTCACTCCCTTCGCATCGGAGCGCCAGGTTCCCATGTTCCGCATGAAAGCCTTAGCCAGGCTCGCGCCGCTTATCTGCCGGTCACCGTCCAGCCAGTCAACAGGCTTCCGCCGGACTTATCCCAGACTGCCGAATCGGCCCGGTTTCGATGACGGTTGAGTGTCTTTCGACAGAACATCCGCGGTTCACTTCCGTTCGCCTTCCTGGCCCGCACCTGATGAGTCAAGCTCGCCTTTTCCCGGTCCGTTCACCACTTGGGAGCTTATCCCCACGCAGCGCCGGGTGGTTTGAGGGCTGATCCTGCAGCCCGCCCCCGGAGGGCCTGCCTCCATCTCCCATGCAGCAAGGCTGTTGCATTCGGTCTACATTCCTACCTCCTGCTTCGGCCGTTCATGGCACACTTGGGCGAGCCACAACCTCTTCCTGCACTCGGCGCTACTGCTGCTTGCGGTAGGCGAGATCATTGGAGCGGCCGTCTAGCGAATTTTCTTCCCGGTTGCTCTCACGTCTGTATTGACCATACAGTTCTCTACGCGCTCTCTAAGGTGAATGTACTCGTCCAGCGAGATGTCCGGCCAATAGTACTAGCTGAATGGAGGCGTCAGAAGACGGGGCTATCACCTCATTGGGATCGTTGAGCATTATATTGATTTCATGCAGCTTGCACTCTCCAATTGAAATGACAAAGCATTAAAATGGTTTTAATAACACGAAGTGGCATTATTGGAGGGACCACAAATGATTAAGGCCTATAGATCCCGCTTGGGGATCTCGATGATACATCAGTACGTCGCATTTTTCTCCCAATGGAATCTGCCAAAATACTTGCTCGTAGTCGCGTTGGGCCTGTGGCCTCTTGTTGTGCTGGCGCAACCTGCTCCTTTGGCCGTAAGTGTGGTAACCCCAAGAAGTGAGGTGCGGCCAAACCCTGCTCCCGACAGCCGTTACAAGGCGGATATTCTTGTCATTATTGCTCACCCAGACGATGAGACACTCATAACTGGGTATCTCGCGAAGGCTATCTACGATGACCATAAACGCGTGGCCGTACTATTAGGAACGCGCGGTAACTCGGGAGACAACGAGGTGGGTTATGAGCAGGCTGCTGCGCTGGCGGATGTTCGGGAAATCGAGGTGCGCCGCGGACTGGCTTCTATGGACATCGTCAACATCTGGTTCATGAGCGGCTCGGATACCCCCGGCGAGAATCCCTTGCGCTCGCTTGAAACCTGGGGCCACGGCAAGACTCTCGACGAAGCCGTGCGTATCGTCCGGCTCACGCGCCCGGAAGTTATCATTACCTGGCTGCCGCATTTCGTGGTGGGCGAAAATCATGGCGATCATCAGGCCTCGGCCGTAATTGCCACGGAAGCCTTTGACATGGCGGGAGATCCGACCGAATTTCCGGAACAGGTTTCCTTCCCACGTGACACTACGGGATATAGCAATCTGACCGAGGGGCTTCGGCCGTGGCAGCCGAAGAAACTCTATTTCTTCTCCGATGCCACGCAGATGGAGTTTATGGAAGGGCAGGGTCCCACCTATTCTCTGACGGCTATTTCGCCCTCACTCCACGCGCCTTACGCACGATCTGCCGCGCTGGAAACAACCTATTATCTGACGCCGGGCGATACCGGGGAGCCGGCGCAACATGCTCTGCAAACGGGAGACTTCAAGGACTTTGAGGCGCCGGTTCAGTTTGTCTTTGGCAAATCGCTGGTAGGTAGTTCTGTCACAGGAGATATTTTTGACGGTGTTGTTCCTGGTCCTATCCCCTTTGCCCCTGTTCGCGGTTTCCGGCCACAGATTCGCAAAGGACTTTCCATCGAACTCGGGGATTCATGGGCCTTTTATCGTGAATTTTGGCCTGCTCACGACATCGAGCGTCTTGCCGGCCTCATGAAAGTCCCGGAGATCGGAGTGGAACCGGGCGGAACCTTGGAGATTCCGCTGTTGCTCCATAACGATACCAGTGAGCCAGAAAAGATTTCCCTGCAAGTTGAACTGCCCTCTGGCTGGACGCAAAAAGGCGGAGCTTTTCTGTACCCCGTGGAACCGCACGATGTCTATCCGGTGCGGCTGGTGCTCACCCCGCCTGCGAAAAGCGAAGAAGGGTGGCAACAGATTACGTGGCGCGCCGAATCCAACGGCCAGACCTTTGACTCTGTGACAGTAAAGACAATGCTGACCATCATGCCGAGTTGCCAAGGGGCAGTGTGCGGGTCGTCGGCAAAAAAGTAAACCTTGATCTCGGTGAACCTTTACAACTAATGGACCTCAAGTTGCTCACGGCCAGGCAGTTTGGGAAAGCTCTGGTGAGGCTCGGCTTGATACCAGTAGGCTACGGAAGAGATGTCGTCCATGAGCGGGAGATATCTTCCACCGCTTTGCCACCCGAGTGCTTGAATGGTAACGCGCAAATCGCTCTTAAATCGCACCGGATCGGGGATGTGCCAGCGGTACATGCCAAATCGCTGCTGGGATTGGTAGAGGCCGTCTGGGCGGATAACCTGTACCAGGCCTGAGTAGGGAGCGGTAAACTCTTCGTACTGCTTCTTCTCTTGATTTTCGAAGTCATACGAACCGCCAAAGTAGTCTTCCGTGCCGGTGGAATTGATCGTTGGAAAGTCCTTGTCTCCATCTATGTAAAACTTTACTTCTCCTTCGCCCCACCACCCGGTGCTATGGGTTCCCCACGCGATGTATGTGCCGACGTATTGTCCCTCTCCCTTGACATTGTCGAGTATGATATAGACCCCCTTGTAGGGCAAAGGATTAATGCGTCTAAACTGCGCGTGGAAATAGGCGGAATCTGAAGGTACAGTGGTGTTCGTGTAATCAATCTCGTAATAGATGGTCACGGGGGTATCGTCGAGATTCTGGAGAGTTACTCTCGCATGTTTTCGGAACGGCATCACCCAATACGAATTGAACGCGCTCCCTGGATTCACGGCTACGGGCAGGGATGATAACCGAGCATATTTATTCCATCCCATTGCGAAAAAATCCCCCACGGGGACCTCGACCGATGGCTCTTTTTCATCGTCCCAATAAAAGCGTAAGATCGATAGACGCCAGTTGCCGGTGGGAGTCATCCAGATATGCTCAATAGCGCCGGAACTTTGAATGTCGGCAAGTGTGAATGTTTGGCCAGGTTGAACAACAATAAATGGATTCTCCTTCCATCCCTGGCCGAGTTCGCGCGCGGCATACGCCGCGGTTCCTTCCTTGATCATCCCTCCTTTCCCCTTTTCTCCAGTAGGATTCTCCGGAGTTATCGAAAAGGACTTTGCCGCGGATAACCTGCTGAGATTGCCAAGGGTATTGTTTAACCCATCGTAACTAACCTGTTGTCCAGGCAACAAGATCGGAAGAAGGAGGCTAGGTATTGCCAGAAACCACAATCGCGTTTTCATGCTGTTCTCCGAGGTCGCTCAGATTTCTTGGGGCAATGCGCATTAAGCTGCAAATGGCATTCCTGTCTCAAGAGCGCTTATAAGACCAGTCTCGCAGCGCCGGAAATATTGTTACTCGCAAGTGCGTTGCGCCGTATGGAATGAAAGATATTTGTTCAACTGTTTCACTAACTTTGCAAGTGCTCAAATCGGGCAAGGGTGGAGTAAATTTCTGACTCATGTTATCCGGGTTGGACTGCAACTCCCAATCCTCAATCCTTCTTGCCGGCACGGTGAGTATAATTGGAGGGTCCTCCCATGGATCATGCAACGGATTCTCGAGCGCAGGCTTTCTTTTGATTTCAACTTCGCTCTGTAACTTCGCCGGATCAAGCACAATTCCGTAGTTCCATGCGCTGGCCGGAGTAGCCTCCCAACTGGGAAACTCAGTTGTCGTGTACTTAGGCTCAACACGTGGCGTCCAGTTGGCCTGAATCGGCAAAGCATAGATCAGCGGACCACGTTCAATTCCTACGCCGTTTTGAGGCCAATGCGTAACTGCAAGTTTCATTGGAAGAGTCAGAATAACCCGGTCGCTGGGTTTGAAATTGCGGTGCAGAACAAGAAAACCATTGGCCGTTCGCGACGCAGCCGCCGGCGCACCATTGACCGCAAGGCGAGGCGTATCGCACCAAGCGGGAATCCGCAACGAAAGGGAGAAGGAAAGCGGACGGTCAATATTGATCTTGAAGCAAATTTTGTCATCGAATGGGTAGTTGGTCGTCTGGGTAATTTCAACGGGCTGGTTGTCCGACCCCATTGTGGTCTTGACCTTCGATGGACCGTAAAGAACCGCCGCCAGACCGCCATCGTTCGTCTTCATCCACATCCGGATCACATAGTTGGGAAAGATGCGGTGGACATTGCCGCCGCAACAGGCGGTGTGTTGCCCAGGATTGGGCTGATAGGCCATCATGCGGCCGCCGTGCTCCATTACATTGTGGTCGGAGTTCAGCGTGGCCAGGAATTGGTTTGGACAGGAGAAATATTGCAGCGCCTTCCAATCGTTTTTGATGGCTCCAGGTGCGGCATTGAAGCAAGCGCGCTCGATGTGATCGGCCCAGACCGCAGCCCCAGTGGCCATGAGCAGGTATCCCCACGACCAAGTATGATCGGCGATGTCGCAGGTCTCATGTGAATCGAGCGACGTAACGGTGCGATAGTATTCCGAGGTGGAAGGAATGCCGTCGATCAGCATGTGGTGGTCGAAGATGCGGCGCTCGGCTGCGAGCGCGAATTTGAGATATTCCTCCTTACCTGTATAGATATAGAGAATTGCTGGCAGTTTCATCGTTTCAGCATAAGTAACTCCGTGGGCATTGATGGGTGTGTCGGCAAAAACGCGCAGTACCGATAAATCGCCGTGTAAATTCTCATTCTCCGGAATGACAGCCACTTTCATGAATTCCCGCCACGCATTTTCTGCCAGGGCAAGCAGGCTGGGATCGCCAGTACGTTCGTAACACCACAGCATCGCCTCGATGTTGGTTACATTTCTGATTGGCGTTCCATAGGATGCTTTGTCGGTCAAGTAGTGTTTTCTGAGCGCCGCGACAATGCTTCTGCTGGCTGCCACTTGCAACGGCAACTGGGCATCTGAGAGCGCCATCAAGCTACGGAAAAAGATGTTCTGAGGCCAGCGATGAAAATCCCCCTTGGGATCTTCAAAGAACTTCGGCCCAAGATACCCGACGGGAGCGGCGTGGGCTAGAGTATAGTCGATCGAGGTTCGCACCTGTGCCATGAGTTGCTCATCCTGGAGTACAAGCGCTAACCGAGTCGCTCCATCAATCCAATAAGCCTTCTGTTCCCAGGGCCACCAGGATTCGCCCTCTTCTTCGCCTGCCCAATACGCCTCTGTAAATGGCCACGAAACCTGGGGCAGCCTAGACCCCAGCTGTGCTGCCTGTTTTTCCATGTACTCGCGGAGCCAGCCTTGGGGCTGCACAGCTCCGGGCGGCAAGTCGTGCAAGGCTGCATAGGAATGAGAACTCAAATCCGCCTCCGCGCCATACAGCGCGCGGTTTGAGACCATCAGCATTGCAGAGCTCATTAAAGAAAGGCGGACAAACTCGCGGCGGTTCAGCTCAGTTTCCACGGAACCTGGCCTGTATTTCATCTCTGCTCCTTATCATCAGCTTCTCCGCTTGCCAACACCTCAAGGGTTTGCGCTTTGCGGGTGAGTATGATCAGCGCCATTCGACCGGTATTCGCTGCCGTGCAGCAATCGCTCATAGCGCCTGCGATACTCCGCTTTGTAGAGGTCAACATCGTGTTGATAGCTCAGTTCCGGCATTCCGACCCTGCGGCTCCAACGGAAGCGTACCTCTTGCGTGCCGGCCGGCACCGACAGAACACTTCCCAAAACAGTCATCGCCTTGCCGTCTACAATGGCTGAACTTATGCTCATGAACCAGGGCAGGTGAATTACGAGCTGCCGGGGCGCGGCCTTCCATCTGGAGTGAATATACAAGATGGCCGTCACAGAATCTGGCTGTTGCAGCTCATAATTGACCGGGCCGAATTCCGTCGGAGCATCCGCAACAGTGATCTGCTTTGCGACGCCAATCCAACTCGGCGATACAACCGAGAGAAGATGAAGATCGCCGCCATCCTCGCGCACCAGCATGTTACGCAGCAGCGTGCGATACTCAGCAGCAAACCAGCCATGTGGTGACAGATTACCCATGAAGTCCCGATTGCCCCACGGATGGATGGCAAACTCAAAGCCCGCCTGGGTTGAACTGGTATGCAGCAGCAGCGCATACAATTCCCGCACCGCCTCCTCCTGGTCACCGCGAGCCACCTCTGTCTCAGTGTTCTTGATTGTCAGATAATGGTGCAGCCAGCGGCCGTCGCCGTAGGTCATGATGCCCTCCTGGTACTTTGCCTGTGTAGCCTTCAGCGTCGCGATGATATGTGGATCATATGGATCGAGGACGTGCTCCGGATATGTGCCCAGGAGATTACCCCAGTCCTGCCCACCTTTTTGCCCATCGAGCGCAGGCGGAATATAGCCGTCGGTAGCTTTCGTTACCTCATCCAGTTTCTTCAGGAACGTTGCCCTGTAGTCGTTATATTCCTGCTGGAAGTCCTCCGCCGCTGCCGTATTCCCAAGAACTTTAGCCATCAGAATCGCGTTCTGAAGGCCTCCTAATGCGAGAAAATTGTACCCTGTTAGATGTCCGGCCACGTATTCGTTATCCAGCACATCCGCAGCGGGAATCAAATGCAGCGGATCAGTTCGCCTTGCCTGCTTCAGCCACGCAATGGCGCGCTCGATAGAAGGAAATACATTCTCCGCAAATGCCCGGTCATGAGTCATGCGGAAGTGTTGTCCATAGGCATATAAAACTTCTCCCCATGCGTCGTACTGCTGATCCTGCGAAAGAAAAAGCCCCTCCGGTGTCTGCCAGCGCGGAAAGAAGTCCAGAACCTGACGTGCAATCTCCGGATAACCGGTCACATCGTAGGAGCGGACGATATCCGAGGAATCCCGCAACCAAAAAGCATGGTAGTGCAACTTGTTCACCGCCTGAATGTAGTTTTCGCCGATTTTATCGCGCGCCATCAGGTCATAGACCAGACTGGCGCGAAAGGTATTGTTAACCTTTGCTTCAGGCACAGATATATTCATGCCTTGATCTACAATCGCGTCCCAGAAACTGACTGTTTTCTCCTTGTATGCATCGAAGTCTGCTTTCTCCAGTTCAGTCAGCTCTGGTCCCGGCTCAACAGGAATTACTGGCATTTTCAAAACCCATGCGGATTCCTCGCCCGGTACAAGCATTCGACGATAGCGGATAATGCCTACCGGTGTGGTTTCCTGTACATGCAAACGGCGCGGAGTCAGGTCTGGTATATTGTTGTAATATTGCTGCAATGTAAAAGCTTTTTCCTGTACATCTGGCTCGAAAACATACATTACCTTACCGTCGCGCACAAACGCGTTGCCGGTAAAACGATATTCCCAGTCCGAACTAAACTTGATTCCCGGCTGGCGGTACTCCCCTGGGCGTGCGGCTTCCGCAGGACGCTGAAAACGGTTGTCACCCTGTTCGGTGCCAGTGTTCGACGGTCCTTGGTAGCGCATACCGGCGGCAAAAATAGCACGCGCCGGTTGCTGACTCTCGTTCCGCATAGTCACACGAACGAAGTCCACCAGTGTACCTTCGGGGGTTCCATCGAGCGTCGCGGCAAACATACTGAAGCGGTAGGCAATCCCATTCTGCCGCCACGTGTAATGAATGATCGGCAGGTAGCCTCTTTCAAGACCCCTGATACGCTGGTTGACTGGCGTGTCCTCCGGCCCTGTAAAAAACATCAGTTCGCCATATCCGGTATAGAGATACCCCTCAGGAGTAATCTCTGTAGCTTCTGGCGCATCCATTACTCCGATTTCATCGGTCGGCTTGCTAAAGTAAGAAAACGGCTCTTCAGGCGAATCGATAGCAGGAGATACCATTTGGGCCACTATGGCCGTCGGCATCGTCGTAGATACGAGACAAACGGCAAGCCATTTCATTGCATAATAACAAACATCGTCCCGGTGCACTTTCATAACGTCACATCCTGATATTTCTGGCAACAATCCGTTGGTAATAGATGACATGTTCTGCATCAGTTCCGATATGCATCACGGCAATTTCTCAACGAGAAGATCCAGATCATAAGCTGCATCCCCTGCGAGTGGCTTCAGGATTTTTGTGCGAACACTCACAGAACCCTCCCTGTAAGCGTGAATAAGAAAAATGCCGCTCGACTGCGCGTCAGAGGATGTGAGATTGAGTCTGGGGAGTAAAAACTTCTCTTCTCCAACGCCCTCACTGTATGCACACTCAATGCTCACCGTGCCTCTTTTCCCAGACAGCGCCGGATAGGCTACGACGCTAATTCGATATGTTCCTGACCCAGTCAGGCTGTAGGGGAGAACCGAGTTAATCGAGGATCGTTGGTTGACGAGATGGAGCGGGACTCCGGCAATCCGCGTCACTTGCGAGATACGCGCCAGCGATTCGCTATCGCTGAGGTTCGCACTTGCCAGAGGCTTGCCTTTTACTGTATATCCCGTACCGGTATTGATCTCTCCGCCGGCGCTTATTGACATCGCGCGCGGCTCCATTATGATGTTGTCCTGGCTGCTTTGAACGGGGACAATACTGCTCGTTGCTCCGACAATTCCCATCAAGACAATATTATTAGTCGAGCCGGGAGAAAGGTACACGCATGCAATAGATAGAGGTGAGTTTGCGTCATAGCAAGAGTTTCCGATAATTGTGTTATGGCCTGTTCCGTCTTGCATTTGAATTCCATAACGGTATCCTGCAACCTCTATAAGATTATTCTCAATTACGTTTCCATATTGCCCATTATCAGCTCCCGGGACCACCGGACCGCGTTGCCAAACAATTGCTCCGCCATTCGGGTTCCCACTGTCGTTCGAAATTGTGTTATATGTAACTTCAATTCCGTTCGCCCACTCCTGCCCTAATACGGCTCGCCGAATCCGGGAAAAGTAATTTTCCCTGATCACGGTGCCATATCCCTGGAAAGGCGCGTCGCTCCCCCCGCCCATTGCCTGGGACATCCCGCCGAGTATAAAGGCGTCGTTGACTGAGCGCTGCCCGCCCGGGCCGCTGCCTAGAAATGAGTTATGAATGGCAATTAAAGTAGTGTTCGTGGTCTGGATAAATGGCGTGGAGTCGCTTCCCTTGTCAGTGAAAGCCAGATTTTCTATCTGCAGAATGCCTCTTCCCCTGGTATCAAATTTTGCTATTGGGCCCGCATAGCGCATGTCGAGCGTAGCCGCGCCGCTGGTTGAGGAAGACCAGGTTCCGTCCCACGCTCCGCCTTCACCCTTCAGCGTTATAGGCACCTGGCTGGGGAATGATTTGGAGTCATTCGGAACAAGGATTTGTCCCAAAATCAAGTATGTATGTCCTGGGGAAAAGTACACCGTTCCGCCACCGGCATTGTATGCGGCTTTAAGGGCTGACTGCACACACGCGGTATCGTCGGTCACATCATCGCCTTTGCACCCATAATTCAGAACGTTCAGTTCCAAACCATAAACAGCAGTGCTAAAGAAGAACAGTACGCCAACGAATACTGGCAGAACAATTCGGTTCATCTGCATTCCCAGTCTGCTCCGGATGATGTGCTCCTGTGATTTAACAAGCGGCGGATTCAACAACGAAGTGCAACGGCAACTCCGGTGACAGGTGGATGGGATGGGGTAGCATCCAGGAAGCCTAACCACCAAGTAAGGTTTGCCGAATGTGCTACCGCCATCTCATCCAAGAAGAA
>Ga0255353_1000460_pt1 | contig 26275 bp, 25 predicted proteins | sample HBST25metaG_FD_189941 | JGI IMG/M metagenome (GOLD analysis project Ga0255353, IMG submission 189941) | Peat soil microbial communities from Stordalen Mire, Sweden - H.B.S.T25 | ecosystem: Environmental > Terrestrial > Soil > Wetlands > Peat | place: Sweden: Norrbotten County, Stordalen Mire...
TCCCACATCGATCCGCCGCATCCCCACAAAGCCCGCAATCGGCGCGCGCAGTTGGCAGTCTGCCATCCGCTTTTGCGCCTCATGCATCTGTGCCGCCGCCGCGCGGTACTGCCCGCTTGCAGCTTCCTTGTCTTGCACGCGCGTGCCTTGCCGGGCCATCTCGTACCGCTGCTGCGCCGCTTTGTATGCTGCCTCGATCTTCTCGAAGTCATTGGCTGCCAGGCTCTTGTGCTCGTAGAGGAACTTCATGCGCTTGTACTCGTCCTGCCGCTGCTCGAAGTCGATGCGCGCCTGTTCCAACTCCTGTGGCCGCAGCCCCGCCTGGGCCTTCTTGTCGGTGGCCTGTGCCGCATCCGCTTGCCCCTGCGCCGCGTCGTACGCATTGCGATAATCGGTCGCATCCAACTCCGCCAGCACCTGGCCCTTCGCAACCGGCTGGCCCTCTTCCACCAAAACTCGCGCCACGCGCCCGGCAATCTGGAATGCGGCCTGGGCCGTCACATTGGCCTCCACTGCACCGCTGGCCGCCACGGAAACCGGCTCCTGAACGCGATTCGGCGCGCGCACGCGCACCGCAACCGGCTGGTCAGCCGCCAACTGCGGCTTGGGGCCGCAGGCCGTCAGCGGCAACAGCGCAAGCAAACACGCGGCGCAAATGCTGCTTGGCGCGAGAAGTCTCGCAATGTTGAAAGCGCGCGGCTTTAGCTGCGCCGCTAGATGGGCATAAGAAAGGCCGGGATGAAGGCCTGGAGTGGGTTTATTTTGAGTAACTTGCGCAAAACCAGTGTCCATTACTTGCGTCTCCTCGGCACAATTGAAGCCGCGACTCTGCCAATCCGAGTCCTTTCCCGCAGTCTGCAAAATCGAATAAGGGCTTTCTGCCTCGATCATCGTTTTCTTCCTTGACAAGAATAGAATGACACGTCATTCTATTTTTGACAAGAGACTCCTGGATTAAGAATGGCTTACCGCAAAACCCCCGCTACCGAAGCTCGCAAAGACGCTCGCCGCCGGACGATTCTTGATGCCGCGACAGAACTGTTCGGCAGTTACGGCTATCACTCCACCACAGTCCCCATGATCGTGGCTGAGTCCGATAGCTCGGTTGGGAGCTTTTACGCTCACTTCCACAACAAGGAGGACGTTTTCGCGGCGGTTCTTGAAACTCTCGGCGAGAAGGTGATCGAGGTCATCAACCAGGCCAACACCGCCCACCCCGACCCCTTGTCGCAGATTCCCGCCGCTGTCGAGGCGCTGTTTCTCTTCCTCGCCGAAAACCCCAAAGACGCGCGCATTCTGATCGTCGAGTCATCCGGCCTGAGCCCGCGCCTGGAGCAGGCGCGCCGCGCCATCCTCCGCCAGCAGGCTGAGCAGGTCCGCCACTCGTTTGAACTGGCCTCGGATGCCATCTTCGTTGCTGACCCGGCCATCGCCGCCCGCTGCCTGGTGGGCGCCGTTTTCGAGTCTCTTTACAGTTGGCTGGAACAAAGCCCAGCCGACCGGCTGCCAGTTGCGAAAGTCGCGCGCGCCGTGGCTGATTACAACTCCCGGGCCATACGGCGCTGAGGTGCAGGGCAATCGCATGAATCCAAGTTGTTGAGCAAACCGTTTCTGAGTTGCTGACCAGACTGGTTCTGATTTCTGTCGCGCCGGAGGCGCAAAGTTGGTTAGCCCCGCGCTTCAGCGTGGGGAAAGAAGCAAACAATAGCCAGTTAGTCCCGTAGGGACGGCGCAAAACAGCGAATTGGCCATCAAGATAACATTCATGCGATTGATCGGCGCTGAGGTGAAACGATAGATTGCCATGATCGGAAAAGGAGTAGTGTAGCTCAAAGGTGGAAGAATATGTTCAACGTTTTGACAATCGCCAGAGAGTACGGTAGCGGGGGCTCCGATATCGGGCGCAAGGTCGCGGAACTTCTCGGCTGGGAATGTGTTGATAAGCAGATCATCGAGCGGGTCGCGGCCATGGGGAAGGTGGACCCTGCCTGGGCCGCGCAGGCCGACGAACACGCCCTCGCCTGGTGGGAGCGTGTGATGAAAAGCTTCCGCAAGGGGAATCCTGAGCTGTATACGGAAGATGGTTCAGAGTTCGGAGTGGATTGCGATACGATGCAGCAGTTCACCTCCAGTGTGATTCAAGAGGCCGCCAAGGTGGGCAAATGCGTCATCATCGGACGCAGCTCGGGTTGCGTGTTACGGCACGATCCGCATGTGCTCCGCGTGTTGGTGTATGCGCCGCTAGCGGAAAAGCTCAAGCGGATGAAGCTGCGCCACCCGCACGAACAAGACTTGCAGGGGCTGCTTCACCGCATGGACGCCGACCGCATTCGCTATGTTCAGAATTACTACGGCTGCGATCCGGCCAATCGCAACCTCTACCACCTCTCCATCAACAGCACTCTGGGCATTGATTGCTGTGCCCGGTTGGTTGCGGAGATCATCCAGTCTTCATCGCTTGCCAAAGAATCTAGTCCGGAGAACTGCTCGCAGGCTGTCCTATCGACCGCTGCGCAGTGAGCCGTCCCAAAATGAACTGAACAGGGTGCCCCATCCTTTCCGCGTTCTTTGCGGAAAGGGTGGGAGACCACGATGCATATCTTAAGTACCGGATCAATAAACTGGCGCACCGGCAATTCGCCTGCGAGAAGCGGCGAAAGCAACATCCCGGGCCTCATTCGTTTGCCGTGGCCGAAACCTCATGCAGCCATCCCGGCGATTTGAGCAGTTCGCGCGGGCGTGAGCCGTCTGCCTGGCCCACTAATCCATCGCGTTCCATCAGGTCAATTAAATGCGCGGCCCGGCCGTATCCGATGCGCAGCCGCCGTTGCAGCAGGGAAGTTGACGCCTTGCCGAATTCGAAAACCAGCCGCACCGCGTCGTCGAAGAGAGGATCGTTTTCGTCGGGGTCGGGGTTCGACCCGTCCACGCCGGCGTGTTCGTCCTTGGGCGATTCGAGGAACCCTTGAACGTATTCGGCATCGCCTTGTTCTTTCCAGAATGCGACCACTGCCGCGGTCTCTTTCTCTGTGACCAGCGGCGCGTGCAATCGCATGAGACGGCTGGTTCCCGGAGGCAGAAAAAGCATATCGCCGCGGCCCAGCAGCGCCTCAGCTCCGTTGGTGTCGAGAATCGTTCGCGAATCCACCTTGGTCGCCAAACGGAAGCTTATGCGCGTGGGAATGTTGGCTTTGATCAGCCCGGTGATCACGTCCACGCTCGGCCTTTGCGTAGCCAGGATGAGATGAATGCCCACGGCGCGGGCCATCTGCGCCAGTCGCGTAATGGATTCCTCAACGTTCGAGCGGTCCAGCATCATCAGGTCGGCCAGTTCGTCAATGATGATGACGATGTAAGGCAGCGGCTCCTCTTCTTCGCCTTCGTCGAAGAGCGAGGGCATGATGCCCTCGAAGAGCTTGTTGTACTGGTCGATATTGCGCACGCTGCGCGAGGCGAGCAGTTTCAGCCGGCGCTCCATCTCGCGGACGGCGTTGCGCAGTGCGTTGGCGGCTAGTTTGGGCTCGGTAATAATGGGCGTGAACAGATGCGGAACGCCCTCATACATACCCAGCTCGACGCGCTTGGGATCCACCAGAATAAGCCGCACCTGCGCGGGCGTGGTGCGATACAGCAAGCTCATAATCATAGCGTTGATGGCCACTGATTTACCCGAGCCCGTTGAGCCTGCGATCAGCACGTGGGGCATCGAAGCGAGGTCGGCGGTGACGATGCGGCCGTTGATGTCCTTGCCCATAGAGAGCGTCAGCCGCGATTTGGCTTTGCGGAAGACCTCTGCCTCAAGGCAGTCGCGCAGATGAATAGTTTCGCGCCGGTGGTTGGGCACCTGAATTCCGACGGTATTCTTGCCGGCCATGCGCTCGATGAGAATGCTTTCGGCGCGCATCGCAAGGCAAAGATCGTCGGCGAGGCCGGTCACGCGCGAGTACTTGATGCCGGCCTCGGGCTTGAACTCATATGTGGTCACCATAGGCCCGGGGTTGATCTGAACCACCTGGCCGCGCACGTCGAATTCGGCGCATTTCTCCACGAGCACGCGAGCCTCTTCGCGCAGTTCGTCCTCGCGGACGGTCTGTGGTCCGTCGCCGGCGTTGAGCAGCGTGCTCGGCGGCAGCTTGAAGCCACTCACATTTTTCGGTGCGACGGTAGCCGTGTTCGTCTCGGCGTCGGCGCGCAAATGAATGGCGATTTCATCGGCTGGCTTGGCGTGGGGAACCGGCACAAAATCTGCCGGAGCGGCCGCCGGTTGAAATCGGTTGACTCCTAACTGCGCTTCCGCAGCTTGTAGTCCCACGGGTGCAACAGGCGCCGCTGCCACTTGTGCCGTAACTGGAATCGCTTCAACTGGCACAGGCGTGGGCGCTGGTGCGGGTTCTCCGTCGGCGCGCTCCCAAATGCTCAGCCTGACATTGTTCTTTTGCGCTGGGCCAATGCTCGCGTCTTCTTCTCCCGCGGGCCGGATTGCGGCGCGTTGAAATGCCGGAATATCTTGCGGGTCCAACTCGGGCGCGCGCTTGCGGTGGAAGAAACGTGCAAACAGGCCGGGACGCGTTTCCTCGGCATCCATCTCCGGCATCGGAATGGCTTGCGGCGGAACCAGTCGCGGGCCTGACTCTTCCCGCCCTTCCCTCTCCAGTTGAAATTCGTGCTCCGCGATTTGCTCCTCGTTGCGCTCCGCGCGTTCCTCGCGCCAGTTGCGCCAGCGATCATGCAGCGAAACGAGGCAGCGCCAGAGGTTTTCGATGCCCTCTTTGATGGCCCAGAAGCTCACGGCCGAGGCAAAGCAGACTCCCGCGCAAGCCAACACGCCGGCCACCAGCCATGCGCCCTGAATATTCAGGTAGCGCACCAGCGTATCTTCCATGAGCATGCCCACCGTGCCGCCCAACGGAATCTTGCCCAGCCACAGCCAGCGCCACGGCAGCAGACCCAGAATGGCGGGAACAAACACCAGCGCCAGCACTGTGCCCAGCCAGCGCAGCCACGCCGACCCGCCGGAACGCGAACGCATCCATGTCCAGCCCAGCCCGCCCAGCCACAACGGGAGGAAAAACGCCGTAATCCCAAGAACCTGCAGCAACAAATCGCTGAGGTACGCGCCGAAAAGTCCAGTCCAATTCTGCACGGCGTGCGGCCCGGTCGCGCCGGAGGCCGTGTTCAGTGATGGGTCGGAAGGTTGGTATGTTGCCAGCGCGAGGAAGATGATCAGCGCGGCCAATACCAGCACCAATCCCAGCAGAATATTCCAGGGCCGGCTGCGCGTTGGCGCTAAAACAATGCGAATGGGTTTCATGGCAAGGGCGCTCCGTCTCGGTGGCCGCTCTGGAAATCTGCCGCGAGCATACCTTTCGAGAGCGGACGAAGAGTCCCAGAGCAATCTCTATTATCCCTGCCGCAGGAGCGGATTCCGGGCAAAAGAGAGCGGGAGGAACCTTGCTGTGGACCCCCTTTGCGACGGATTCCCTGACCAAAGCCTGCTATTGCTTCAGTTTGATTCCATGAAGGCTCAGGTAAAGGAGGACAAGAGCGAGAATGATCTTGCCAACCAGATCAAGAACCTGCTTGGTGCCATCCTCGGCCAGCGTCTTTTGGAACCTTTCCCAAAGAGTCGGACTTAAACCTTTCGTAACAAAGAGATCATATTTGAGATGCGCCAAAATCCCGGCAGGGGAGCCTGGATCAGAGCGCGTGCCGAGCCATCCCTTGCTCAAGATGCGGGGTATGTCATCAGCCAAATCGGACAAGCCGTCTTTGACGAGCGCAGAGCGACAAGAGGTGCATAAGTATCCGTTCAATACCTTGAACTTTGTGTCTTCGGGGTTGGCATTGAAATCACACATGCACCCCTTGGTTCCGAGGTGAATTGAATGTCTAAACGATGGTGAGATAAAGGTTAGGGAATCCTGAATGGTCATCGTCAAGATGCATTCCAGGATGGATGGCGGAGCCATCTCTCTTTCCCAATTGCCGAGAGCCAGGATTGCAATGCTGTTTGGATCGGTGAGTTCAAATTCAGGACTTGTTGAATAGTAGTCATCAATAAACGTCGCCATCGTTATAAAAATGAAGAAATTGGGCGGTTCTTCCTGAAGTTTGTGTCCGCTGGCAACTTTGCGCAAATACTCTCTGTATGCGACCAAAAACTTTGGCGCTTGGACGTCTCTGAGATGCTTTCGCTCAATGCGCCGGCGGTCATTACTGAGGGCTTCCAGTGGGGACTCGGGCATATCGTTGGGAAGGATCTCGTACTCAAAATGCTTCTGCACCGAATTGAGCTCCAGTAGCAAGTATCGCAAGGCTGGAGCCTGAAGCCGTTCGGTGTTTGAGAAGAGTATTCCTATCCTCTGGGCACCTGTGGCAGTCGCGTCAGTATTGGAACCCATGTTATCTCTCCTGCTCTCCCCACAGTGAGATGATTACTAAGGGAGATAGCGCATCTCCCACACAGAATAATATCTTGAACCGATGCCCCATCTTCTGCGAATTTCTGTCGCCTGGCAACTCCGTGCGCAATATCACCCTCCGATATATTTCGCTCCCCAAATCAGCAGCGCGCCCCCCAGCAGAATGCGATAGATGGCGAAGAGGGTAAATCCATGCTTGCGCACCCAGTGGAGGAACCACTCCACCACGCCCAGAGCCACAATGAAGGAGACTCCAAAGCCAATGGCGAGCACAACCCAGTTGTCTGTGGTCATCACCACATGCGCCGCGCCGCTGCTGGGGAAGACCTCTTTTTTTAGATCCCATATCGTTGCGGCAATCATGGTGGGAATCGAAAGCAGGAAGCTGAATTCGAGCGCGGAGGGCCTGTCCATTCCCACCAACTGTCCGGAGGCGATAGTGGACATGGAGCGCGACGTGCCGGGAAAAATCGCAGAGAGTGTCTGGCAAATGCCAATCCAGATGGCTTGCGGCACCGTCATCTCTTCCACATGGGTGGTGATGGCCTCGTAGCGCTGGCTCCATGCATCGATGAACCACATCAGGATGCCGCCGATAAGCAGCGCCCACGCAATCGCGTTCAGGCTGCCCAGGTTCTTCTCGCTCCACTTGTGCAGCAGCAGCGCCGGAGCCGAGGTACACGCAAAGGCGATCAGCGTCAGCGAGATGGGATGGTTCAGCCAGGTGCGGTCGCCGTTTTCGCCCTTGGGAAAGGTGCGCATGAAGTCGGCAATCCGGCCCAGGAATAGCAGCACGAGCGCCAGTATCGCGCCAAGCTGAATGACGATGGTGTACATCTTCCAGTAGGCGTCATCCAACGGAATCTTCATCAGCGCTTCGGTAATGCGCAGGTGCGCCGTCGAGCTGACCGGCAGAAACTCGGTCAAGCCCTCCACAATGCCCAGCAAAACGGACTGAATGTATGCGTTCAAGAAACCTCCCATACCATCTTCTCAGGCAGCCATCAGATTCGGCGAATCTCAACTCTCGACAAGCACTTCAGCCAGCAACTCCGGCGCAACATTCCCGCCGCTCACCACAGCCACAGCCTTTCGGTAAGCGGGCAATTCTGCCGCGTGAAAGAGCAACGCCGCCGTCGCCACCGCTCCGCTCGGCTCGGGAACTAGCCGTGTAGCGGCCACGATCGCTCGCATGGCGGCGCGAATCTCCGCTTCGGTCACGGTGACAATGCCGTCCACAAAAGCCTGAATGTGAGCAAAGTTGCGCACCCCCACGCTCTGCGTGCGCAGGCCGTCCGCTATCGTCCGGCTGGTCAGCTCGGCTCCCCATGTGACGATTCTTCCCGCGCGGAAGCTTTCCGCCGTATCGCCGGCCAGCTCTGGCTCCACGCCGAAGACCTTCGCCTTGGGCAGCAACTGCTTCACCGCCGCGGCAATTCCGCTCAACAATCCGCCGCCAGAAACCGGTGAGAGCACCAAATCTACGTCCGGCATTTCTTCGGCAATCTCCAGCCCGCACGTGGACTGTCCCGCGATGATCTGCTCGTCGTCATAGGGCGGCACAACCACGTAGCCGTGCTCACTCACAAGCTGCTCGGCCATCGCTAGCCGATCATTCGAAGCCACGCCCACATCCACAATCTCCGCGCCCAGCGCCAGCGTACCCGCGCGCTTGATAGCCGGCGCGTTCGAGGGCATCACGATAATCGCTCTCGCTCCCACCGCGCGCGCCGCGTAGGCCACGCCCTGTGCATGGTTGCCGCTCGAATAGGTGATGACCCCGCGCGCAATCTCTTCCGCCATCAATTGCAGAATCTTGTTGGCCGCGCCGCGAATCTTGAAAGCGCCGATAGGCTGAAGGCTCTCCGCCTTGAGCCAGATTCTCTTGTCGGTTCCGTAACCCGAGAGACCGGGAAATGCCGCTTCCACCAGCGGCGTCTTCACCGCGATGTATGCAATGCGCTTGGCCGCCGCTCGTATATCCTCAACGGAAATCAGCTCACCTGCCATGCTGCAATTATCCACCATGAACGGTCCATGTCCCGGGTTTCAAGAACGAAACTGTGGACATCCGGCTCACGTTTTGCCAGCCGCGTGGTCTCAATTGCAGGTTTCAGAGCATAAGGTCTCCACGTATACTGTTGCCATAACCACTGGGAGGATAAATGAGAAAGTTAAATCGCGCCATAATTCTACTGACCTGCGCAATCTTTGCAACGGCATTGCTTCCCGCGCAAACCACGCCGCGACCATCAGTGGAATTGAAAGTTTATGTTAAGCCTCTGGAAGGGCCGGACGCGGAGTTGGCCAAATCGATTCGAGCGAAGCTGATCTCCAATTTGGAAAAGCATGGTGTCTCGATCACTGAATCGAAGGAAAATGCCGATGCGATTTTGGGCGGTTCAGGGTTAATGCAAGCCGCTACGAACTTTCGCGGCCGCCCTCACATTCACGTACTGGCCAGTATGCGGTTGGTCAACAAGAATGGCGTGGTGCTGTGGGTAGGAGACGTTTCAAGCGGAAGTCTTGCGATTAGCGAATCCGCCAGCTTTGTCGAGAAGGTGACAAGCAAGGTCGCCGCGGCTCTGGCCGAAGAGAGCAAGCGAAGAAATAGCGAGCCGATTGCTCAGATTGCAAAATAACGATAAATAGATGGAGCTATTCTACCCTTGGCCCCAAAAGCAGATACGCGAGGGTGGGGCACACGGCATCAGCAGATGCAGCAAACGGCGGAAGCCAAATTACTTCCGTCGTCTCTTGTATCTGGGTTGACGCGATACAATGAATACATGTATTCAAGCTGGAGGTGACCATGGCTACATCCATCAGGCTTGCCCCGGAACTCTCACATCGGCTGGACCGGCTGGCAGCCAAGACGGGGCGCACGAAGGCTTTTTATCTGCGGGAGATGATTGAAGAAGGCATTGGCGAGATGGAGGAGTATTATTTGGCTGCCGATACTCTCAAACGGGTACGCAAGGGGCAGGAGAAGGTACACTCCGCGGCTTCGGTAAGGAAAGACCTTGGCCTGGACGATTGAGTACGCCGAAACCGCGAAGAAGCAACTGCGAAAACTCGACAAAATTGTAGCCCGGCGCATCGTTGACTTCATGGACGAGCGCGTCGCTCCGAGCAACGATCCGCGCGCAATAGGCAAAGCGCGGAAGGGGCCGCTCGGCGATCTGTGGCGCTACCGCGTGGGCGATTATCGCGTCATCTGCGAAATTCAAGACAAGCTACTGACAGTTCTGGTTTTGCAGGTTGGCAATCGACGGGAGGTTTATAGGTGAGCAGTGAGGCGACGATTGATGAACTCTTGAATCGGTTTGAGCCGGAGCCGGAGGTACTGCTGTGTGAAATCTCCAAACACATCAGCGATGAGATGCTGAGGGAGATTGCCGTTGAGGACTACGGGCAAGACATAGAGCAGCACTTTGCGGCGCTGCGACAGGTTCGTGATACAGAAACTTTCCCGCAGAAAACGCACTGGTACCCCATGGAAGTTCTGGAACTAACACGCAATTCCATTCCGGGGCGTCCAGATTGCGCTCCGGGCCATCCTGTCGAATTCCGCTATTGGATGGAAGCGTTCGCGTGTGCTGCAATTCTTCGGGCAACGCGGCAACCATGGAATTATGGGGATGGTCTTAATACGGACAAGACGACGATCCACCTGATTCTGAGCCTGCGCGACTTGCCAGTAGATTTCGCTTCGCAAGCGGTTAAGTTTCTGGCGTGGTTGCTGCTTAACTCCGAGCCTGAGGGACAGGACAATCAGGTCTGTGCCTATGGGATCGGGCTGCTTTGGTTTGCTCTTCAGCTCGCTCCTCCCGCAGCGGATGAGACGCTTGTGTCGCTTTCTAAGTGGATAGTTCGGCGAGCAGAGGAATTTTACGTTAAGCTCTATTGCGAGAGCGACCCCTACCTGCGGAGGATCGGAATAGATGACCCGCCTCCTTCGATCTGGGAACTCTTGGGAATTGCACTCTACGATCTGGATTTGAGTGCACGATCGCCTGAGTTGCGGGAATGGGTCGGGTTGATTGGGCAAGAACTGGCAGGTTGAATGCACCGAACAAGCTGCAGGTCTTTTTATTGCGCTGCGTCCAAACCGACCCTGAAATAAATAAAAAAAAGATAGCGTGTGAAAGTATTTCTGGAGTATATATTGTGCATTCTCTGGCCTTCCCCCCGGCCGGGTAGCACCCAACCGGACAAAACGGCCAGGCTGGAATGAATCCAACAATCGAGGTCGTCCTATGAGAATGTTCCAGGAAGGCGTCCTTGCCTTTCCCTTGCTTCTTCTGGCGGGGTGCTGCAATCCTCCGCTGGTAGCTACAGTAAATGTCCCTACACTTCCCCAGCAAGACTCGAACTGGTGCTGGGCGGCAAGCGGCGAAATGACCATGAAATACTTCGGCCACGATGTAAGTCAATGCACCGAGGCCAATAATGAGTTCGGCTTGAGCACTTGCTGCCAAAACAATGGCGGGTCGTGCAACAACGGAGGATGGCCGGAGTATACGAAGTATGGATTTACGGCCACTCAGACCAACAATGCGGCGCTCACATGGGCCCAGGTGCAGAGTCAGATATTCTGCGCCAACAAGCCGTTTGCTTTCTCCTGGCACTGGACCGGCGGCGGCGGGCACATGATGGTGGTTAAGGGCTACTTGACCGTCGGGAATGTGCAGTATGTGGATGTCAACGATCCCGAGCCGTACACTAACCTGAATACGCTGACTGGCGGCACGGAAACCATCATGACTTACGCCAATTACGTAAGCGGAAGCGACCATACCCATTGGAACGATTTCTACAACATCACTTATGCGGGAGGTAGCTAACATGAGAATTCGTGGAGCGATGTTGATGTTATTGGTCGCGCTGCTGGTTTCAGGGTGCAAAGGAAGAGTGTTTCCGGCGGGGCAAGGGAATCTTACCGCCGACCCGGCAGCCAGCGCGTCAAGCCAGGATGCAGCACAGGCCGGATTGAAGGTGATGCAGTCGCTGGTCAGTACGGAGAACTATCAAGGGTTGGGATTCAGTTCGGCGGATCAGGTGAAGAACGCGCAGTTGAGTGATCCGCTGAAAGTCTACAGAGTCCCCCTGGATGCTTTGTCGGCCTACAAAGGAGACGCCAACGCCTTCGGGCTTTTGCAGGATGCGCATAAGCTGATCTATCCGGTGACGGTGGACCAGCAGGTAGTTTCTTCTCTGTCTGCGACGCAACGCGACGATGGCTGGAGAGCGAGTGAGTTCGGCAATTCAGCGCTGACGCGAGCGCTGGTGGCACATCGCGCGAGCAAGGATGATTTCGTGGTGTGGGTACCGGCGCTGAAGATTTACTTTACGGCGCGTGGCGAAGGAGAAAAGCTGGTGCTCACCACCATCATGGACGATCCCAGGTACGAGTTCAAAGCGGGTGAGAACATTCCGGCGAGCCGAGCGTTTGCGGTCCTGCAAAAGAGCGCGAGCGCGTATAACGGATTGCCGCAATAGAGGTCGGGAAGCGTTTGGGTTTAGAACGATGAACCCTGAATGCAGCAAGCGGCGGAACTGAACCTGCTTCCGCCGCTTGACGTATCTGCCGTATTGTCTTCTGTTCTTAGATCCCCAAAATCGAGACTTGATGCATCCTGTTAGTTTAGAACCAATGCCATCTGTGACGAAACGGCTTTGCAGGAGGGTCGAATTGTTGCATGGGTATCATAGGAATCTCAACTTCCAGTGTTGGGTACTCGAAGAGAATCGCGGCACCTACATATACGACAGGGCCACTACTGTAGGCACCGATTGCCAAGGTGACGGTTCGTTTTGTCCCCGTTTTCACTTCGATATGGCTTTCTTTCCAGCCTTTGAATCCTGCGGCCTGCACCGTCATCTCGTAGCGGCCTTGATTCAAATGGACAACGGCTTGGCCGCTTGCATCACATATTGCGCCAAACCTTGAGCCGGTGGCTTCTTCAATGGCTGTAATACGTGCACCGGCGATGCGTGCGCGGGTCTGATCTTCGACAACCACGGTCAGGATGCCCGTCGCAGGCTGTTGGGCCTGAACCAAGCAAGCAAAGAGTGCGAGAGATATAGCGGCGATGCGTGCAGGTGCCACTCGCAACATGGTTGCATACGGAATGCGCCGGGTCAAGAATAGTTCATGAAAAACAGTTACAGAAATGCCCGGCTCCGTTCAGGTCGATAGCTTCTTGCGATTGTTTGCAGATATGAGAAGCCAAAGAGTATAAATTGGTGGAACTATCCCACCTTAGGCGCAAAATCAAAGACGCGCCAAAGGTGGGCCAGATTGTTGATGTGTGTCAGATTTCCAGAATGACCGGCATAATCATCGGCCTTCTTCCAGTCGTCTTCTGGATCATGCGCTTCAGTTCGACGCGGACCTTTTCCTTGACCATGCCATAATCGGTCTTCTCCTCGTCGCTGAGCCCGTGCAGCGTATTAAGCACGGTCTCGCGAGCCTCTTCTGTAATGTCCCCCGCGCCGAAGCCGCGCATGACAATCTCCGGCGGCTGATCCAGCTTGCCCAAGCGCTTGTTGATGGCCAGAATCACCAGCACCATGCCGTCCTCGGAGAGAATGCGCCGGTCGCGCAACACCAGATCCTCGACTACATCATTCGACGAGCCGGAATCAATCAGAACTCGCCCAGTAGTCACCTTGTCCTTTTTGCGGACATCCGTTTTGTTCAGTTCCAGCACGTCGCCGTCTTCAATCACGATGGCGTGCTCCACGGCGCCTGTCTCCATGGCGATCTGCGCGTGCTTGTGCAGGTTGCCGTAGTTGCCGTGAACGGGAATGAAATACTTGGGCCGCACCAGGTTGATCAGCAGGCGCATCTCTTCCTGGCTGCCGTGGCCGCTCACGTGAATCAGGCCGTTCGAGCCGTTGTCGTAGATGACCTGCGCGTCGCGGCGATAGAGGTGGTCAATCACGCGAAAGATGCTTTTCTCGTTGCCGGGAATAATTCTCGAGCTGAGCACCACGGTGTCGCCCGCCTCAATGCTCGCGTGTTTGTGGTTGTCCACGGCAACACGGCTCAGGGCGCTCATCGGCTCACCCTGCGTGCCGCTGATCAGCAGCATCAACTGCTCGGGCGGGTAGTCGCGCATCTGGTTGGGATTGATAATCAGCCCCTGGGGAATCTCGATGTAGCCCAGATCCTGCGCAATCTCCGTGCTCTCCTGCATTGAGCGGCCGATAACGGCCACCTTGCGCCCATGCGCGCGCGCCAGCTCCAGCGCAATGCGGATGCGGTAAACAGACGAGGAGAAGCAACTGAAGAATAGCTTCTTTTTGGTGCGGGAAAAAATCTCGTCCAGCCGTGGAACAACAGCCGACTCGCTGGGCGTGTAGCCCGTTCTGTCAATATTTGTCGAGTCCTGCAGCAGGGCCAGCACGCCCCGCTTGCCGTACTCGGCAAAGGTGTGCAGGTCAAAGAGCTTGCCGTCCAGCGGTGAGAGGTCGATCTTGAAGTCGCCCGTGTGGATGACCACGCCAACCGGCGTCTCGATGGCCAGCGATACTGCGTCCACCACAGAGTGAGTCACATGGATCGGCTCAATGGTGAATGGTCCAATGGTGAACTTCTCCTTGGGCACTATCTCGATCAGCTCGGTCTCGTCCAGCAGTTGATGCTCTTCGAGATTGCCCTCCACGTAGGCCAGCGTGAACTCGGTGGCGTAGACGGGAACCTTGATCTCCGAGAGAATCCAGGGCAAGCCGCCGATGTGGTCCATATGGCCGTGGGTAAGGATGATGGCGCGGACATGCGCCTTGTTTTCAACCAGGTAGGTGATATCCGGAACAACAATATCCACGCCCAGCAACTCCGACTCCGGGAACATCAACCCGGCGTCGATCACGATAATGTCGTCTTCCCAACGGAGCGCCAGGCAGTTCATGCCGAACTCGCCAAGTCCGCCCAGGGGAATGATTTTCAGGCTTTTCGTTTGCATCTGTCAGATTCGATGCTATCATCCGCGGGCCTTGGGAGTTGTACCATCCTGCTCAGTCGGTATGCTCGCCGGTGTCGGCTACGCAGCCCCATCCCGCTCATTCCACTCGGCCAGAATCGAATCGACGCCCGCGGCCTTGAGATGCGTCACAAACTCCTGATCGGAGTCTTGAATGTGATTGACCAGCCAATCCCTGAGCTGACTCAACACTTCCAAATCGTCGGCCAATGTCGCTCCGCGACTGAAGCGCGCTTGCATCATGCGGACCAAGTCGATCTTGTGGCCGTGTTCGTGCTTGTGCGCCGCTGCGCCGCTGTAACCGGCCTCTTCCAGAAAACGCTCTTCATGGCCAAAGTGAGTGCGGGAGTACGCGACCAGCTCGTCGAAAATGCGTTCGAGCGGCTCCCTGGCGCTACCAGTCATGACTCCGTCGTGCAAATCATTGATCAGGATCGCCAGCTTTTTATGGTCGTTATCCAGCAGCTTGACGTCCACGCTCATTCCGCTTGTCCAGACAATGAAAGGCATCTCGAAGTGTCCTTCCCGGGGTCTTTCTCCTGTCCTGTGGGTCGCGCTTGAGCGAATCTTCTCATCATGCTTGGTACTTGCAAGCCAAGCTCAAATACCGGTAGCAGGTCATTCTGAAGGGTACGCGTCTTCAGCCTGTACATGCAATCCGCGCGCGGGGTTGAACTCGGCCCGAGTTCGAGATTCCCCGGTTTTGTGCTGACGCATTCAGCGTATTCCTTTGGCGTTGAGGTGCGGTCCGTACTGCTGGTCCGAGCCCATGATGTGGTCGGTCAGCCAGTTTTTGAGAAACTCCATCGTTTCCGTAGAAAGTATGAACGATTGGCCAGTCTCGAACCGAGCCTGCAAATTACTCACACGCCTGGTCAGCAGGTCGTGCTCAGCTTTGTGTGCCGCTCCGCCGGGATAGCCGGTCTTTTCAAAAAAACGCTCTTCGCGGGCGAAGTGATACTTGGTGTACCTCAACAGTCCTTCAATAACCCCTTCAAGCGATTCGCTGGTCTTCTCCGCAAGAATTCCGTCATTGAGTTCGTTCAACATATCAATCAATTTTTTGTGATCGTCGTCGATTACTTTGACGCCGACGCTCATATCCTCGGTCCATTCCAACAACGGCATATGCGGCGCTCCCTTCGGGATTCAGTGCAGGCCCGTGAGCGCGTGCGACGGAACCGTGCATCTGGCTGGGCCTGCCGCTTTCCTGCATGCCGGTGCATTGATGGAACTACGTAACTATATGGTCTGTCAATCACGAACGGCACGCGGCGAAACAATTCCGCTGGGAGAACCTGCCATTTACCGCAACAGGTCTTCAAGCGTGGTGCTCAGGTCCGTCTTATCGTCGCGATATTTAACAACGACGGGGGCATAAAGGCTCAGACCCCATTCCTGCCCTTTGCCTTTACTCACGGCGCGGGAACCGGGAACCACCACCGCATTTTCGGGGACGATAAGCGGCAGTTCGCCGTCAGCACGCAAGATTGTTCCATTGACCAGATCGAAGACCGGGGTTCCGCGCGTGAGGATAGTTCCGGCGGCCAGCACCGCGCCCTTGCGCACAATGGTCCCCTCGTAAACGCCGCAGTTGCCGCCCACCAGCACGTCGTCCTCAATGATTACCGGGCTGGCATTCACCGGTTCCAGCACGCCGCCAATCTGCGCAGCTGCGCTCAGATGCACGCGTTTGCCGATTTGCGCGCATGAGCCAACCAGCGCGTGCGAATCCACCATCGTGCCCTCATCCACGTAGGCTCCGGCGTTGATGTACATGGGTGGCATGCACACCACGCTGCGCGCCACGTAAGCTCCAGCACGCACCGCAGAGCCGCCGGGAACCACGCGCACTCCGTCGCCCGAGCTGAAATGACGCACCGGAAAAGTGTCCTTGTCCACAAATGAGAGCCCCGCAGCGGCAAATTCTTTCAGCGCGCCCAGGCGAAAGCCTAGCAGAATTCCCCGCTTGACCCACGCGTTCACCCGCCAGCCGGTGGGCGCATCGGCATCGGGCGATGCGGCGCGGGCCTCGCCACTCTCCAGCGCCGCTCTGAGCTCCAGGAACATTGTCATCGCAGTCTCGTCGCCGATTGCGCCGGGGCCAGCGGCGAAATGTCGCTCGATTGCGCTTTGCAGTTGAGAAAGGGTCATCGCATCCCGAGTTTATCAAGAGACAGGGAGCAGGCAACAGGCGCGTCCGATTGGGCGTCGCCAGACAAATGTGAGAATGGTACGGCCTTGTGTCAGTCGTTCACCGGCTTCGCCGGCCCGCGAAGGAACGAAACTCGAGTTGACCGATGCCGCCCGCCAACTCGCGAACTCGCTAACTCCGCGCAGCGGAGGCGAACTCGCCGCACTTGATCCAAAATACTCTGCCCGCCATTCCTTCAGGTTGTTTGGCTTGCAACATTGCCGAAATTTCTGCGTGCTTCAGCCCCTCAGCCAGGATTCCCGCGCGCTTTCACCTCAGGCTGCCCGTCAGGATGCAGCTTGGCGCGTGCCTGTCCATTCAGCCGGACCGGCCGCAGCCGGAAAGAGTTCTTTCCTTCCGGGATCATCGCCAGCGGAATGGGTGTTCGATCCAGTCTTCCATGTATGTGCCGGGACTCGAGCCACGCGCACAACCGTGGATCAAAAATATCCGGCTCGCCTGCCCAGAAATCAGGCTTGAGACCGCATTCAATCTGGAGATGATCCAATTGCAACTCGATGCTCGCAATGTGTTTGGGAAAGTAGCGCCGGACATTGTTCACGCCTATATGCAGTCCGATAACTCCGCGTCCCATGCTTTGTGTCTTGACGACCATGCGTACCTGCCGTTCAACGCTGGATGAGGTCAGTCTAGAGAGTGGCGCCAGGGAAAGCATGTTTAAGGTTCATGAAATCTAAGAAGCGGTTCCCACTTTGCAACTTACCAGCCGGTCGGCCAATTCGGGAAAGTTGTATATTGTGGCCGTGCTCAGGTCTTTGGCCGCGTAAGACTCCAGCCTTCCAACTGCCGCGTCAGTTCAAACTTGTAGCCGAAGCCCCGCGCATTGTCGATGTAACGAAAAAACTCCGGCCGGAGGGAATACAAGCCGCTCTGACGAATGGCCAGCCGGAAAACTCGCCCCAGCTTGAATCGCTCACAGTATGCTTTGACCAGCGCAGCGCGGCGTTCCGGCTCGGTAACTCTGCTCACCGTTCCGCGCAGTTGCACGCCGCAAATCTCCCTCCAGCTTTTGGCGCTGCGGTAGACGGTAGCGGCGGCTCGCGGATTTCTCTTGAGGTTCAGGCTGTGCAAACTGCTCTCGGAAGATAGCCAGTACAACGAGAGCTCCTCATCGGCAATATAGAAAAGCGGTGCCACCGAAGCCTCGCCGTTTTCGCTGTTCGTCGCTAGCGAAAGCGTTGTCTCTTCTCGCAGCAGCGCGCCAATCAGCTCCAGTTGTTTCGTCGCTTCCTTCATCGCGCTTTCAAATCCAAGAGCATCTCCGCAACCTGTAAGAACCCTAGCATCTCCGCCGCAAAAGAAGAAGAGGCAGCCCGGAAGTGCGGGCTGCCTCTTGTCGTACTGCCGTTCTCGCAGGTTTGCGGTTTACGGCAGATAGTAGCGGAAGCTGGTCCAGAACATATTGTCGATGCCCTTGGCGCCATTCAAAGGAGTGGAGAGAGCGCCTGCCGTGCCGGTGCCCGACCAGCCTTCGCGAACCGCGTAGCCGTACTGGAAGCTCTGGCGCAGGCGGCCTTTGTCGCCTTTGTAGATGTCATACCAGTACCCGGCGGTGGCTTCCTGCACGCTACGAGTGTTGTTTCCGCATCCAGTGCCGCCGGGCAGGTAGCCGGTCGAACCGGATTGGTATCCAGGCGTACCCGGTGCTGCGGCGCAGGTGGCCGAAACGCTGGCGTAGCGCGAGCCGTAACCGATGGCGGTGATCGCGGGTGCAGCGGTCCAGTGCGAACCCCATGTTCCGCCGTTAGCAGCAGCAAGAGCCGTTGACGACGTGCCGCAGTTACCGGAGGCGTTGCCAGCCGTGGTGCCGGTCTGGCAGAAGTAAGGCTTGGGATCGGCCAGCGTGATGGCGGTAGTTGCGTAGTCGGCGCGCCCCGCGTAGTCGCCGCCGTAATTGAGGTAGATCAGCAGGCGCGGCGTGGGCGTGGCTTCCAGCGTGAACAGGCCGCTGGCGTTGTGAATCGGCCGCAACTCACCGTTGGCATTGTTGGTCACGTCGGAGAGCGTCGAGTCGCCGTAGCGGCCCACGCCGGGTCCGTAGAGGCCCTTGACACCAAAGGTCAGCTTATCCTTGATGCTGGTGTAGTAGCCCGAGGTGGAGGAACCGGACCAGACTGCCGTATTGGGAGTGCCGTTGCCAGTCGAGCCGGCAGCGACGCCGCCGCAGTTCGCGATGGCAACGGTGCCGCAGTTGAAGCCATAGATATCGAGCTGCGTGCTGCCGCCGTACTTGACCGAGTTCTGCGTCACATTGGGATAGACCGTCTCGTGCGCGAAGCCTGCGATGCCAAAGACTTCATAGTGGCCGAAGCCAGGATCGAAGGCTGCCTTGAAGATCAGGTCGGGCGCTTGGTTGAACGACAGGTTGGCGACATTGGAGTTGGCCGTGATCGTGGCGTAGGTCGGCACATAAGAGTTGATCTTGCCGCCGGAAACCGGATCATAGCTGCTCAGGTTGGAGTAGCTCTTGACGTAGGTTGTCGATGAAACGGTGCTCACTGCGGCGTTGTAGTTGCCGCCATTGGCGCCGGCCGAACCTAGGACCGCATAAGGCGTGCTGCCTGCCAGGGCCGCAGAGTACAGCAACTGCGGATTTTCAGCCGCGATGCCGAAGGCAGCGTGGTTGAAGGTCTTCGTCACGCGGAAGCCGTACTGGCGGGCCCACACAAAGCCCGTAACGTAATTCGGGTCTATGGTCTGCGGTGTCATGATATCGCCGGAGATATTCGAGATGCCCTTCTTGTCTTCGGTGGCCAGCGACCACAACTGACCGCCCGTGAAGGCCCAATGGTTGTTAGTCTCAGCCTGCGCCCAAAGCACGCGCTGGCGCAGCACGTAGCTGTTGCTCTGGTTATTGTTGGAGCTAATGCCGGTGCCCAGGAAGTCAGCCTCGTAATAGCCGCGCAGCGTGCCCCAGTTGGTCTTGCCTTCGGCCATCAGCGAGAGGCGCGACTGGCGGGTGCTGCCGAAGAATTCGCTCAACGAGTAGGCGTCCGCGCCCTCGTAAGGAATCGAGCTGAAAGCGGTGGGAATGTCGCCGCCCGTCGCCTTGGCGCGCCACACAGTTTCACCCGCCACGAAGCCGCCTGGAGTAAGGTTGATGCCCTTGTAGTGAAGCGCGGTTGGCGCCGCGAGGCTCTTCTTGATAGCGGAGGTTTCGTCTGAGACGGTGGTTGCCAGCGATGCCTGACTGCCCTTCAGATCGGTAACAGCGGATTGCAGCGTGGTGACAGCTGAGTTATTCTCCGTCACTGCCTGCTGCTGGGAAGAAACTGCAGCTTCCGCTTTCGCTGCTGAGGCCTGTGCATCAGCCGCGGCCTGCTGCGCCTTCTGCAACTGCGCGTCTTTTACGGCCAGGTCGGTCTTCAGGCCGTTGATCTGGCCCTCCAACTGTTCTTTCAGCGCCTGGATCTGCTCTGCGACTGTCGGCGCAGGCGCCTTCGCCGCTTTGGTTGCCGCGTGCTTCTTCACAGGAGGTTTAGCTTCGCTTGTCTGCCCATAGGAAGCAACAAAACTGGCCGCCAGCATTGCTGCGGCAGCGATCTTGAGTCTGAAATTCATGGGGCCTCTCATTTTTCCTTTCGAATCGGGTTGAATCGTGGCTGCGCTCGTCTTCGCTCGTCGAGCGCCCTCAACTCCCGCGCCCGAAGACTTTTGACACGAAACCAAGTCCTGTTTACGACGGGTATGCGAGATTTGCGTCTACGGCCGGAAAGTGAATCCGCGTAAACGGAACTTCACCGGGCCGCTTCCGTTTTCAAGATTCGCAGAGGAAGATGAATATTTGAATAACTCAGGTAAATATTTGACTAATTCACAGAATTCTAACAAAGGTTACTCTTGCCCATGCCGGCCCTGCTCGCAGTTACCGCAGTTAGCAATTTAATCTTCCATTAACAAAGAAGCTTCTCCAGAGTTAGGGAACCTCTGAATAAGCCGATGTTTTGAAAGGGCATGGCTTTACAGGCTGCGGAAAAACGCGTAGAAGCTGTTTCAGAAGGCCGCATTGTGTCAGGGCACGACTTTAGTCGTGCCGTAAATGCCGCAAAATCAACGCGGGCTTTAGCCCCTGAGGAAATGCTGAATTAGCTACGAGAGTTTGCTCAGAGATCCCCAAGGTTTGCCCTTACCTCTTTGGAATGAAACAGGCCCCCATCCTCACCGCAAGAACAAGAACGCGACAGGAATGGGAGCCCGCTTTTTACACTACTTCGCCTGTGGCTGAGGCGGCGTCGCCGGAGCGGCTGGCGCAGCCGGAGGTGTGGCAGGAGCCGTTGGCGCTGCTGCTGGAGCCGCATTCGGAGTTGCCGCCGGTGCAGTTGCAGGAGCCGGTGAAGTTACGGGTGCTGTTGGTGCGGTTGCCGGAGCAGCCGGCTTAGGTGCCGCGTTCGGAGCCGCTGGCGCAGCAGGCATCCCAGGGTGCGGAGAGCCGCCGGGCATAGGGTGCATGCCGGGCGCCATGCCGGGATGTCCGGGAGGCATCACAATGTCACTCACATCCACCAGCTCCACATCGAAGATCAGGTCGGACTTTTCCGGAATTCCCGGATGAGCGGCATCCGGACCGGGCCGCCCCTTCGCGCCGTAAGCCAGTTGCCACGGTATGAAGATGCGGCGCTGGCCGCCAACCTTCATGCCGGCAAATCCCTGATCGAAGCCCGGAATCGCGCGGCCATAGCCTTGAGGAAAGCTGATCGGCTGCGGAGGGCTCTGCTTGGGCTTGCCGTCGTCGCCCAGCACCGGCTTCCCGTCCTTGTCCAGCACCGGCTGGCGCGGATGGTCGTCGGTCGAGTCGAACTTTTTCCAGTCGTCCGCGCGTCCGTTCACGCCGAACCTGCCGGTGTACAGAACCTTGTACATCTTGCCCGGCTCAACCTCTGCGCCTGTGCCGGTCTTGATCTCCTGATAGCGCAGCGAGAAGAGGGTCTTCTTGACGGTCTTAACCACGGGCACACCGGGGGGCAGCTTCTCGGCAGTGGCTGCGGGCTTTGCGGCCGCCGCCGGTTTGGCGGTTGTGGCAGGTTTTGCTACGCTTGCCGGTTTGGCGGGTGTTTGGGCGCTTGCGGCTATGGTGCTGGCCGCTAACAACAAAATCAAAGCTGCGTGTTTCATGGCGTTTTCTAACTCCGGGTCGTTCTTCTGGGAAGTTTATCAGGCGCTCCCGCACTGTTGCACCCCGCCAGCAATCCAGCCAGCAGGGCGGTTCTCACGGCCAAATCCTCCACCACGATGGATTCGTGCCGTGCGTGCGCGCCTTCGCCCACCGCGCCCATGCCGTCCAGTGTAGGAATGCCAAGCGCCGAAGTAAAGTTGCCGTCCGAGCCGCCGCCACTCATCGCCTCTTCCAGCGTGAAATCCAGCTCGACGGCCAGCGCCCTGGCTTGCCGGTAGAGCTTTACCGTACCGCGGGTGCGCATCATCGGCGGGCGATTGATGCCGCCAGTGACGGTCAGCTTGCAGCGCTTGTCCACCGGCTTGAGCGCGGCAAATTTCCGCTCCATGCGTGAGCCGTCTGCCTTGCGCACAATGCGCAAATCCACTTCTGCCCATGCCTCTGCGGCAATCACATTGCTCTTCGTCCCGCCGCCCACAACGCCCACGCTCACCGTCACTCCCTTCTTGAGGTCCGTCCATCCGGACACCGTTTCAATCACGCGTGCCAATTCGCGGATTGCGCTCGCGCCCTTCTCGAAATCTAACCCTGCGTGCGCGGCCACCCCCGTCACCTCCATGCGAAAGTCGCCGGTGCCCTTGCGTGCGGTCTTGTAGGCCAATCCCTGCGCCGGTTCCAGAACGAAGACTCGACCGCACTCCACGGCAACACGCTCAATCACAGGCTGCGACGCCGGGCTGCCAATCTCCTCATCGCCCGTAAGCAGCAGCACGATCTCTCGATTCAGCAACCCCGCTTCGCTCAGCATCTCGATGGCGGTAAAGGCCATCGCCACGCCAGCTTTCATGTCCAGCGTGCCGGGGCCCCACATCCGTCCTTCGCTCACCTTGCAAGGCATGGTCTTCAGCGTGCCGATCGGCCAAACCGTATCCAAATGGCCCAGCAGCAGCGTTCGCCCCGCAGCTCCAGTTTTGGACTTTCCTCCGAAGCGTGCCTCCAGCAGATTGCCAAACCCCTTTTGCCGATGAATCTTCACGCGTCCGCCCAAAGTCTTTGCGTGCGCCGCCGCCAGCGCCACACAGCCATCCACGGCCACTTTGACGTCGGAAGGCGATTCAGCCCGCACCAGTTGCTCGATCAGATCAAGCAGGGCAGGCTCTTTGCGCCGCGCGCCAGCCAGCAGCGCGCGCATGGGGACGGGAGGATCGGTTCGTGCGGGCATTCGTGAATCCTTCATTTCAAGGAGTAATAACTGCTCGTCAATTCGGCGCAACTAGATTGGATGCCCACAAAATCAGCGTAAGCCCATTTACCAGGACAACAAATCCGCGCTCTCCCTCTTTTGCTATTCGGCAGAGCAAACACATGAAAAATGAGTCCAAAAACAAAAAGAATGGAAGGAAGAGATACAGGTCTTGGGGAATCGAGAGCTGATCTATCCATCGATAAATGAATGAACCGCGATAAATGGGAGAACTCCCGAGAAAGACAACGCCAATACATGCGGGTAGCCACACCAAGTAGCCAACTGAATTTATCAGGCTAATGCGGTAAAGGACTCTACTTTGCACACCGCGCCGTTTCCAAAACACTAGCGCTGCGACCGCAGGTACACCGAATAGAACAAACTTCACCAGAGCCTTCAAGAACCAGTGCCAGCTGTCAGAATGCACCTACGCTCCTCCTCGGCTGTGCGTGCTCATTCAGGAACATACTATTCCAGACGGGTTGGAGATTTTCTGATTCTACGACGGTTAACCATGGGTCGGCAGCGGCATTTCGGTCAGTAAATTGGTCTATCTGGCGCAAAGTGTGGCAAAAATGCCACAGGACAGAGATAGCCTTTTGCACCTATTCTTGTGACTACGCGCAGTTTTTCCACCGCAGAAGAGGGAATTTCTGGCCAATCCGGCCCATCTGGAACAGACGATCGTCGCGCCTATCGAGTTCACCGGCGTGGGGCTGCACTCTGGCGCGCCCGTCACGTTGCGTCTGCTCCCCGCTCCTGCCGGCTCGGGCATCGTCTTCCGCCGCACCGATCTTGATAACTTTGAGATTCCCGCCACGGGCCGCTACGTGGCCAAGGTCAGTTACGCCACCAGCTTGATGCGACAAGGCGTCCTGATTCAGACCACCGAGCATCTGCTCTCCTCGCTCATCGGCATGGGAGTGGACAACGTGATTGCCGAGCTCGACAACCTGGAACTGCCCATTCTGGATGGCAGCGCCCTGCCTTACGTCGAGGCTTTTCTCCGCGTGGGCATTCGCACACAGCGCCGCCGCCGCGAGACCATTCGCGTGCTCAGCCCGATCGAGGTGCGCGAGGGGAACAAATTCATCGGCCTCTATCCCGGTACCGGCTACAGCATTGAATACACGATCGATTTTCCCGCGCCTGTCGGCCACCAGAGCGCCTGCATTGACTTGGCCGCCGAGACTTACGGTCAGCTCATCGCCCCGGCGCGCACCTTTGGCTACAAGGTTGACGAGCAGAAGCTACGCAACATGGGCCTCATCCGCGGCGCTGGCCCTGAAAGCATCATCATTCTCGGTGCAAAAGGCCCGGAGAACGGCCCGCTGCGCTCTCCCGATGAGTATGTGCGCCACAAAGTCCTTGACCTGATTGGCGATCTCGCTCTTGCCGGACGCCGCATCGAGGGTCACGTTGTTGCCGAGCGCGCTGGCCATGCCATGCACTCGGCACTGGTTTCGCGTCTCATCAAGGACCGCTCCACATGGGAGATGGCTCATGTGCCGATGGAGACAGCGCCATCTGAGGAGAATCTGCCAACCGCAGCGGCCGCGGTATTCGAGAGCCCATCCCTGATGAGCGCTTGAAGCTAGAATTGGTTCGATAATCGGTTCTGTGTCAGGGCACGACTTCAGTCGTGCCGATACGGGCAGGAAAATAAAGGGCTTTAGCCCCTGGGGGACATTCCCTCACTGGCTGGAGAGCATTGATGCAACTAATTTTTCAGTTTCTTTTCTATTCCCTGTTCCCTATTCTCTGTCTTCCTCAAAACAAAATGCACATCGGCTCGGCCACCGGAATGCTCTTGCCTTCCGCAGCCAGCGTGCCCGTCTCCGGGTTCCGCGCGAAGATGCTGATCTGGTTCGAGCTTTGATTGGCCACCAGCATCCAGCGCTCTGTCGGGTCCAGCACAAAACTGCGCGGCGTCTTCCCGCCGCAGTCGAAGCGTCCTTCCCGCGTCAGGCTTCCAGTCTTCTCATCGGCATGGAAAAAGTAAATCGAGTTATCGCCGCGATTCGCAAAGTACACACACTTTCCATCCTTTGAAATCACCGTGTCGCATCCGTGCGTATCGCCCGTGTAACCGGCGGGCAGCAACTCAATGCGCTTCACCAGCGTCAGGCTTCCGTGCGCTTCGTCCAACTCCAGCACGTCCACCGTCGAATCCAGTTCGTTGATCGAGTAAGCCGTGTGCCCGTTGGGATGAAAGTGCAGCGTCCTCGGCCCCGCGCCAGGCTTGGCTTTGTAACTCCCTACCGGGGTTAGCGTCGCCGTCTCCGCATTCAGCCAATAAATATGGATGCAGTCTTCGCCCAAGTCGTTGAAGTACGCAAAGCGGTTATCGGGCGAGAACGAAGCAAAATGCGCGTGAGCGCTCTGCTGCCTGTCCTTGTTCGGCCCGTGGCCGGTATAGTGCTCGGTCCACACGGCGGGGCTCAGCCGCCCGTCGCTCACCAGAAAGCTGGCCGCTGACCCGCCGCCGTAATCCGCCGCCAGCAGCACGCGACCCGTCCGGTCCAGAGCCACGTGGCAGGTCCCCTTGCTGGCCGAGTTCTGCGCCGAAAGCGGTTGCAATTCGCCCTTCGCCACGCGAAAGCTGGCCACCACGCCGGTCGGCTTGCCGTTGAACGAGTCCACCTCCGAAGACGCGTAAAGAAATTCGCGGCCCGGCGAATACGTAATCCAATCCGCGTTCTCAAGCTTCGCGGCCACGCCCGCAGCCGTCAGTTCGCCCGTCGCAGGGTTCCAGTCGAATGCCAGAATCCCCTCTGGCCTGTTGGAGCCGGCAAAGACTCTTTTGCGGCCCGATGAAGCAGAAACAGGCGCGGCAAGAGAAGCGGAAGCGGCAGCGGTGAGTGTGGCGGCGGAAGCGGTCATCAGAAATCCCCGGCGAGTAAGTTTGGTCATCACGAAAGCGATTGTCGCCCATAAGGCCACAGGCGCGCCACTCCGCCGCGGGCAGTTGGTCCCACCGCAGGTGGTGTGCTGGCGTTCACAGGACATTCACACTCCGCGTGTGATAGCATCCCATTTCTTAGCAAAAAGCGCCTGCGGCCGCATCCTCCAACCCTCCGCAAGGCGCTGGCCCGAGACCCTCCCAATGATGGACGAGGTAGACGGCAGACCGGGACCTGTGGCCCTCCAATTCGGCCACCTGGACGCCCTCAGGCGCGTCCCACCGGTTTCCCTGTCCCTCCCCCTAAAATTCACTGTCATCCTGAGCGAAGCGCAGCGGAGTCGAAGGATCTGCGTTTCGGCCTTTTCCCGCCCGATCTGTTGCAC
>Ga0255353_1000463_pt1 | contig 26201 bp, 18 predicted proteins | sample HBST25metaG_FD_189941 | JGI IMG/M metagenome (GOLD analysis project Ga0255353, IMG submission 189941) | Peat soil microbial communities from Stordalen Mire, Sweden - H.B.S.T25 | ecosystem: Environmental > Terrestrial > Soil > Wetlands > Peat | place: Sweden: Norrbotten County, Stordalen Mire...
GCATCACTACTCGTTCCCGGTGGTCACCGGGATCAATGCTGGCGACCCTCAGGTTGCGCGCAAGGCTCGGATGGCGGTCTATCAGCGTCTGTTGAGCGAATTGGATTCCAACGGCCAACACATCTCCCAGCAGATTTCCGAGATTGACCTCACCGATCCCGGCGACGCTCGTGTGCTGATGCCCGAGCAGGGCGGCGACATCCTGGCTCACTTCGGCGACGACCATTTCTTGGCTCGTTACCAGCGCTATAAGGACCACATTGCCGAGTGGCGCCAGGCGTATCCCCGCCTGGCGGCCGTCGATCTGCGCTATGACCAGCAGGTGGTTTTGCAGATGAGTCCCGAGGACAACACCCCCGCGGCCGATCAGCAGACCGCTGCCAGTGCCGAACAGAACAAGCCCGCGAAGCCGGCTGATAGTACCCCAGCGGCTTCTGCGAGCAAGCCAGCGGAGCAAAAGGCCGGGGCCAAGCCTGCTCAGGCCGCGCGTGCCGCGGCGGACAACGCAACGGTCAGCAAGCCGGCAGCCAAGTCAATCGCCAAGCTGGCAGCCAAGTCGACCACCAAGTTGGCTGCTAAAACGACAGCCAAACCGGTATCCAAACAGTCAGTTAAGCCGTCGGCCAAGGCTAAACCCGTGAAAGTAAGCAGCAAAGCGGCAAAGACCTCCGCAAAATCGAAAATGGCGCTCAAAGCTTCTCTTCGGACGGCGAAAGGCAATCAATCCTCTCTCAAGGCCATGAGAGACAATGGAAAGGGAAAGAAGCGCGTGGACGTCAAACGCGCCGTACTGAATGCAAGCAGGCAGAAGCCTGCCCTAACCGCCCACCGGGTTGCATCCACCGGAATGGGCCAGTGAGCGTGATGAGCCAGAAGCAGGACAACCTGATTGTGGCGCTGGACATTGGCAGCGCGTGGACCCGCGTGCTGGCGGCGGACCTGAATGAAGGCGCCCTGCGCTATTGCGGGCACGGGGTGGTGGAGTCGGCCGGGATGCGCAAGGGGCTGATCTCCGATCTGGCTCCGGCGGCCAAAGCGGTCAAGGCGGCCAGCGAAGAGGCCGAGCATGTGGCGGCTGTCAATATCGATGAATGTGTCGTGGGCGTGGGCGGTCCGCACGTGCGCGGAATCAATACCAATGGTGGAATCGAACTGGGCGGCCGTATGCGCGAAATCGACAAGGAAGATGTGCGCAGCGCTGTCGAACGAGCGCGGGCCATCGAGCGGCCCCCGGATCGGGAAATCCTGCATCTGCTGCCCCGCCAGTTCATCCTCGACGATCAGCCCGGCATCTTTGACCCGGTCGGCATGATCGGCAAAAAGCTGGAGGTGGACCTGCACATCGCCACCTGTTCTGCCAGTGCATTGCAGAGCACGGTAACCTGTGCCAACAGAGCCGGTCTTGAGGTGACAGAGGCCGTGTTGGAATCGATTGCCTCGGCAGAAGCCACGCTCTCGGCCGACGAGCGGGAATTGGGCGTGTGCCTGCTCAATATCGGCGCTCAATCCAGCGAGCTGGTGGTGTTTTTCGAGGGCGCGGTGGCGTACACGGCGTCGGTTCCGATTGGCGGGCAACACTTTACCAACGACTTGGCGGTGGGCCTGCAGATGCCCGTGGCCCAGGCCGAGGAGTTGAAATGCAAGTACGGAAACGCCGTTGTCACGGCTGTGCCGCAGATTGCGGAGATTGAAATCAACAACCCGCAGCCGCAGATGCTGCGTTTGCGCACGGTTGCGGAGATCCTGGAGCCGCGAGCCCGCGAGCTCTTCTATTTTGTGAAGGAAAGCCTGCGTCAGGGCGGTGTGGTGGATGCTTTGGGTGCGGGCTGCGTGCTGACCGGCGGCGGGGCCTTGCTGCCCGGCATGTTGGACGTTGCCGAGAGCCAATTGCGCGTTCCGGCGCGCACCGGCGCTCCCGTGCGCCTGTCGAATATGCCCGCCGAACTGGTCCATCCCAGTTTTTCAACCGCCATCGGCATGGTCTTGTATGCTCACCGCACCCGGGTGGATCGAGATCCCGAAGGCAATAAATTACGCTCGAAGTTGCGAGCCATGTTTGCAAGCAGTTTTTAATCATTGATGTACTTAACCACGAATCAGGAGACAAGAGCCCAAATGGATGAGTCGAAGAACGAAGCCGGGGAAATGCGCATTCAGTATCTCGAAGAGAGCGTGCGCGGAGCCTGCATCAAGGTCATCGGCGTGGGCGGCGGAGGCGGCAACGCCGTCAATCGCATGATCCAGGCCCGCATGGAGGGCGTGGAGTTTATCGCCGCCAACACGGACGTGCAGGCGCTCAAGGCTTCGCAGGCTCCGATCAAGCTTCAGATCGGCGTGCGGCTCACTTCCGGGCTCGGTGCCGGGGCAAATCCCGACGTGGGCCGCCGCGCGGCTCTTGAAGACTCGGAAAAAATCATCGAGGCTCTGGAAGGCGCGGACATGGTTTTTGTCACCGCCGGCTTGGGCGGCGGCACGGGCACCGGCGCTGCGCCGGTCATTGCTTCGTTGGCCAGCGAGATGGGCATTTTGACCGTGGCCGTTGTCACCTGTCCCTTTGTCTTTGAGGGCAAGCGCCGCCTCCAGCAGGCCGAGCGCGGCCTCAAGGAATTGCTGGAGAGCGTGGACACGATGATCGTGATTCCCAACGAGAAACTTCTGGCGGTGGCCAAGGACGCCGGCTTTTTTGAGAGTTTCCGCATCGCCGACGACGTCCTCCGCCAGGGCGTTCAAGGCATCAGCGACATCATCGCCATCCCCGGCATCATCAACCGCGACTTTGCCGACGTGAAAACCACCATGGCCGGCATGGGCCATGCGGTCATGGGAACGGCCGTGCGCTCGGGCGAGAATCGCGCCCTGGAAGCGGCTCAGGCGGCCATGGCCTCGCCCCTGCTTGAGGAGGGAGCCATCGACGGCGCTCGCGGCATCCTCATCAATATCACCGGCTCCAGTTCGCTGAAGCTCTCCGAGGTCAACGAGGCCTCGTCGCTGATTCAGTCCGCCGCCCACGAGGATGCCAATATCATCTTTGGCGCGGTGCTCGACGAGAAGATGGGCGAAGATGTCAAGATTACCGTGATCGCCACCGGCTTCCGCGACCAGTTGCCGGAGCGGCGCGCGCGCATGTTGAGCGTGGAGGATGAGCCTGTGGTCTCTGAACCCACGGATTCAGTGCCTGTGGCCTCGGTTCCCCTGGTTGCGCCCGATAATTGGCTTCTTGAGCCAGCCTCTGCCGTGCCTGCCGCACCGCGCTTCCTCTCGCAAGATGAAGACGAGAAGGAATTGGTTCAGGCGGACGAGCCAGCCCCCTTGACGCCGGATGCGGAGCCCGCGCGCGAAGATGCCCCGCTTGTCGATGCGGCTACGATTTCCGCGCCGGAGGAAATGGAACCGGCAGGCGTGCCGGCACGGCCGCAGTTTGCCGAAATGGCAGAGGAGCCGGCGTACACTCCGCTGCCCAGGGACTATTCTCCTGACTTCGGCGGCGGTGCGCGTGGCCCGGCGGCATTGGACGAATGCCGCGTCCAGACCGTAGCAAAGGAATCCTCCGAGGCAGGCGAGGAGGAGCAGAGGGATCTGGATACGCCGGCCTTCATGCGTCGGATTCGGTTCTAGTACATCTGTAGATCGGAGATTCGGAGGGAGCCGGCGGCTTTACAGGATGCGAAAAAACTCGTAGAAGGTGTTTCAAAAGGCTGCTCTGTAACAGGGCACGACTTCAGTCGTGCCGTAACTGCAACAAAGAAAAGATGCGGGCTTTAGCCCCTGCAAACCTTCTTTCCCGAATAGCCCGATCTGGTGCCTTTTCCGCAGCCTGATTAGGCCCGGATAATTGGGGGGCGAAGCAGGTACACCGTAGTCCCAGGCAGCTATGAAAAACCGCATCTTGTTATAATGAGACAGGGAGCTTTCTCTATGGAGCGCGAAATCTGGGCCCATGGCGCAGGAAGTTCGGAGAAAGTGCCAGACAGTTGTTCCGGCAAATCGTTGTTGCGGAAGGATTTGACGGCGGGATTCGATGGCGGCAAAAATTAAGGCAGGCCGGTCGTTGTGCCTGGATGAGAATTGGCTTCACCCGCAACAGGAATTTTGCTTGCGTGCGAGTGGCCGATAAGAGTGGTGCACCAATTGCAGCTGTAGTAACCAGTGCGAGAAAATGGCTCAATTTGTTAGAAAACCGTTAGAAAGTGGCCGTTTTGCACGGAGTTGGCGAGGCAGATCAATTTGGCGAACCGCTCTTGAAATGGCATGAAGTGCGTACCCCTGAGCGTGGACGCGCGGCACGACGCTCCCTTGGGAGAGAGGATGCTGGCAGAATGAAATTTTCCCGCTTTTGGGCTTTTATTTTGATCCTAATCGGCTTCGGCTGTGGCGCCGGGAGTGCGGTGGCGCTGAATGCGCCGCATACACTGCGCCACGCCAGGGCAACGGAGCCCCATCTGACAGAGCCCCACCGCGCCGCGACTCATGCGGCCGGATCGGCCGCAAGAACCAGAAAATCCACCACCGCCGAGGCAGCGCCGAGAGCGGCGCGTGGCGGGCGTGCAGCTCGCCTGACCGCAAGAGGCAGCGCGCGAGCCCGTCTGCGCCGTGCGTCTCTTACCTCCCGCCGTCATCAGTCCAATGAGCACTTTACCGCCAGCTCCTTTGCCAACGGAAATATTTTTGCGGGCGATGTGACGGCTGGCGAGGATCCCGTGGTTCGTCAGGCAGCTATTGATGCTCTGGGCGACATGAACGGCACGGCCGTGGTCATCAATCCTGCCAACGGGCGCATTCTGGCCATGGTCAACCAGAAGCTGGCTCTTTCGCCGGGCGCAGAGCCCTGCTCCACCATCAAACTGACCGTGGCCATGGCAGCGCTTTCCGAGGGCTTGGTCACGCGTGACACGCCTGTACGGCTGGCCGGTTTCCGCATGAACATGACCGAGGCGCTGGCCCACAGCAACAACCTTTACTTCGAGGAGATGGGCCGTCAACTGGGCTTCGAGCGCGTGCGTCATTACGCCAACCAGTTTGGCCTGGGCGAGCTGGCCGGCTACAACATCGAGGGCGAACAACTGGGCGTTTATCCCGATCAGGAACTGCCCGCGAGAGAGGGCGGCGTGGCCCGCATGTGCAGCTTCGGCCAGGGCGTTTCACTGACCCCGCTGCAACTTGGTGCGTTCGTAGCCGCCATCGCCAATGGCGGAACGCTCTATTACTTGCAGCATCCGACAAACGCCGCGGAAGCAGTCGATTTCCAGCCTAAGGTGAAGCGGACGCTCGACATCGCCAAGTATGTTCCCGAGATCGAGGACGGCATGGCCGGCGCGGTTGAGTACGGCACCGCCCGCCGTCTGCGCGCCAACTTCCACGAACTGCCCGTCTTCGGCAAGACCGGAACCTGCTCGGACAAGGGCACCCGCTTTGGCTGGTTTGCAGCCTACTCCGACTCGCCTCAAGGCAGTCTGGTCACGGTCTTTTTCCTGGAAGGCGGACGTCCGACCTTTGGCCCCCGCGCTGCCGAGCTGACCGGCCAGTTCTATAAGAATCTCTGGGAACGCAACTGGTTTGCCGCCAAGGGGCAGCAGGACAGGTTCCTTAATTTTCCAGCTTCCTCGCAGCAGGTGCATCCATAGAGCGGTTCTCCGGCTCCATGGAACCAACAAGAAAAGGTCGCTTTCAGGCGGCCTTTTCTGTTCTTGTACCCTGAGGCTTTTTGTGTGAAGCAAATCAGCCTCGGAGATCATCAAAAATAAAACTTCCTTTCGCCTTTGACTGCTTTTGGCAGGCACTGGCCGGGCGGTCTGATTCCCCTGCAAGCGAAGGCTGGACCCTCTCTGATGGCGTTGTCGGAACACATTTTGCTCGTCTATGGTTACCTGCTGCTCTTTGCCTGGGTTCTGGTGGAGCAGTTCGGGATTCCGCTGCCCGCCGCGCCGGTTCTGTTGGCTGCCGGCGCTCTTTCCGCTGAACATGAACTCAGTTTTGCCTTCGCCTTGCTGGCTGGCTTGGCCGGTTCGCTTGTAGCCGATAGCTCTTGGTTCCTCATCGGCCGGCGTTACGGGCACTATGTGTTGCGTATCCTCTGCAAGCTGTCCCTGGAGCCGACGACTTGTGTCCGCCGCACAGAAGACTCGTTTGGCCGCCGCCGTGGCGTCACCGTCATGATTGCCAAGTTTGTCCCCGGGCTCTCCACGCTGGCTCCGCCGGTAGCCGGGCAGAACGGAATGGGTTTCGGCAGCTTTCTGCTTTTCGACGGTATCGGCGCTACGTTGTGGATCGGGGCGTTGCTGCTGGCAGGCCGCTTCTTTGGCGATCTGCTGAAGCGTGATCCGAGGCTGCTGGACTGGGCAGGCAAATTCGCCGGTGGCTTGCTGCTCCTGGGCATTCTTGGCTTTCTGGTTGCTCGTATCGTTCGCCGCCGCGTGATTCTGAAAGCGCTGGCCGCGGCGCGCCTGGAGCCGGAGGAGCTGAAGCGGTGGTTGGATGCCGGCGAGGAAGTCTACATCGTGGATCTGCGCCATCCGCTGCCGGATCCCTTCACTCTGCCCGGCGCGCACCTAATCTCGTCGCAGGCGCTGGCCGCGCGTCACCAGGAGATTCCCCGCGACCGCGACATTGTGGTCTTCTGCGACTGTCCCAATGAGGCCACCGCCGCCAAAACCGCCATGACTCTGCACAAGCTGGGCATCGAGCGCGTGCGCCCCCTGCGCGGCGGCTACGACGAGTGGAAGCGGCTGGGTTTCCCGCTGGACGCGGTCGCGGAAGCCCTGCCCGCTGTGGACTAAGTAATCTCTGATTATGTGGTTGTTTTGAAAAGGCACGGCTTCAATCGTGCTGCAAGCCGCATTCCAAAGGAGGGAGCAGGAGCCTTCACAGGCTGCGGGAAAACTCCGATGGAGCCATGTTTTGTAACAGGGCACGACTTCAGTCGTGCCGTAACTGCAACAAGATAAAGATAAGGGCTTTAGCCCTTGTCAAACCTTCCTTCTCAAACAAGCCGAATCCGGGCTTTTTCCGCAGCCTGTTTAGCCACGGGCCTTTTGTCGGTTCTGCTCAGAGGACGGATGTCCCGACCTCGCCGCGTCTTTGTTTGCGGCAAGGGGTGCTCTTGCCGTTGCGCCTCTCTGCGCTACCCTAGATTCATGCGGCCTTTTCCTTCTTTGTTGCTGAATCTCTTGATGGTGGCCATGCTGGCGGCGGCAGTTCCCCTTCACGCCCAGCAGGCGCCCGACACTTTTCGCTGGATTGATTTCCACTCTGCCAAAGATCAGGACGTGGTGGTCTGGGTGACGCGCTCACTGGAGCCGGAAAAGTGGACGGCGATTCGTGAAATCGGCGTCGAGTACGATGCGGCGCTGGTGGTTACCACGCTGCGCTCCAGTTCGCAGTCGCTGCCCGATACGGACACCTTCACCGTGTGGGGCGCATCGCTCACCAATCACAGCCTCACGCCGCTCATCAAAGGCGTGAACCTGCGCATGATGGACTGGATGCTCTTTGCCGACGGCGCGCCGCGGGAGTTGGGCGCTCTCTATGACGATTGCAGCGAGTGTGCGGCAACCACGTTTTTCACGGCCTTCCATTATGATTTTCCGCGGCACATCTGGACGTCACGCTGGATGCGCGGCAGTCAGGCCGTGCCCATCTGGAGCGCAAATCTTTCCTCCGGCGTTGAACTCACCCAGGTCTATGCGGGGCTGAATGAGCCGAACGGGCGGGAACTGGTAGCCACATGGAACCACGTCAGCCATGACAAGTCGGAGCAGGTCGAGGATGTTGTCTTTCGCTACGATCTGGATCCTTTCAGTGGCCTGGAACGCACCCAGTTGCTTACCGGCAAGGATGCCGAATCCATGAAGCAGCGGCTCTGTGGCGCGCAGAGCGACCTCCCAGGGATGGCGCGCGGACAGGATTCATTGCTCTGCCAGCAGATCGTGAAGCCGGGCTCCGGACGCCGGCCCGTCACCACCCCGCCGGCCAACAATCGTGGCCGCTCCGCGCCGCCGCAGGCTCGGCACTGAGATCGCTTCTGCGGTGGTCAATAGAGGGCTGTTTTGCTTCTTCGCGTCAGATAGCATTCAAGCTGACTGGAGAGTGAAATGAGATTTTTCTTGAGATTTGGACTCTTGCCGCTGCTTGTCACGACGGTCGTGCTCAGCACCACCGGATGCCCCCCCAAGGGCCAGGTGGCCGCCAACCAAGCTGATGCGCAGAACCAGGCTACAGACCCCGCAGCGGCCAATTTGGCCCCGGCCGATTCAAATGCTGCGGCGCCCGCATCCTACAACGACTCCAGCACCAGCGCGGAGAACGCCCCGCCAGCCCACACGCGCAGGAATTACCACCATGCCTCCTACCAGGGCTCGAATGATCCCGACTACGGCGGCCAGCCAGCTTATTACGCTTCTCAGCCGCCGCCGCCGCTGCCCGATTATGAGCAGCCTCCGGCTCCTGGCGATGGCTACATCTGGACCCCTGGCTACTGGGGGTATTCACCTGCTGGCTACTACTGGGTGCCCGGCGGGTGGGTTGAAGCTCCCTATGAGGGCGCTCTCTGGACCCCCGGCTACTGGGGCTACCGGCACAACCGCTATGGCTTTTACCGTGGCTACTGGGGTCCGCACATCGGCTTCTATGGTGGCATCGATTACGGTTTTGGCTACATTGGCTTCGGCTACCAGGGCGGCTACTGGGGCGGCGGCCATTTCAACTACAACCGTTCGTACAACAATGTGAACGTCTCCTTCGTGCATAACGTTTACGACCGCCCCATGCGCGATGACCGCCGCGGCGGCGAACGCGTAAGCTTCAACGGCGGATCTGGCGGGGTGCAGATGCAAGCAAGACCGGCGGAACAGGCGGCATGGCATGAACAACATGCATCGCCCATGAGGGCGCAGATACAGAATGAGCATATTGCCAGTACCAACCGGGCTCAGTTTGCGAACGTCAATCATGGCCGTCCAGCCAGTCTGGCCGTCCAGCAACCGCTCGCTGCCGATCGCAACGTGAGAGTCCCAGCGGCGGTGCAGATGCACAATCAGGCTGCTCAACAACAACGCCAGGCAGCACCGCAACAGCAACAGCAGCGCCAGGCCGTTCAGCAGCAGCATCAAGCCGTTCAGCAGCAACAACAGCATCAGGGCGCCCAGCAACAGCGTCAAGGCGTTTCGCAACAGCAGCAGCAACAGCACCAAGCTGTCCAACAGCAGCAGCAAGCTGTTCAGCAACAGCAGCAGCACCAAGCAGCCCAGCAACAACAGCAGCATCAAGCTGTACAGCAACAACAGCATCAGGCAGCCCAGCAGCAGCGTCAAGCCGCGCCACAACAGCAGCGCCAAGCCGCGCCGCAGCAACAGCGCCAAGCAGCACCACAACAACAGCGCCAAGTTGCGCCGCAGCAACAGCGCCAAGCCGCACCGCAGCAACAGCGTCAAGCCGCGCCACAACAGCAGCGTCAAGCAGCACCACAACAACAGCGTCAAGCCGCGCCACAACAGCAGCGCCAAGCCGCACCACAGCAACAGCGTCAAGCCGCGCCACAGCAGCAGCGCCAAGCCGCGCCGCAACAACAGCGTCAAGCAGCGCCGCAGCAACAAAAGGCCGCTCCGCAATCAAAGGATGAGCAGCATCCCAAGAAGTAGCGTTGTCGAGAGCGCCTGCGCTGGACAATGCGATGTCAGGATAATAGGGTGCGCGATTATGGCGTCTTCCAAACGAAGATGACAAGGCCGCGCACCCGGCAGACTGACCCTGGACCGGAACCATCGTATACTGGCCTCATGCTGAGAACGGACCTCAGGTCGATTGCGAACAACCTTGCGGGCATCGCCAAGGGTATGAGCGTCACCTTCCGGGAGATGTTTGCGCCCACCGAGGTGGAGAACTACCCGGACGGCCCGGGTCCCTTGCGCGGAGCGGTCATCGAGCCGCGCTATCGCGGCGCTCACGTCTTGCAGCGCGATGAAAGCGGCATGGAAAAATGCGTTGCCTGCTTCCTGTGCGCGGCCGCCTGTCCCGCGAACTGCATTTATATCGAGGCTGCCGAGAACACCGCCGGCCAGCGCATTTCCTCCGCCGAACGCTACGCCAAGGTCTACAACATCGACTACAACCGCTGCATTTTCTGCGGCTACTGCGTTGAAGCCTGCCCCACTGACGCCATCACTCACGGCCACGGCTTCGAGTTGGCCAGCCTGAACGCCACCAACATGGTCATGCGCAAGGAAGATATGCTGGTGCCCGTCGAGGCGCTGACGGCGAAGTAGCTTTCCCTTCCCTTTGCAAATAGCCTTGACTCGGCAACTCCAGTTATCCTAAGAAGTTGGCTGTATCCCTCGTTTTTCCAATCGGCTATCGATGTCAGGAGCGACTTTGGCGGATTTTCTTTCAGAATTGAAGCGGCGCGTGCTGGTGTATGACGGTGCGATGGGCACCAGCCTGCAACAGCTCAACCTTACCCCGAAGGATTTCTGGGGCAAAGAGGGCTGCAATGAACTGCTGGTGCTCTCGCGGCCGGAGGTGATCCGCTCCGTTCATGCGGCCTATCTTGAGGCCGGCTGCGATGTGATCGAGTCCAACAGCTTCGGCTCTTCGCGTATCGTTCTTGCCGAGTATGATTTGCAGGACCGCACGCGCGAGTTGAACCTTGCCGCGGCGCGGCTGGCGCGCTCGGTGGCTGACGATTACTCGACGCCGGAGAAGCCTCGTTTCGTGGCCGGTTCCATGGGGCCAACGACGAAGCTGCCATCGCTTGGCCACATCGGCTACGACGCGATGTTTGCCGCCTACCGCGAGCAGGCCGAGGCGTTGGTCGAGGGCGGCGTCGATGTGCTGCTCATCGAAACCTGTCAGGATCTTCTGCAGGCCAAGATTGCTCTTGCCGCCTGCCAGGACGCGATTCGGGATGCGCGCGAGGGCAAAATTCCCTCGACGGGCCGCAACGTGGCCTTGCAGGTTCAGATTACTCTGGAAGCCGGCGGGACCATGCTGCTGGGCTCGGAGATCGGCGCGGCGCTGGCCGTGCTTGAGGCTTTTCAGCCTGATGTGCTCGGGCTGAACTGCGCCACCGGCCCAGCGGAGATGAACGATGCCGTCCGCTTTCTCTGCCAGAACTCGACCGTGCCCATCAGCGTGCAGCCCAACGCCGGCCTGCCGCAGAACGAGGGCGGTCATGCGGTTTACAAGCTCACTCCGGCCGAGTTGGCCTCGTATCAGCGGCGCTTCGTCGCGGAGTACGGCGTGCAGGTCGTTGGCGGCTGCTGCGGCACCACGCCCGAGCATTTGCGTGCCGTTGTCGAGGCCCTGAAGGGCGTTCAGCCCGCTCCCCGCTCCGTCAAAGTGCAGTCCGTCGCCGCCAGCGCCTTCAGCGCCCTGCCGCTTGAAGCTGACGCGCAGCCGATTTTCATCGCTGAGGAGATGAACACCACCACGCGCCGCGACGACTTTCGCAACATGGTGCGTGCCGAGGATTACGACGGCATTCTGGCCCTCGCCAAGCGGCTGGTTGACGAAGGCTCGCAGATGCTCGATCTCTGCTGCGCCATCGTCGGCGAAGACGAGCAGGCCCACATGAATGGTGTGCTGGAGAAAATTGCCACGCGCGTTCCTGCGCCGATTCTGGTCGATTCGACCGAGGCCGCCGTCATTGAGGAAGCGCTCAAGCGCATTCCCGGCAAGCCCGTCATCAACTCCATCAATCTGGAAGACGGCGAAAAGCGTTCCGGCTTGGTGCTGCCCATGGCGCGGCGTTACGGAGCCGCAGTCATCGCTCTGACCATCGACGAAGAGGGCATGGCGCTGACCGCCGATCGCAAGGTGGCCATTGCCCATCGCATTCACGATCTGGCCGTGAACAAGTACGGCCTGCGCCCCGAGGACCTGATCTTTGACGCGCTGACGCTGCCCATCTCCACCGGCCAGGAGGACTATCGCTCGGCGGCCATCGAGACCCTCGAGGCCGTGCGCCGCATCAAGCTCGAACTGCCGCATTGCCGCACAGTGCTCGGCGTCTCCAATATTTCTTTTGGCCTGAAGGCCTATTCGCGCCGCGTGCTGAACTCCGTCTTCCTGAAGGAGGCCGTCGACCGCGGCCTCGACACGGCCATCGTCAACTACGCGAAGATTTACCCGCTCTACAAGATTCCCGAGAAGGAAGTCGAGCTGGCCCGCAAGCTCATCTTCCAGGATCGCGGCGCTGGCGACCCCTTGCAGGCCTACATGGCCTACTTCGCCAGCCTCGACAAGAGCGCCGTTGCCGAAGAAGACGAAGTTGCGGTAGAAAGCCTTTCCATCGAAGAGAAGTTGCAGCAGCTCATCATTCGTGGCGAGCGGACGATTGGACTCGGCGAACAGAAGCAATCGCTGGAAGAGGCCTTGGAAGTGGCGCTCACGATCCACACGCCGCTCGACCTCATCAATACGGTGCTGCTCGGCGGCATGAAGACCGTCGGCGATCTATTCGGCGCGCGCAAGATGCAACTGCCCTCGGTGCTTGATTCGGCTACGGTGATGAAGACCGCCGTCGCCTACCTCGAACCAAAGATGGATAAATCCGACGGCGGTGGCAAGGGGGCAATGGTTCTCGCCACCGTCAAGGGAGATGTGCACGATATTGGCAAAAATCTCGTCGACATCATCCTCTCCAACAACGGCTTTCGCGTCGTGAATCTGGGCATCAAGCAGCCCTCCGACGCCATCATTGCCGCCGCACGCGCAAAAAGCCCTGACGCCATCGGACTCAGCGGCTTGCTGGTCAAGTCCACGCTGGAAATGAAGTATGTGCTTCAGGATCTGGAGAGGCTGGGCATGACGGTTCCCGTCATCTGCGGCGGCGCGGCGCTTACTCGCAAATACGTTGAGGAGGATCTGCGCAAGGAGTATGCGGGGCCGGTTTTCTACGCCGAGGATGCCTTCGCCGGATTGCGCGTCATGAACGGCCTGACTTCGGATGACGCGGTGGTGCGCGAGAGTACGGAAGAGGAAGGCAAGACGGTGAAGGTCATTAGCCGGCGCATCCCTGATGCTTCTGAACTCACGCATGTCGAACTCACGCCGGAGGGCCGTTCGCCGGTCGTCGAGCGGGTCGCGGCCGTTCCAACCCCCACCTACTGGGGGCTGCGTGTTTTCAAGGATTACAGCCTCGACGAAATCTTCCCCTATCTCAATGAGACTTCGCTCTTCAAAAACCAATGGCAGCTCAAGAACGCCGCAGCAGACGAGTATCCGCGCCTGGTCGAAGAAAAGTATCGCCCGATCCTGCTCGATCTCGAAAGGGAAGTGAAGGCCGCGGGATGGTTTGAGCCCAAGGCCGTTATTGGTTTCTTTCCCTGCGCCAGTCAGGGCAATGACCTGATTGTTTTTGATCCTGAAGAGCCGGGGCGCGAGCTGGAGCGCATGACGCTTCCGCGTCAGGCGCAGGGCCGCAGGCTGTCGATTGCCGACTTCTTTGAGCCGCTCAACTCAGGCCGGCGCGACGTGGTGGGCTTTTCCATTGTGACCATGGGAGCCGAGGCGAGCCGCCAGACCGCCAAGCTCTTCGAGGCTGGCGACTTCACGAAATACCTTTACCTGCATGGTCTTTCCGTCGAGACGGCCGAGGCGCTGGCTGAGTTTGCCCACAAGCAGGCGCGCGAGTTTCTCGGCATTGCCGGTGAAGACGCGCCGAAGATTTCCGATCTTTTCCATCAGAAATATCACGGTTCGCGTTACTCCTTCGGCTACCCGGCCTGTCCCAATCTTGAGGATCAGGCGAAGATTTTCCGTCTGCTCAAGCCCGAGCAGAACATCGGCGTGCATCTCACCGAGGGCTTTCACTTGGAGCCGGAGCAGAGCACCAACTGCATCGTGGTGCACCATCCCCAGGCCAAGTATTTTGTGGCGTAAACAGGCCGCGGGAAAGCTCGAAGGTAAACGAAAAATTGTGTCGTTGTTTAGGCTTTGTAACAGGGCGCGACTTTACAGGCTGAGGAAAAACTCGATTCAAGCTGTGCTTTGTAACAGGGCACGACTTCAGTCGTGCCGTAACTGCGGCAAAGTAAAGATGCGGGCTTTAGCCCCTGCCAAACCTTCTTTCCCGAATGGCCTGATTTGGTGCCTTTTTCCGCAGCCTGTTTAGGTACGGCGGGATGTTCAGCCTGCTTTTGCGTAGAATTATCGCCGCTTGTGCGACAGTGGAATCAGCTCATCAGAACAGAGCATGAGTGGCCTCCTCGAACGGCCGGGGCGCAATCTTGGCATGGATTGCGCTCCCGGCCGTTCGTTTTTTCTGATTTTGCGTGAGGCACAACAGAATTCAAAGCTGCGATTGCGTTTCTCAGGCTCCTGCTTCCCGATAGCGGCCCAGCTCCTTCACCATGGCGCAATGAGGCCGGAGCGTCTCGATGGCGCTCTCGCCCTCCTCTTCCGAGCGAATCTGGCAATCCACAAAAAAGACATACTCCCACGGCTTCCCCTGCACCGGCCGCGACTCGATCTTGGTCAGGTTGGTGCCCATGGCGGCCAGTTCGACCAGCGCCACCACCAGCGATCCCGGACGATTCTTCACGGAAAAGGCCAGGCTCATCTTGTTCGGCTCCGGGTCGTTGACGGCCTCGGCCGCGCGCCGCACCAGAAAAAAGCGTGTGAAATTCGCCGGGTTGTCCTCGATGCCGGAGGCGAGAATCTGCGCGCCGTAGTGGCGTGCCGCGGCTTCGCTGGCGATGGCCGCCGCGTGCCGGTCCTGCTGTTCCATCAACTGCTTCACGCTGCCTGCCGTGTCGTAGGCGGGCAGGGACTTCATCGTGGGGTGCGCGGCCAGAAAGCGCCTGCACTGCGCCAGCGCCACCGGGTGCGAATAGACGCGCTCGATTTCGCTGACCGCAACGCCGGGCAGCGCGATCAGGTTGTGTCGTATGCGCAGCAGTGTCTCTCGCGTCACCCGCACATCGTGCGTCAGCAGCAGGTCAAAGTGTTCGAGAACCGAGCCAGCCAGGCTGTTCTCGATGGGAATGACCGCTGCCTCCACTGCGCCCTCGTCCAGCGCCGCAAAGACGTCGGCCGAAAGTGCGCAGGGAACGACGGCTCCCTCGGGGATCAGTTTCAATGCCGCTTCGTGGCTGAATGAGCCGAATTCGCCCTGGATTGCAATCTTCATTTTTGTCTGATCCTCCATACTTCAATATTCTGTCATCTATCTGAGCGAGGTGCCACAGTTCCAGTAAGGGAAGACTCTGAACTTCGTCTGTTCTTGCGTCCGAACCTCCGCAATGGTTGACAATATCCTCATGGAATCCCTACGCATCGACAAATGGTTGTGGGCGGCGCGCTTCTTCAAAACGCGGGCGCTGGCGTCGAAGGCCTGCGATCTGGGCCGCATCCTCTCGAACAGCGTTGAAGCCAAGCCTGCCCGCGAAGTTCATGTGGGCGACAAGCTGGAAGTGAAGAACGAGGGTGGCGAGTTTCAAATCGAGGTGCTGGCGCTGAGCCAGATGCGCGGCCCGGCGGCCGTGGCGCAGACGCTTTATCGCGAGAGCGAGGCCAGCAGGGCGGCGCGTGCCAAGGTCGTCGAAGAGCGCAAGACGATGCAGCAATACGCGCCCTTGCCCGAGCATCGTCCCACCAAGCGCGACCGCCGCCGCATCATTCAGTTTCGCGGCCGAGCGTAGCAGCCTACTGCTGTGCGGCCCAATCGGTCATGGCCAGAGCGAGCAGCAGTACGCGCTTCAGCCCCAGCTCGCGATCCTTGGCCGAGTACCACTCGCCCAGCGTGTGCGCGCCGCCGCCCTCGCCGCCTGCGCCCATCGACAACGCCGGAATTCCCCGTGAGAGCGGAATATTGGCGTCGGTCGAGCCCAGGCGCAGGTCGGTGCGCAGGCTCAGATGGCGATCCACGGCGCTGAGAGTTTCAAGCAGTGGCGAGTCGGTGGGCAGCTTCGCGGCTGGCCGGTCGCCAATCTTGTCAATCTTGAAAGCCAGAAGCCCGGCCGCGGCGACAAATTTTGCCCGCGCATTGCAGTGCTCCACGGCGTCTTCCACGGCGCGATGCAGCGCGGCTTCCAGCCGCAGAAGCTCGTCCGGGCTGGTGGAGCGGAAATCGATCGCGGCTTGCGCGCTTTCGGGGATGGCGTTTACGCTGGTGCCGCCCTGAATCGTCCCCAGATTGAGCGTGGTGCGCGGCTCATCCGGCAGCGGAGTTTCGGCCACAACGGCGAGCGCCGAGGCCAGCGCGGCGATGGGGTTGGGCGTTCCCGCATCGGTAAAGCTGTGCCCGCCAGGGCCAGTGATGGTGACCCGGAAGCGGCGGCTTCCCAGAGCCTGTGTAACGGCCGAGTTCGCGTCCGCGCCGTCCAGCACAAGGTGCGCGACGATGCGGCCTGCCAGCGCGCTCTGGCTGTAGAGGTGGCGCACGCCGCGCAAGTCTCCTTCGCCCTCCTCGCCTACATTGCCCAGAAAGAGCAGTGGCGCGGGCAATTCCACCTGCGATTGAATCAGCGCGTGGGCAATGGCCAGCATTCCCACCACTCCTGCGGCGTTGTCACAGGCTCCGGGAGCTACCAGGCTGTCGCCGTCCACGACCGGTTTCAACAATGTCCCCGCCGGGAAGACTGTGTCCAGATGCGCTGAAAGCACGACCACCGGCCCGGTGCTCTCAGGCGGCAGCGAGGCCGCGAGTAGCCAACCGTAGACGTTGCCTGCCTCGTCGGTTTCCACCCGGCTGAGCCCGGCCTCGGCAAAGCGTGCTGCCATCCACTCCGAGCGTGCCTGTTCGCCGAAGGGCGACCCGGGAATGGCGACCAATTCCGCTTGCCAGTCCATGATCGTTTTGGGGTTGCCGTGCAGCCAAACAAAGGCGGCGTGCACCGGCCGCAGAGTAGCCAGCGCCGTGACGTGTGAGAAGGCCGAGTTTTGGAAAGAGGGTGCCATGCGAATGGTTTCAGGGTAGCAGGGAAAAACAGATGCGGATTCTCTGGGTGCGAGGTTGCCCCAAAGATAAGCTGCCGCTCCGTCAACTTTGACGTCGAATTACGATTAGCGCAATCGCCTCGCCAGCAGCGAATCCATATCCCGCCGCCCGTCGGCAATCACGGCGACGTAAACGATGTTGGCGCGAATTCGGTAGAGAATGCGGTACGGCTTGAAGAAGATTTGTCGATATGAGCGGTTGCCCATCCGCGGCAACTCCGGCGGGTATGCTCCGCGATTCGGATAATCCCGCAGCGTCAGAGCAACTCGAACGATTTCCCGGGCCACGTAGTCTGCGTTTTCCAGCGAGTCGTTCTTTGAAATATAGGCATGGAGGTCGCGCAGATCGTTGCGAGCCTCCTTGGTAAACCGGACGATATGAACCATCAGGCTTGGACGGCCTCTACGCCAAACTCCGCCATGACTTCCTCGATGGGAACAGTTTCTCCGGCTTCAATTTCCTTGTCTGCCAGTGCCAGAATCTTGAGCAACGTCTGAGTTTCCTGCATCATCTCGTCGTAGCTGGCCACATCCACCAGCACCGCCCGTGCTTCTCCGTTCTGGGTGATGATGATAGGCTCGCGTTCCTCGGTGATCCGGTCGAGAAGCTCGGCCGCGTGAGCCTTCACGTAACTGATGGGTTTGATCTGGGTGGAATAGCGCATGATGCCTCCCTTTTTCCCTGTTGGTCTAAATATAGTCCAAATTAGGTATGCAATAAAGTCTCTTTTTGTCTAATTGGCAGAAGCCAGCTCGTCATACTCCACCGAATGCAGAAACAGCCCTTGCGCCGGTGCGGTTGGTCCGGCGGCGGAACGGCTTCGTGCGGCAAAAATCCTGGGAATTTCCTCGCAGCGGAGGCGGCCGCAGCCTATCTCCAGCATCGTTCCCACCAAATTGCGCACCATGTGGTGCAAAAAGCTTTTGCCCCGGATGCGATAGACCAGCAACTCGCCGTCTTCGGTCTTTCGCTGCTCCCATTCCGAGGTATAGATCGTTCGCACAGCCGGCGCCGTCGGCGCTTTTGCTCCTTGGTCAAGTTCCGCAGCTAAAGAAGCCGTTCGGGTGGTCAAATCAGGATCAGCGGCGGCGAAGCTCACAAAATCGTGTTCGCCTTCAAAGAGGCGGGCGGAGTTTTGCAGCGCCTCCAGGTTCAGTCGCCAAGGGCAGGCGTAGACGTAGCGGGCCAGGAAGGGCGGGCAGATCGCGTTCAGAAAGAGGCGGTACTCGTAGGTCTTGGCCACGGCCGAGTGCCGCGCATGAAATGTGCTGTGGACAGTTCTTGCCTCCAGGATGCGGATGGAACGGGGCAGAGTCCGGTTGAGGGCGCGTTGCAGGTTCCCGGCCGGAATCGGCGCGGCAAGCGCGAAACTAGCCACCTGGGCCAGCGCATGGACGCCGGCATCGGTGCGTCCCGAGCCTTGAGGCAGAGGCGATTCTCCGGTAACCCTCCCCAGCGCCGCCTGCAGTTCGCCCTGGACGGTGAGTTCGTCCGGCTGCACCTGCCAGCCGCGGAAATCCGTGCCGTCGTAGGCCAGGGTCAGCTTCCAGGTCTGAAGCGTGGGTGCGAGTTGGGCGTTTTCAGGCATGGCGTAGGTTCTTTACAACAGTGTACTGTCGTCTGGCCCTGCCGCAGGGGGTGAGATATACTCAGCTTTTCGCATGAAATGACGGTTGGGCTGTCTGGAACGGCGGAAAAACGGGACAGGAAGAACCTGATTCCTGCAACGAGTTCTCTGGAACGAACTGGGAGCCGCGCGCGTATTGATCAAGAGGCGGGAAAGCCGCCTGCCAGGCAATCAACAGAATTTGTCCTGAAAAATCGCAGAATTGCGTCCGGGGAGGCTCTCCGGGCGTCTTTGAGAATGGCACCCCATATGCCTCGGAAATTCCTCAAGAAGAATCGTGTCGTGGAGAGGACTCATGCAATTGTTCGATACAAGTATGTTTGAGCAGCAGCAGAAGATCGCGCTTATGTCTCGCGGAGAAGCTGGAAGCAGGCTGCGCGCGGTCGCGGCGGTGTTGCTGGTACTGGTGGCGGGAGTGTCTTCAGGCCTTGCCCAGCAAGCGACGGGAGCAGGAGTCAAGACTCCGGAAAAAGCGGCTTCCGAGTTGCCTGGTGCTCCGGCGCCAGTGCTGACTGAACCGTTGAATCTGCGTTCGTCCGCGCGGGATTTTTCCAAGCCCGCAGCTGGGCTGCGGGGCAATCCAATCAACACCTTCAGGCCTACAAGCATCGGCAAGGCAAGCTTTGCCAATTCGGTGCGGCTGACTGACTTGGTGAAGGATGGCACGGTCTACCTGAGCCTTTCCGACGCGCTCGCGCTGGCTCTGGAGAACAACTTCGATATCGCCATTGCCCGCTACAACCTGGACATTGCGGATACGGATATTCTGCGCACCCGCACGGGTGCGGAGCCGCTGGGCGTCTCGTCCGGCCTGATCACCAATACGCTGGGCGGTTCCTCGTCGATCTTGACCACCGGCGGCGGACCGGGTGGAACCACGGTTGGCTCGGGAGGCGCCGGTTCCGGCGCGTCTGGTTTGACGCTGACCACGGCGGGAGCCGGCCCCATGCCGGAGAGCTTGGAGCCGTCCGTCACGGCGGCGATCCAGTTCGATCGCGATCGTGCGCCCTCGACCAGCTTCTTTTCCGGCGGCACCAGCTCGACCAACACCTACGACTTTACTTACGATCAGGGGTTTGTGACGGGCACTCAGTTCGAGTTTGCCTTCGACAATAGCTACGCCAGTACCTCCAATTCCCTCACACTCTATAGCCCTGAGCTGAGTTCCAGCTTCAAGGCCACCGTGACGCAGCACTTGCTGCAGGGTGCCGGCATCTGGGTGAACAAGCGTTTCATCTATCAGGCAACCAACAACCGGCGCATCACCGACTCCTCCTTCCGCCAGCAGATTCTCTACACCGTCAATCAGGTAGAGACCATCTACTGGGGGCTGGTGCAGGCCTATGAGGATGTGCAGTCCAAACAGCGTGCCCTCGAGCAGAGCACCAAGGTGGACAGTGACGACCGCAAGCAGTTGGAAATCGGCACCGTCGCCCCGCTGCAAGTGGTGCAGGACGATTCTGCCGTGGCCAGCGACCGACAGGCGCTCATCAGCGCGCAGAGCGCGCTCAATTATCAGCAGCAAATCATCAAGCAGGCCGTCGCCCGCAACCTGAACGATCCGGCGCTGTCGGCTGCTCCCGTCATTCCCACTGACCGCGTGACCCTGGAAGAAATCCCCGAGGAGAAGCAGCCGATCGAGGCGCTGGTCCAGGAAGCTTTTCAGAATCGGCCGGAACTGGAACAGGCCACGCTCACGCTCCGCAATGATGAAATTACGCTGAAGGGCGCGCGCAATGCGCTCCTGCCGAACTTCGACATCTTCGGCTATCTTTCCGGACAGGGCATTGCTGGCTCCGTCAACAAGAATCTTGACAGTGCATACTGCGGCGGCATCTGCCCGACCGGTTCCAACGGCTATGGAACAGCGGTGGATCATGCCTTCAACAACTCGGCGCCCGATAAGGGCATCGGCTTCAGCCTGAAGATTCCCATCGGCAACCGGTATGCGCAGTCGGTGCAGGCGCGCTCGCTGATGGAGTATCGCCAGGCCGAGCTGCGGTTGGAGCAGGAGTACACGCAGATTCGTATGCAGGTGGTAAATGCGCAGTTTGCTCTGTCCAACGACCGGGCGCAGGTGCAGTCTGCCATTGCCGCCCGCGATTATGCGCAACAGAGCGTTGATGCGGAAAGCAAAAAGCTGCAACTGGGCGCTTCGACCGCGGCCAATGTCCTGCTGCAGCAAAAGAATCTTGCCACGGCCGAGGACAACCTGATCGCCTCCAACGCCGCCTATGCCAATGCCCGCGCCAGCCTCTACCAGATTCTGGCGACGACCTTGCAGCATTACGGGATCAACCTGAATGAGGCAGCATCGGGTGAAGTGAAGACCGTGCCTGTCGTTCCCGGAGTTTTGCCCTCCAAGGATGCCGCAGTGCCGCCGGCTGCTCCGTCGGCTGGCAAGTAGTTTTTCTCAGCAACTCAAAAACGAAAAGGCCCGGCCAAATGCCGGGTCTTTCCATTTCTTGTCGAATTCAGAGCCTATCCGCAAATAGGTAGCGCCGACCTCCTGGTCGGCTGTAGCGTGGACGTCCTCGTCCACGCTTTGTTTTTCCTGGTCGAAAACTCCGCTACCGCTCCGCCACCAGATCCAGCAGATTGAAAAACTCCGGAAAGCTGATGGCTACCGATTCAGCGCCCTGAATCAGCGTTTCGCCCTCGGCGCGCAACGCCGCCACGCTGAAAGCCATGGCGATGCGGTGGTCGCCTCCGGAGTCGATCGTAGCGCCGTGGAGTGTCTGCCCGCCGGGCACCTCCAGCCCATCCTCGAACTCGGTAACCTCGGCGCCCATGGCGCGCAGATTCTTTACGGTCAGCGCAATCCGGTCGGACTCCTTCACGCGCAGTTCCTTGGCGTCGCGGATGCGGATGCCGCCTCTGGTGTAAGGCCCAATCGCGGCCAGCACCGGCAGCTCGTCAATCAGTTGCGCGGCCAGCGCGCCGTTGATGGTTGCGGACCCCAGCCCTTCGTCGGGTGCCGACACTTGCACCGTGCCCACCAACTCCGCGTTTTTCTCCTCCAGATTGAGAACACTGATCTTCACACCCAGCGCGGTCAGCGCGTCCAGCAGCGAAGCGCGCGTTGGGTTCAGTCCCAGCGAGTCGAGCACCAGCGAAGAGCCGGGGAACAAGGCCGCTGCACACAGAAAAAACGCCGCCGATGAAATGTCGCCGGGCACGGCGGCATCCATGGCGTGCAGCGCCTGCGGTCCGGCAATCGACACCGAGTCCGCCGTGCGCGTCAGCTTGGCGCCGAAGGCCCGCAGTGCCAGTTCGCTGTGATCGCGCGTGCGCACCGCCTCGCGCACCGTGGTTGTGCCGGCGGTCTGCAGCCCGGCCAGCAGAATGCAGGTTTTTACCTGCGCGCTGGGAACCGGCATGGTGTAGTCAATCGCCTTCAGCGCGCCGCCCACGATGGTCAGCGGCGCATGGCCCTCTGTGAGCGTCAGATGCGCGCCCATCGCCTCCAAGGGCTTCTGGATGCGCTTCATGGGCCGTCGGGAAAGCGACTCGTCGCCCACCAGTGTGAAGCTGCCCTCCTGCGGCGCCAGCAGGCCGGAAAGCATGCGCATCGACGAGCCGGAATTGCCGCAGTCCAGCGGCGACTCTGTTGGCGTCACGCGCCCACCCACGCCGGTCACTTCCACGGAATTGTTGTCGAGTTTGCGCACCGTGGCTCCGAGCGCTTCCATACAGCCCAGCGTCGAGGCGCAATCGGCCCCGGTAGAAAAGTTGGTAAACCGTGACGTCCCCTCGGCCAATGCGCCGAGCATTCCGTAGCGGTGGCTGATGGATTTGTCGCCGGGCAGCAGCAGATTTCCATGGGTGATGTTGCGCGCGGGGCGGATAATGCGTTCTTCTGTTGTGGTGTGCAAGGCAACTCCAATGTTTGATTCTTCATCCATGAGTTTAACGAATGGATGCTGGTCAAAGAAAATCAGAGCTATCCTTTTCCGGCAGAACAGGCTGAACTTCCTTCGTTTTTCACGTCATTGAGGACGCGTTTTTGTCCAGATCGCAGTGGAAACTGAAGCAGATTCCCGTTTGCCAAGGAGCTTTCATATGCCTGATCCAGTCACGCAGCCGGGCAAAATATTTCCCAAAAGCACTGGTTCATTCGCCGGAATTCATCCGCAGGCGGAGAACCTGCCAGAAGTTTCCGAAGAGAGCGACCTCGCTTACCGCCAGCGTCTGCTAGAGGTCTATGAGAGCCTCAAGGCGGCCGATGCACTGGTTGCTCCGCTTCCAGAGTGGGTGACCAGGCCGTTGAAGGACGAGGACCTCAAGGATCATCCGCGCCTGCAGGCGGCGCTGGCTGCTTGCACTGCTTACACTCCCAGTAAGTGGCTGCTTGAAAAGGAATTGTCGCAGCGCGACTCCAGCGCCCCAGAGCCGGGGTTGCCAAAGTCATGGCCGCAGCACGCCGGTGAGGACGTTTACGATGCAGCCGACAGGGAAGAGCTGTCTGGCCTGTGCTTTTCCGGCGGCGGCATTCGCAGTGCCACCTTCTGCCTCGGCGTTTTGCAGGCGCTGGCCGGAGCGAAGAAACTCTGCAAGTTCGATTACCTCTCGACCGTTTCCGGAGGAGGCTATATCCACGAATGGCTGGCCTCCTGGATTGCGCGTGATCCCGGTCGCATCCAGCGCGTGCAAGATAGGCTCACTCCGATTCCCGAGCATGGATCGCCCGCCCGCTGGCCCAACCAGATTCTCTGGTTGAGACGCTACTCCAGCTACCTGACTCCCCGGCAAGGCATCCTATCGGCGGACACCTGGACCATGATCGCGATATGGTTTCGCAATACCTTCCTCAATCAGATCGTGCTGTTCTCGTTTCTTGCTTGTTGCGTGCTTGGCATGCGCGTGCTGACGTATTGCTTCCTGCCTCCTCAGCCTGACGGAGCCAGTGCGCCGGCGCTGATCGATAGCGCATCGTGGCCGAACGGATCGCTCTACGCAGTGCTTCTCGGCTTGCTGATTCTGCTCGGCGGTGTCTTCGGTTCTGTGCTGCCAATGGGCAGAGCATTGCGATCCGTTACCCAAGAGGACAAGAAGCACGCTCTCGGCGATAAGTGTGTGTTGTTATCGATTGTCCTTCCCAGTTGTTTGTTGGCGATTTTGGCGGCCTTGGAGGCGGCGGGCAGGTTCTCCATTCAGACGTATTTTCATCTTCCACTCCTGCTCACCAGCCTGCTCGTTTATGTCGTTGCAATTCTGTTTGCCATGACTTTGGGCGGCGAGGCGCCGGAGACCTTTGATCGGCTCGTGGATGAGGACAACGCTCAGCGTTCGCAACAGAGCGGGAGTAAGACTCCGCAAGCCAGCGAAGACGATTCATTGAGCGGAAAGGCAAAGTTGTTCGCAATTCTCATGTGCGTCGTGGCGGTCGCCTGCGCCGCTGCAGCCTATGCGCCGGCGATCTATCTCAACTACAGCTCTGACTTGCCCTCGCATTCCAGCGCCGCGGAGCGTATCCATGAAGCCGCCAGCGGAATTGTGAACTATTTCGAAGACGCTGCGTACAAAACGCCTCCAAGTGTGAGCGTCCAGCAGGCGGTCACGGCGGCGGGCGAGTCGGTGAGCCGGCTTTCGATGCAGGTGACGGTCGACAAGGGGAAGCGCGCGGCTGCCGATTCCTGTGATGCGTACCGGCTGATGGCCGTGTTGCTGCCCGCGCTTTTCCTCTTCATGCAATTCCTTGCCATTCGCCTGCAACTGGGCATGATCGGGCGTTTTTACACCGAGTCGCGCCGCGAGTGGCTGGGACGGCTTGGTGGCTGGAGCGCCATCTTCGCCTGCGTTTGGATGTTGCTGAGCGCCGTCGCGCTTTTTGGGCCATGGGTGGTGCGCTGGTTCTGCCAGCCCGCGATGTTGCGCTGGGCTTGGGGCGGGCTGTCGATGCTTGCCGTTCATGCCGTTACGCTCTACGCCGGCGGGTCGAGCAAGTCGGACGGCAAGCCGAAGCAGGGAGCGCTGCTTGGTTATGGTCCTCTTGATCTGGTTGGTATCGCCGGTGCGCCGCTGTGCATCCTCTCCTTGCTTCTGCTGGTTTCCGGCCTGGTCGATCAGGCGCAGAAGTGGGCAATCTGGCAGCCGTATCCGCTGTTTTTTTCACTGCTGGGCGCGGCAGCGATCTTCTTCCTCTTTGGCTGGCGGATTGATGTCAACTTCTTTTCCATGCACGGCTTCTATCGTGACCGTTTGTCACGGTGCTATCTGGGCGCCACCAACTCCAGCCGGTTCCCCGATCCCTTCACGCACTTCGATGAGCACGAGTCGGGCAGCCACAAAGACATACTCGTAAGCGAGTTGCTCCCTGGCAGTTTCGGCGGCACGAAATTCAGGGACGGGAAGCCCTACAATGGTCCGTTTCCCATCTTCTGCTCGACGGTCAATCTGACCTTCGGCGAAGAACTCGGCTGTCAGGAGCGCAAGGGCGCCAGCTTTGCCTTCACGCCCCTTTACTCCGGCTATCACGTTGGATGGACCGCGGAGAAAAGCTCCAAGGATGGCACCTCTTTCAACGGATTTGTTCCCACCAGGACTTATGCCTATTCCAGTGGTGGCATCTCCGTGTCCACGGCGGTCGCCATCTCCGGTGCCGCACTGAATCCCAACATGGGCTACAACTCCTCGCCGCCGCTGGCGTTTCTGATGACGCTGTTCAACGTGCGGCTCGGCTGGTGGCTTGCCAACCCGCGCAAGCCCAAAGTCTGGCCGGCCGCGGAAAACAAACCGACGCCGCAGTTCGGCATTTTCTGGCTGCTCCGCGAACTCTTCGGGCAGGTCGAAGAGAACAGTAACTATGTTTGCCTGAGCGATGGAGGCCACTTTGAGAATATGGGCCTGTATGAACTGGTTCGCAGGCGCTGCAAATACATTGTCATCTGCGACGCCGAGCAGGACTCCAATACGGTATTTCAAGGCATTGGCGATGCAATTGCCAAATGCCGGACGGATTTTGGAGCAGAGATCGACCTCGATCTTCGTTCGCTGATTTCCGACCCCATTACCAAGCATTCTGCCGAGCACTTCCGGGTCGGAACCATCCGTTATCCGGCTCCGCCGCACGCTCCCTCGGATAAAGAATTTGGAAGAAAATACGAGGGGACGGTCGTCTATCTCAAAACCACCATGGTCGGCGACGAAACCGCCGATCTGCTCCACCACAAGCGCGCCTGCCCGGATTTTCCTCAGGACTCGACTCTCAATCAGTGGTTTACCGAATCGCAATTTGAGAGCTATCGGCGCCTGGGACAGCTTATCGGGGAAAAGGCAAGCGACAAGATCAGTTTTCGTGCATAGCACTACAGTTGCCAATCGGCAATTCGGTGTAAGCATGGACCGTGGGGTCGGCGGATTCAAACTCTAATGGAGCTTGGTCTTGTGTCAGTCGTCCACCGGCATTGCCGACCCACGGGGGATGAAACTGTGCCCCATCCATCGGACGTCTTTGTTTTTGTCCGATGGGTGGGAGTCCATAGAACTCCATCGCCTTGTGTTTTGTTGAATTTGCACTTTTGTTTCTTACTAGAGCATTTTGTCTATTTCTGTAGAGCATCGAAGGGGAGACGGAACCAAGCCTTTGCGTCCTCATCGGTCAGTTGAGGCAGTAGTAGGGAAATGGCATTGTCGAGAGCTTCC